>Ga0114931_10003045_pt1 | contig 21307 bp, 18 predicted proteins | sample 2SBtaG_FD_89579 | JGI IMG/M metagenome (GOLD analysis project Ga0114931, IMG submission 89579) | Deep subsurface microbial communities from Kolumbo volcano to uncover new lineages of life (NeLLi) - 2SBTROV14_V59a metaG | ecosystem: Environmental > Aquatic > Marine > Volcanic | place: Kolumbo...
CGCCGAGGACGTCGAGGGCGAGGCGCTCGCCACCTTGGTGGTCAACAAGCTGCGCGGCGGCCTCAAGGTCGCGGCGGTCAAGGCGCCGGGCTTCGGCGATCGCCGCAAGGCGATGCTCGAGGACATGGCGATCCTGACCGGCGGCACCGTGATCTCGAAGGATCTCGGCATCAAGCTCGAGAACGTCACCATCGACATGCTCGGCCAGGCCAAGCGGGTGATCATCCACAAGGACGACACCACGATCGTCGACGGCGCCGGCAAGAAGGAGGAGATCCAGGGCCGCTGCGCCCAGATCCGCGCCCAGATCGAGGAGACCACCTCGGACTACGACCGCGAGAAGCTCCAGGAGCGGCTCGCCAAGCTCGCCGGCGGCGTCGCCGTGATCCGCGTCGGCGGCGCGACCGAGGTCGAGGTCAAGGACCGCAAGGACCGGGTCGAGGACGCCATGCACGCGACCCGCGCCGCGGTCGAGGAGGGCATCCTGCCGGGTGGCGGCGTGGCCTTGCTCTATGCGACCGACAAGCTCGACAAGCTCGATCCCGAGAACGAAGATCAGCGGGTCGGCATCGACATCGTGCGGCGCGCGATCAAGGCGCCCGCGCGCCAGATCGCCGAGAACGCCGGCGTCGACGGCTCGATCGTGGTCGGCAAGCTGCTCGAGAGCGAGGACCCGAACTGGGGTTACGACGCCCAGACCGACACTTACCGCGACCTGGTGAAAGCCGGCATCATCGACCCGACCAAGGTGGTCCGCGCCGCCTTGCAGGACGCGGCCTCGGTCGCCGGCCTGCTGATCACCACCGAGGCCATGGTCGCCGAGCGGCCCGAGAAGAAGCCCGCCACGCCCAACCCGGGCATGGGCGACATGGACTTCTGATCGGCGACGATCGCTCCGCGCGCGCCGGGGCCGCCTCGGCGCGGGCGCCGGTCCCTGGGGCCGCGTCTTCGGGCGCGGCCCTTTCCTTATGCCCCCGGGCACGATAAAGAGGGACGGTCGATTTTCCCGCCCCCGCCGCCCGCCAGGACATGACGCAGGATCAAGCCATCATCTTCGCGATCCTCGGCGGCGTGTTCGTGCTGTTCGCCTGGGGCCGCTGGCGTCACGACCTGGTCGCCTTCCTGGCGCTGCTCGCGACCGTGATCGCGGGGCTGGTGCCGCCGGCGGATGCCTTCCTGGGCTTCGGGCACCCCGCGACCGTGACGGTCGCGCTGGTGCTGATTCTCTCGCGCGCGCTCTCGAACTCGGGCGCGATCGACCCGATCGCCCGACGCCTCGCCCGCGCCGCCAAGAGCGAGCGTGCCCATATCGCCGGGCTGTCGGGGATCGCCGCGCTGCTGTCGGCGGCGATGAACAACGTCGGCGCGCTCGCGCTTCTCATGCCGGTCGCGCTTCAGACCGCCGAAAAGGTCAAGCGCTCGCCCGCGATCATCCTGATGCCGCTGTCCTTCGGTTCGATCCTCGGCGGGCTGGTGACGCTGATCGGCACGCCGCCCAACGTGATCGTCGCGACGTATCGCGGCGCGGTCACGGGCAAGCCGTTCGCCATGTTCGACTTCACCCCCGTGGGCGCGACGGTCGCGGTCGCGGGCGTCGCCTTCATCGCGCTGATCGGCTGGCGGCTGATCCCCAAGGCGCGACGCGGCGCGGCGGGCGAGCGGGCGCTGTTCGACCTCGAGGGCTACGTCGCCGAGGTCCATGTGCCCGAGGGCGCACCCGCCGTCGGCATGACGGTCGCCGAGATCGAGGACGCCGCGCGCGAGGCCGACGCGGTGATCGTCGGCGTGTTGCGCGACGGCGAGCGCGTGCTCGGCCTCGCCCGCCGCCAGCCCGTGGGCGCGGGCGACGTGCTGATCGTCGAGGCCGCGCCCGAGGATCTCGACACCTTCGCCACTGCCCTCGGCCTCGACATCCTCGGAACCGAGGGCGCGCCCGCCAAGCTCTTGAAATCGCGCGATATCGCGGTGATGGAAGCGGTCGTGCCGCCACGCGCGCCGATCGTCGGCTCGAGCGTGCTCGCGCTGCGCCTGCGCAGCCGCTACGGGGTCAACCTGCTCGCCGTCTCGCGCCAGGGCACGCCGATCCGCAAGCGCCTGCGCGCGGTGCGCCTGCGCGCCGGCGACGTGCTCCTGCTTCAGGGCGACGCCGCGCGGCTTGGCGACGTGATCGCGGGCCTCGGCTGCCTGCCGCTCGCCGAGCGCGGGCTTCAGGTCGGGCGGCGCGGCAAGGCGGGGCTCGCCGCCGCAATCTTCGCCGGCGCCGTGGCGGTCGCCGCCCTCGGCGTCGCGCCGCTGCCGCTCGCGCTCGCGGTCGCCGCGCTGGCCGTCGTGGCGCTCGACATCGTTCCGCCGCGCGAGCTCTACGACGCCGTCGACTGGCCGATCATCGTCGTGCTCGGCTCGATGATCCCGGTCGGCGTGGCGCTCGAGAAGACCGGCGGCACGGCGCTGATCGCCGACGCCCTGCTCGCCGGCGCGCACGGCCTGCCGCCGTCGATCGTGCTCGCGCTGCTCATGATCGTGACCATGACGCTGTCCGACGTCATCAACAACGCGGCCACCGCCGTGGTCACCGCCCCGATCGCCGTCGGCCTCGCCACGCGGCTCGCGGTCGATATCGATCCCTTCCTGATGGCGGTCGCGGTCGGCGCATCCTGCGCCTTCCTCACGCCGATCGGGCATCAGAACAACATGCTGATCCTGGGACCCGGCGGCTATCGCTTCGGCGATTACTGGCGCATGGGCCTGCCGCTCGAAATCCTGATCGTCGCGATCGCGGTGCCGATGATCCTCTGGATCTGGCCGCTGTAGGCTTTCGGTTCGAGGCCGCGGCACGATTTCCCCTCCCTTGGCGGGAGGGGGACTACTCGGCGCGCATCGAGAACGGAAGCTCCCGCGCGGCGCGGTCGCGGCCCTCGTGAAAGCCTGCGGCGAAGGGCGCGAGCGCGGCGATCTCCTCGAGCCGCGCGACGGCGGCCGCGGGGTCCTCGCGGCCGTCGAGCACGGCGCGAAAGGTCTCGGCCACGGCCACCATGTCGACCGCCTGCGGCCAAAGCCGGAAGCCGCCGATGCCGAGGTCCGAAAGCGCGCCCAGCGCGCCGATCAGGTTGCAGACCGTATAGGTCATGGTCTGGGTGCCGTTGATCGCGAGGAACGGTTCGCCATCGAGGGTTTCGAGGTCGAGCCCGTCCGGGTCCTCGCCGCAGACATAACGGCAGCCGTCCTTGTGGAGGCCGTGGACGCGGGCGTGATAGCAGCGCGCCGACAGCGCCAGCGGCAGGCGGCCGAACACCTGCACCTCGAGCCGTTCGCCGCCGGCGTGGGCCGCGAGCGCCGCGATCGCCTCGGCCGAAAGCTCGGCCGGCAGCGAGACGCGCAACGCGCCTCGGCGAAAAAGATAATCGAGCGTGCCCTCGTTGTAGGCGTTGACGAAGGGGCCGACCACATGCGGCCGCCCGCCGAGCGCCGAGACCGCTGCGACGTCGTTGGCCTCGACCAGACGCTCGGACTCGACGGCGGTCGCGCGAATCGCGTCGAGCTCCTCGGCGGTCATGACGAGAGCGAGCGTGGAGAGCACCACCTCCTTGCCCGCGCGCTCCAGCCGCTCGACGATCTCGGCGAGCACCGGCTCCAGGAACACTGCGCACTTTTGGCACACGACCTCGCCGATATAGACGGTGTCGACCGGCGCCTCGTCGGCGATCCGGAAGTAGAAGTCGCGCCGCGTCGCGCTCGGCCAGTTGAACAGGAGTGGCCCGAGCGCGAGCTTGGCCCCGGATTTCGGCGTCTCGTTCATTGCCACGACTTCAGATAGGCGCCCGAGGTGTCGCGTCGGCCCTCGGTGATGTCGTCGAGCGCCATGGCGGGCACCGGCTCGCCGCGCGCGGCGGCATCGACCGCGCGGCGGAAGGTCGAGACCACGCGCGAGACATAGGCGCGGCCGCGCTGACGGCCCTCGATCTTGAGGGCGCGGACGCCGGCGGCCATGAGTTCGGGCAGCACGCCGAGAACGTTGAGCGAGGTCGGCTCCTCGAACAGGTACGACGACGGCCGGTCGCCGGTCACGAAGCGGCCCTTGCACAGCGTCGGGTAGCCCGCCGCCTCGCCGTCGCGGAAGCTGTCGATGGTGAAGTCGCCGAGCCGCGCCACCAGCCGGTCGCCGCGCTGCTCGTAGCGTACATGGCTCGCCGGCGAGCAGACCCCGTCGACATTGGGCGAGCGCCCGGTCGCATAGGCCGAGAGCGAGCAACGCCCCTCGGCCATCACGCACATGCCGCCGAAGGCGAAGACCTCGGTCTCGACCGGGACCTCGGCGTTGAGCGCCGCGATCTCGGCGATCGTGAGCACCCGGGGCAGCACCACGCGCCGGACGCCGAAGGCTTCATGGTAGAAGCGGATCGCCTCGGCGTTCGAGGCCGAGGCCTGGACCGACAGATGGCGGCGCAGCCCGGGGTGATTGCGGCTCGCGTAATCGAGCAGGCCGAGGTCGGCGAGGATCACCGCGTCGGCGCCGAGCCGCGCGGCGTCGTCCACCGCCCGATGCCAGGGGCCGGGATCGCCCGCCGCCGGAAAGGTGTTGATCGCCACGTAGACCGCGCAGTCCCGGGCGTGGGCCTGGGCGATGCCCTCGGCGAGCTCGTCGCGGGAGAAGTTGAGGCCCGGGAAGTTGCGCGCGTTGGTCTCGTCGCGAAAGCCGACATAGACCGTGTCCGCCCCCGCCTCGACCGCGGCGCGAAGCGCGGCCGGAGTCCCCGCCGGGCAGACGAGTTCGAGCACCCGCGCGGTCATGTCCGCTCGCGCGCGGCGAAGCCCGGGGGCGCCGGAGGCCGGGCCACGCGCCGACGCCGCGCGAGCTCGCGCTTGAGCGCGAACACGGTTTCGCGCAGCTCGGCGATCTCGTCGCCCTGGCGGGCGCAGTCGCGCGCGACCGGCGCCACGAGCGCCGCGCGCAGGGCATCGAGATCGCGCGCCGCGCGGCGCGCCAGCGTCCCGCCGAGCGCCGCCAGTCGGCGCACCGGACCGCCCAGGGGGCCGAGGGGCGCGAGCAGGTCGGCGGCCAGGTCGATCTCGGCCGAATCGACCGAGTTGCGCAACGCCAGCACGACCTCGGTGTCGCCCTCGATCACGAGCGCGCGGGAGAAGAACAGGGCGTCGCCGTCGATCCGCCCCTGCAACAGCTCGATCAGCGCCGCGAGCGGGCCGCTGATCCGGGCCGAGGACGGCGCGTCTCCGGGATCGTCGTCGGCGAGAATGTCGAGCCCCGGCCGCGCGGGGTCGAGCAGCAGAAGAAAGCGGAACGGCAGGTCGGTCGGGTCGATCTCGACCCGGCGCGCGCCGAGCGGCGCGAGGCGGGCGAATACCTCGGCGTGGCGGCGGCGCATCAGGGCCATGGCGAGCGCGAGCGCCGGGCGCAGCAGCGCGGGCGGCACCGGACGCAGCGCGAAGCCCACCAACAGCGCGGGGCTCAACGCCGCGGCGGCGGCGTGCCGATCGTGATGGGCCTCGGACAAGGCGGATACCTCCCTCGCGTCCCCGCCGGCGGGGCCGTCGGGTCCCCTTCCCCGTAGCGGGCCGGGCGGGACAATGCCTTGATCTCGATCAAGCCGCCAAGCGCGACGAGCGCGTCGCGGAAAGGCTTGCGGCGGGCAAGACGCCTGTTAGTGGGCCGAGTAGTACTCGATGACCAGGTTCGGCTCGATCTGGACCGGATAGGGCACGTCGGCCATCTCGGGGGTGCGCAGGAAGGTGCCGCGCATCTTCCGGTAATCGACCTCGATGTAATCGGGCACCTCGCGCTCGGCCGATTCGACCGCCTCGAGCACCAAGCCGATCTCGCGCGACTTCTCGCGCACCTCGATCACGTCCCCCTCGCGGACCCGATAGCTCGGGATGTTGACCCGCCGCCCGTTGACCCGGATATGGCCGTGATTGACGAACTGGCGCGCCGCGAACACGGTCGGCACGAACTTCATGCGATAGATCACGGCGTCGAGACGGCGCTCGAGAAGCCCGATCAGGTTTTCGCCCGTGTCGCCGCGGCGGCGCACGGCCTCCTCGTAGATGCGGCGAAACTGCCGCTCCGTGATGTTGCCGTAATAGCCCCGGAGCTTCTGCTTGGCGGCGAGATGAACGCCGTAATCCGACACCTTGCGGCGGCGCTGGCCATGCTCGCCGGGGCGATAGTCGCGCTTATTCGTCGGGCTCTTGTGGCGTCCCCAGAGGTTGACGCCCAGGCGACGGCAAATCTTGTACTTCGATGACAGGCGCTTGGTCATTCGCGACCCTTGGCAATCTTGATAAAGGGGGGCCTTGATCGGGCGGGCGTACTATACGGACAGGCCAAGGCTTGTCAAACCGATTCGCGCCCCCCGAGGCGGATTATGAGCCGCCGAAGCGGGCGCGAATCGGGGCCATCAGGGCCCTGCCCTCGGCCCCGCCGTCGTTCTCCAGGCGCTCGCCGATGACCCGGCGCATGGCCGCGACGAGCAGATCGACGGCGTCCAGCGCGTCCGCGTCGCAAGCCTCGGGGTCGGTTTCCAGGCGAGCGGCGAGCGCCGCGGCATGGGCGTGCAAGAGATGGCCGAGCTCGGTCATCAGGGGGTAATCATAGGTCGCCCCCTCGCCCTTGACGTCATGGGCGACGTCGGCGATCGCCGCGAAACGCGCGGGTCGGGCGGCCGGATCGACGCGCGCCTTTTCGGCCGAGGCCGCGAGATCGGCGATATGTCCCTCCGCCCAGAGCGGGTATTGCGCCTTGAGCGCGGCGACCGCCGCCTCGGCGCGGCGCAGCATCTCGGCCTCGTCGAGCGGCGCGGCCGCGGCGGCGTCCTCTCGTTCGTCTCTCTCGTCTCTCTTGCCGGGGCCGGTGTTCACTTCGCGCCTCCCGGGGCACGGCATGCCGGAATCGCCGGCGCGCAGGTCGCCCCACAAATCACTTGTCGCGGCGCCAGCTCGTGCAAGCGCGGCAGAAGCGTCCGCGCGCGCGTGGCGGGGAAGACGATCCACACGCTCGTGCCGACGCCGACCTCGCTCTCGAGCTTAAGGGAGCCGCCGTGAAGCGCAACCAGCGACTTGCACAGGGGCAGGCCGAGCCCGGTGCCCTCGTACTTGCGCGCAAGCCTGCTGTCGACTTGGAAAAACGGCTTCATGACCTGGTCGATATCCTGGGGCGCGATGCCGATTCCGGTATCGGCGACCACCACCTCGACGGCGCGGTCCGCGCGAACCGAGATCCGCAGGGAAACGCGCCCGCCCGGCTCGGTGAACTTGATCGCGTTGGAGAGAAGGTTGATGAAGATCTGCTTCACCTTGCGCTCGTCGGCGAAAAGATGGGGCAGTTCGTCGGAGATATCGACCTCGAGGGCGAGGTCGTTCGCCTGCGCGCGCGCGCCGACCAGTCGGACGCAGGCGCGCGCGGCGCGCCCGAGATCGACAATCTCCTCGTTGAGGGCGATCTCGCCGGCTTCGACCTTCGAAAGATCGAGAATATCGTTGATGAGCTCGAGAAGATGCGCGCCCGATTCGCGAATGTCGCCCGCGTACTCGATGTACTTGGCGCTGCCGACCGGGCCGAACGCGCCGTCGCGGATCATCTCCGAGAATCCGATGATCGCGTTGAGCGGCGTGCGCAGCTCGTGGCTCATGTTGGCGAGGAACTCGGACTTGGCGCGGTTGGCGAGCTCGGCCTGCTGGCGCGCCTCGGTCAGCACCGCCTCGCGCAGCTTGACGTCGGTGATGTCGCTCGAAACCGTGACGATGTCGCCGTCGCGGGTCCGTCGTTCGACGATATTGATCCAGCGCCCGTCGGTGAGCTGTAAATCCTCGCGGTTGCGGCCCAGGCGATGGCGCATCAGGCGCTCGTCCAGCCATGCCTCGCCGTCGTCGCGCGCCTCGACGATCTGGCTACCCTCGACCATGGCGCGGCACAGGTCGCGGTAGGGAACCCCGGGTTCGAGAGCGACCCGCGAGCCGGCGACGATGGTCTTGTAGTTCCGGTTGCAGTGGACGAGACGGTCCTCCTGATCGAACAGGGCGAACCCCTGGGGGATCGAATCCATGGCGTCGATCAGGCGCGCCTCGGCCCGCGCGATCCGCGCCTCGGCCTCGGTCGCCTTGCGCAGGAGTCTCCCCGTTCGCCGAATCTCCCAGATCAGAAGGACGAACAGGGCCATGCTGCTCGCGACCATGCCGATGAAGGCGAGAACGATGCCCAGGATCATCGAGTTCATGCTCGAGGAGCGCGTCGCGCTGCCCCAGCGGTCCTTCAGATGGGCATCGACCACCACCTGATGGATGGGGCGGGCGAAGGGTTCGAGCGCGGCGGTGATCCGCGCGTAAGCCGCCGCGTCGCCCGGCCTCAGGTTCGTGATCAGGGGCTCGATCCCGGAAAGGGCCGTCTCCAGCCCGCGCGCCGTCCCGACGGCGCCGTCGATCGCCCGCGTGGACGCGCCTTCCTTGCCCACAAGAATGACCGGCAGCCGGCTCCATAGAATATCGAATCGCTCGAGCAGGGCGTCGGCGGAAATCGTTCCGTTTTCGTGCATGAAATCGTCGAGGGCCCGGAGCAGTTTGTAATACTCAACCTCGACCTGGGCGGTCATGTAAACCGCCGTCTTGTCCTCGCCCGCGAGGCGGACGCCGTCCTGGACCAGCCGGACGAAGCCGAAGATGAGGCTTGCCACGAAAATCGCGATCACCAGCGTGACCGCGACGATCGCCCGGGCTCGCGTCGACGCCTTCATTTCACGCGCAGCCTATGAAGCTGCCAAACCCATTTCCCGTTCGTTTGCACCGTGTCCAGCTCGGAGTGGTCGTCGCGCGGATAGACGATCCAGATCGGCCCCTTGTCGCGCACTCGCATGTATGTCCCATTCATCTTGAGCGCGAGAAGGACGTCGTAGCGCGAGAAGTCCGACATCGGGATATCGATGCCGTAGCCGTTGAGCGCCTCGGCCCGGACGGTCGCGCCCCGGGCGCCGAGGGCCGCGAGCAGGTCGCGCGCGCGAACCCCCTCGAAGGTCACGATGCCCTCGGTCCAGGCGGTCGTCGTGCGAAGCGTCGCAAGCCCCAGGCCTTCGAGCATGGCGCGGTCGAACTCGGCCGCGTCGCCGGCGTTGGCGTGGGCAATCTGGCCCTCCACCCGCAGGATGACCTTCCCCTCGGGCCGGGGAAGCGTTTCCGCCGCGCGCGCGGCCGATGCCATGACCGCCAAGGCGATGACGATCCAAGCCAAGCGTTCGAATATCCGAATACGCTCCATGGATTAGTACCTCGTTCAATACCCGCGCGGCTCGGAACCGCGATTCCTCGGTTTTCGCGCCAAGGACCCATACAAGTAAAGCCGATGGGCTCTTAACCAATGACTAATTCCTAATATCTTTAGATTATCATTCGGATTCGAGCGAACGGGGCGGGCGGTGGACAACCGAGGCTCGATCTTGGCGCCCGATCTTGCGCTCCCGATCTTGACATACGTCATGGCGCCGCGCCGCGCCGGGTGGCAAGCTTGGCGGCAGTGGTGAAGCGGTGGCCGTCTTCGTCGCGCGCCGACGTCGGTTTCCCAAGCCTCCAAGAGCGCCGCCGCGGGTTCGTGAAGGAAAGGTTCGCCCATGTCCATCAAGACGGTGCTCGTACACCTCGAAGCCGACAAGTACACCCCATCCCGCCTCGAAGCCGCGATCGCGCTCGCCACCGACCATGGCGCCCATCTGGTCGGGCTTTATGTCCGTCCCCGGGTCGAGATTCCCGCCACCGCCCAGGCCTATCTCGATGCCGAGATCCTGGCCGCCAGCGAGCGCGCCACGCGCGAGCAGGCCGACCGGGTCGAAACCGCGTTCCGCGAACGTTGCGGACAGGCGGACATCCCGTTCGAGTGGCGCTGCGAGATCGGCGACAGTCACGAGGTTGTTACCCTGCACGCGCGCCACGCCGATCTCGCGGTGGTCGGCCAGACCCCGCCGGAAAGCGTCGATTCGCTGATTTTCGCCCATCTCCCCGAGGACGTGGCGCTCGGCTCGGGCCGGCCGGTCGTGGTCATCCCCTATGTCGGCGCGCATACCGAGGTCGGGCGATGCGTGATGGTCGCCTGGAACGGCAGTCGCGAGGCGGTGCGCGCGGTCTACGACGCGCTGCCGATCCTCGAGCGCGCCCAACGCGTGATCGTGCTCAGCGTCAACCCGGGCGAGATGCACCACATTCCGGGCGCCGACATTACCGCCCAGCTCGCCCGCCACGGGGTCGCGGCCGAGGCCAGCGAGACCTCGAACAACGATATCCCGATCGGCGATGTGCTGCTGTCGCGCGCGGTCGATTTCGGCGCCGACCTGATCGTCATGGGGGCCTATGGACACTCGCGGGCGCGCGAATGGATCGCGGGCGGCGCGACGCGGCACATCCTGGCCCATATGACGGTCCCGGTGCTGTTCTCCCATTAGCGCGTGGCGTCCATCCGGGAGAGGCCCGTCAAGAGCGGCGGTTTGGCGTCGGCGGCGGGCGGCGGTATGATGGGCCGTTCCGATGACGGGAGCCCGCGATGGACGCAACCGACGTCGTCACCGTCTTTCTTCTCCACGACGACCGCATCCTTCTCCTGCGCCGCAGCGAGGAGGTCGGCACCTATCGCGGGCGCTGGGCTGGGGTGAGCGGATATGTCGAGCGCGACCCGCTCGACCAAGCCTATGTCGAGATCGAGGAGGAAACCGGGCTCGGACGCCGCGACGTGGTCCTGATCCGCGCCGGCGAGCCCTTGCTCGTCCACGATCGCGGCAACGATCGCCTATGGCGGGTCCATCCGTTCCTGTTCACGGTCAACGATCCCGAGCGCATCCGCCTCGACTGGGAGCATGTCCAGAGGCGCTGGGTTTGGCCGGGCGAGATCGAGGATCTGGACACCGTGCCGGGGCTCGCCGACGCGCTCCAACGAGTCCGCCCCTAGACATGAGCCACATCCACGACGCGCTCGCGCGCCTCCGCGACGACCGCGACCGGGGCGCGGCGGAACTGGCCGACGACGCGCTTCGCCTGCTCGCCGAGGCGGCCGCCCAAGCGGCGACGCGCGGCGCCGATCCGGCGGCGGCCGCGCGCGGGCTCGTCCGACGAATCGCCGAATTGCGCCCGTCCATGGCTCCGCTCGCCAACTGGGCGGCGGCTTATGCGACCGAACTCGGCCCGACGCTCGACGGCGCCGACGACCCGGATGCGATGGCCCGCGCCTGCCGCGCGCTCGGCGACCGGCTCCGCGTCCGCAAGCGCGGCTTCGCGGACGCGATCGTCGAGGCGGCGCGACCGGTGCTGGCGGAGGCCCGGGAAATCGTGACCCTCAGCCGCTCCTCGACGGTCGAGGCGGTGCTCGCCCGGGCGAGCGTGCCGAAGGCCCGCGTCACCGTCTGCGAATCGCGCCCCCGCCTCGAGGGGCGGCGGCTCTGCGCGGCGCTGGAAGCCGCCGGGCGGCGCGTCCGTTGCATTACCGACGCGCAGATGACGGTCGCGCTCGCCGAGGCCGATGTCGCCGTGATCGGGGCCGACGCGATCCTTCGCGACCGGGCCGTGGTCAACAAGGTCGGCAGCCTCGCGCTCGCGCTCTCGGCGGCCCATCTCTGCAAACCGCTCCACGTCGTCGCCGACAGCTTCAAGATCGACCCCGCGCACGATCGCGACGACGCCGTCTTCGAAACGATGGACGGCGGCGAGGTCTGGCCCGAGCGGCCCGAGATTTGCGCCAACGTCTACTTCGAGGCGGTGCCCGCCGATCTCGTCGCCCTGTACCTCGCCGAGACCGGCGCGCGGCGCGGCGCGGAAATCGACGCCGCCGTGAAGATGATCGCGAATCTCCGCGTTTCGGCGGGGCTCGTCACTTGAGACGAAGAATTCCAATTCATACATGACCGAACAACGGCGAACGAGCCGCGCGGAGGGGCGCGCGGCCCCGACATGTCCACCATGGCGACCCACCGCCGTTCCCCGCCAAGCCGGTGGCCCGGGTCGTCGTTCGAGATCGTCTTCGCCGCGACCCGGTTCCAATAACCGGTCGCGCGCGCCACACGACCCGCCCATGGGCCCACGCCACGGGTCTTCGGGGGCGAACCGGAATAGGATTACGGAGGATAGGACATGAACTTGCGCAAGCTGGCCGTCGCGATCACGGCGTTCCTGGTTATTCTGCCGGCCCCCGTCGTCCCGGCGCGAGCGGGCCTGCCGGTGGCCGTCGGCGATACCGCCGTGCCCAGCCTCGCGCCGATGCTCAAGAAGGCGACCCCGGCGGTCGTCAACATCGCGGCGCGCGGGCGCGTGCGGGTGTTGAACAACCCACTGCTCGCCGATCCGTTCTTTCGCCGTTTCTTCAACCTGCCGGGCCCGCAACGCGAGCGCCGCACCCAGAGCGTCGGCTCGGGCGTGATCGTCGACGCCGAAAAGGGCTACATCCTGACCAACAACCACGTCATCGCCAATGCCGATGAAATCGTCATCACGCTCCGCGACCGGCGGCAGTTCGAGGCCACCCTTGTCGGCACCGACCCGGAGACCGACATCGCCGTGCTGCAAATTCCGGCGGACGGGTTGACCGCCCTGCCGATGGGCGATTCCGACAAGCTCGAGGTCGGCGACTTCGTGGTCGCCATCGGCAACCCCTTCGGCATCGGCCAGACCGTGACCTCGGGGATCGTCAGCGCGTTGCGTCGCTCGGGCCTCGGCATCGAGGGTTTCGAGGACTTCATCCAGACCGACGCCTCGATCAACCCGGGCAATTCGGGCGGCGCGCTGGTCACGCTTGGGGGCGCTCTCATCGGCATCAACACCGCGATCATCGGGCCCAACGGCGGCAACGTGGGCATCGGTTTCGCGATTCCCATCAACATGGTTCGCCAGGTCATGGACCAGCTCGTCACCTATGGCGAGGTCAACCGCGGGCGGCTCGGCGTTCAGATCCAGGATCTCACGCCCCAGCTCGCCGACGCGCTCGATCTCGAAAAGACCGACGGCGCCCTGATCACCCACATCGCGCCCAGCTCGCCGGCCGACGAAGCGGGGCTCCGGGCCGGCGACGTGGTCGTCAAGGTCGACAACCGGCCGGTGCGCAACGCGACCCAGCTTCGCAACGCGCTCGGGCTTTTACGCGCGGGCGAGCCGGTCCGCATCACCGTCATCCGCGATGGGCGCGAGCGCACGCTCCGCGCGGTGCTCGCCAAGGCCGAGCAGATGACCGTGCAGGCCAAGGGACTGGCGCGGCGGCTCGCCGGGGCAACCTTCGAGACCCTGGGACCCGATTCGCCGCTTTATGGCCAGGTCGAGGGCGTGCGCGTCGTAGCGGTCGAGCGCGGCAGCCCCGCCTGGCGGATCGGACTTCGCAAGAACGACGTGATCATCGCCGTCAACCGCGAGCCGGTCAGCGACCTCGACGCCTTCAAGGCCGCCGTCGCCGCGAGCCGAGGCGCGTTGCTTCTCAATATCCAACGAGGCGCCGCGCAGGTGTTCATCGTCATTCGCTAGACGCGGGCCTTCAAGAGAAAGAGACCTTCACGGGCGAAACCGAGGAAAGCGAGCGAGGGTGCGATGGAAAAGAAGACGCAGTACAACCTCTGGTACCTGGTCGTCGCCATCATCGGCGTCCTGCTTCTGCAACAGATGTGGGCGACGAGCCAGCGCATCGAGCCCCTCGCCTACAGCGATTTCAAGGCGCAGCTCGAGGCCGGCAACGTCGCGGAGATCGCGATCTCCAGCAATTACATCCACGGCAAGCTGCGCCAGCCGCTACCCGACGGGCGCCAGCAGTTCATCGTCACGCGGGTCGACCCCAAGCTCGCCGACGAGCTCGCCAAGTACAAGGTGCGCTTCACGGGGGTGGTCGAATCGACCTTCCTGCGCGATCTTCTGTCGTGGATCGTGCCGATGCTGCTGTTCTTCGCGGTCTGGCTGTTCCTGTTCCGCCGGCTCGCCGAAAAGCAGGGTTTCGGCGGCTTCATGACCGTTGGCAAGAGCAAGGCCAAGGTCTACATGGAGAAGGACACCAAGGTCACCTTCGACGACGTCGCCGGGGTCGACGAGGCCAAGGACGAGCTCAAGGAGATCGTCGCCTTCCTCAAGAGCCCGGGCGAATACGGCAAGCTCGGCGCGCGCATCCCCAAGGGCATTCTGCTGGTCGGCCCGCCGGGCACCGGCAAGACGCTGCTCGCCCGCGCGGTCGCCGGCGAGGCGGGGGTCGCCTTCTTCTCGATCAACGGCTCGGAATTCGTCGAGATGTTCGTCGGCGTCGGCGCGGCGCGGGTGCGCGACCTGTTCGACCAGGCGCGCAAGAACGCGCCCTGCATCATCTTCATCGACGAGCTCGATGCGCTGGGACGCGCGCGCGGCATCGCCGGACCGTTGGGCGGCGGGCACGACGAGAAGGAGCAGACGCTCAACCAGCTTCTCGCCGAGCTCGACGGCTTCGACCCGACCGAGGGCGTGGTCCTGCTCGCCGCGACCAACCGGCCCGAGGTTCTCGACCCGGCGTTGCTGCGCGCCGGGCGCTTCGATCGCCAGGTGCTGGTCGACCGTCCCGATCGGCGCGGGCGCGAGGCGATTCTGCGCGTGCATCTCAAGAAGATCACGCTCGCGCCCGACGTCAACGTCGAGAAGATCGCCGGCCTCACCCCCGGCTTCTCGGGTGCCGAGCTCGCCAATCTGGTCAACGAGGCGGCGGTGATGGCGACCCGGCGCGGGGCGAAAGCAGTGGGGATGGACGATTTCACCGTCGCGGTCGAGCGCATCGTCGCCGGCCTCGAGAAGAAGAACCGCCTGCTCAACCCGCGCGAGCGGGAAATCGTCGCCCACCACGAGATGGGCCACGCGCTGGTCGCCATGGCGCTGCCGGGCACCGACCCGGTCCACAAGGTCTCGATCATTCCGCGCGGGATCGGCGCGCTCGGCTACACGATCCAGCGTCCGACCGAGGACCGCTACCTGATGACCCGCGCCGAGCTCGAGAACAAGATGGCCGTGCTGCTCGGCGGGCGCGCGGCCGAAAAGCTGATCTTCGGCCATCTGTCGACCGGCGCCGCCGACGACCTCGCCAAGGCGACCGACATCGCGCGCGGCATGATCATGCGCTACGGCATGGGCGAAAAGCTCGGCAACGTGGTCTACGAGACCGAAAGCGCGCCGTTCCTCGGCCAGCCGACGGGCTACGCGGGCTGGCAGCCGCGCCGCTACAGCGAGGAGACGGCGCGCGAGATCGACTGCGCGGTGCGCCAGATCGTCGATCGGGCGTTCGAGCGCGCCCTCGCCCTGCTCGACGCCAACCGCAATCGGTTGGAAAAGGGCGCCCGGGAGCTGCTCGAGCACGAGACGCTGACCGAAACCGCGCTCGCCGCGCTGCGCCCGCCCGGCGCCGAAAAGGACGCCGAGGCGGCGTCGTGACGGCGTATGCGCGCCCGAGCTTAGGCGAGGGAAGCCTGCGTGGCGTTTGGCCGCCCACCGGGCCGATTCATCGGTTCAGGGGTATCGAGACACGCGCGAGCGCATGATGCGTTCGATCGGCCCCACCCCTCCCCCTGCCCCCTCCCACCAAGGGAGGGGAACCATGGAGCGGGTCTCGGCCGAAAAGCCCTCCCCCTCGATGGGGGAGGGTTGGGTGGGGGTGCGGGCCAGGGGCGCAAGATGCGCCGATTCGGTCAAAAGAATCATGCTCTACAGCCGGTCGAGCGGGATCTTGAGATAGCGCGTCCCGTTGTCCTCGGGCGGCGGCATGTGGCCCGCGCGGATGTTGACCTGAAGCGCGGGCAGGATGAGCGCCGGCACGGCAAGCGTCTCGTCGCGCGCGCGGCGCATGCGTGCGAAAGCCTCTTCGCCCGTGCCGCCGCCGACATGGATATTGCGCGCCCGCTCCTCGCCCACCGTGGTCTCCCAGGCGATGGCGCGCGCGCCGTCGGCGCCGTAGTCGTGGCAGACAAACAAGCGGGTGACGTCGGGCAAGGCGAGAATACGCCCGATGGACCGATAGAGAAGCACCGCGTCACCGCCCGGGAAGTCGCAGCGCGCGGTGCCAGAATCGGGCATGAACAGGGTATCGCCGACGAAGACCGCGTCGCCCGCCACGTAGCTCGCGCAGGCGGGCGTATGGCCGGGCGTGTGCAGAACCTCGATCTCGAGCGTGCCCAGTTTCAGGCGCTCGCCATCGGCGAGCAGGCGGTCGAACTGGCGGCCGTCGGTCGCGAAGCCGTCGCCCAGGTTGAACAGCGCGGCGAAGGTGGCCTGCACCTCGACGATGCCCGCGCCGAGCGCGATTCTGCCGCCCAACTCGGCCTTCAGGATCTGGGCGCCGCTCAGATGATCGGCGTGGGCGTGGGTCTCGAGAATCCAGTCGATGGCGAGACCCTCCGCGCGGGCATGGGCGACGATGCGCGCGACACCGGCGGCGTCGGTGCGGCCCGAGGCCGGATCGTAGTCGAGAACCGGGTCGATGACGGCGGCGCGACGGGTCTCGGGGTCGGCCACGACGTAAGAGATCGTGTTGCTGCGCTCGTCGAGAAACGCCGTCACGACCGGCGATCGCATGACCACTCCGTTTTATTCCATGCCCGACCCATACGACGGCGGGGCCGGCGCGAAACCGTCGCCCGAGCATAGCCCGAGGCGGCGTCGCCGATCAAAGCCAAAGGATCGCGCGCGAACATTTCAATTGCGTGGCGAGGCGCTTTCCCGATATGTCCATGGCGCGATTTGGAAAACGCGGCGTCCGGGGGATTTTGCGCGGCAAATGATCGATCTGCTCGTCATCGGCGGCGGTATCAACGGCGTGGGCATCGCCCGCGACGCCGCCGGGCGCGGGCTCTCGGTCATGCTGTGCGAGCAGGGCGATCTCGCCTCGGCGACCTCCTCGGCGAGCAGCAAGCTCATTCACGGCGGACTGCGTTATCTCGAATACTACGAGTTCCGGCTGGTCCGCGAGGCGCTGACCGAGCGCGAGGTGCTGCTCGAGAACGCGCCCCACATCATCTTTCCCATGCGCTTCGTGCTGCCGCACGACCGCTCGCTGCGCCCGGCCTGGATGATCCGCGCGGGGCTGTTCCTCTACGACCATCTCGGCGGGCGCAAGCGGCTGCCGGGCTCCCACGGCCTCGACCTCGCGCGCGATCCCGCCGGCGCGCCGCTCAAGCCCGACTACCGCAAGGGCTTCGTCTATTCGGACTGCTGGGTCGACGATGCCCGGCTGGTGGTGCTCAATGCGCTCGACGCGGCGGCGCGCGGCGCCGAGATCCGCACCCGCACGCGCTGCGTCTCGGCGCGGCGGACGGGCGCGGGCTGGGAGGCGACGCTGCGCGACCTCGAAACCGGCGCCGAGACCACCGTGGCCGCGCGCATCCTGGTCAACGCCGGCGGCCCCTGGGTCGCCCGCATCGTCGAGGACACGCTCGAGCTGCCCAAGCGCGCGCCCTTGCGCCTCGTCAAGGGAAGCCACATCGTCGTCCCCCGCCTGCACGACGGCGTCCATGCCTATATCCTGCAAAATAACGACGGCCGGGTGGTGTTCGTCATCCCCTACGAGGGCGCGTTCAGCCTGATCGGCACCACCGACATCCCCTTCGAGGGGGACCCGGCCTCGGTCTCGATCACCCCGGACGAGACGCGCTACCTCTGCGACGCGGTCGGGCGCTACTTCCGCGCCCCGCCCAAGCCCGAGGACGTGGTCTGGTCCTATTCCGGAGTGCGACCGCTCTACGACGACGCGGCCGAGAGCGCCTCGGCGGTCACGCGCGATTACGTGCTCGATCTCGACGCCGGGCCGGACCGGGCGCCGCTTCTGTGCGTCTACGGCGGCAAGATCACGACCTATCGCCGGCTGGCCGAGCATGTGATGCGCGACCTCGCCCCCCATGCGCCCGGCGCAAGCGGGCCCTGGACCGACAAGGCGCCGTTGCCGGGCGGCGACCTGCCGGGGGTCGATTTCCCGCGCTTTCTGGCGGGCTTGCGCGACGCGCGCCCCTGGCTGCCCGAAGCGCTCGCCCACCGGCTGGCGCGCGCCTACGGCACGCGGGTCGAGCGGGTGCTGGGCTACGCCGCCTCGCTCGACGATCTCGGGCGCGATTTTGGCGGCGGGCTTTACGAGCGCGAGGTCGCCTACCTGCTCGACGAGGAATGGGCCAAAACCGCCGAGGATATCCTGTGGCGGCGGACCAAGCTTGGCCTTCACCTGCCGAGGGAAGCCCGGGCCGCGTTCGAGAGCTGGCTCGCCGGGGCGAACAACCGCGCGAGGGTCGACTGAGCCGCCGCGCGGCATCAAGCGTCGCGACGCCCCGCGCGGGGCTGCTACGATGCCGGCATCGCCTCGCTCGCCATCCCCCCATGAAACCGTCCCGCAGATGAACGCGACCGCATCGAGCCCCCCTCCCACGGTCCCGCCACGCGTCGCGGCGGGCGAGCGCGTCTGGGTCACGGTCTTCTGGACCCTGCTCGTCGCCGGGATCGTGCTTTACGTCCCGGTGCCGATCGGCCGGGCGGGCGATGCGATCAACCTCTCGCTTTACGACGCGGCGCTTCCCGCCCTGTTCGTGGTCGCCGTGCTGCGCGGCGAGGTCGCGCGCCCGTCGCGCGGCGCGCTCGCGGTCTTCGCCGTCCTTGTCGCTCTGGTGCTCGGACATGGCGCCGCGACGCTGTGGCTCGACGCGGACGCGCGGCTCGCTCCGCTCGTCCGCGAAACCGTGAAGACGGTTGCCTTCCTGGTCGATCTCGGGCTGCTCACCCTTATCTTTCGCGCTTCGCCCACGGCCCGCCCGGCCCCGGGCCTGATCGCGGCGCTTTTCGGCGCCACCATCGCCTATGCCGTCGCCCGTCGCGTGGCCGAAATCACCGGGCAGGGAGAGATGTTCGAAACCTTGTTCCTCGGCACGGTCTTCGGGCTTCTCGTCCTGTTCGCCACGCGTCTCGACCCGATCGCGACCCCGCGCCGCGCCGGCGCGGTCGCGGCCCTTGCCGCGCTCGCCGCCGGCGCGGCCTTCATCCTCGCCGGCAAGGCCTTCTTCGCCGTCGGCCTCGGCATCGTCGCGATCGCCGGCGCGACGGCTCTGGTCCGCGCCTAGGATCGACGCCGGGTCATGCTGGTGTTTGCCGTCCTCGCTCTGATCGCGCTTGGGGTGGCGGCGACCGTTGGCCAAATGCCACGATTCGGTCTCGGAGTCGCCAATAGCATCTCCACATCGCTCGGCATCCGCCTGACCCTGTGGCGCCTCGCGCTCGATACGATCGGCGAGAGCTTCCCCTGGGGGATCGGCGCCGGCCAGTTCTCTCCGCTGACCGAAGGAGTTCCGGCGCTCGTCGCGGCCGGGCTGCGGGTCGTCCACGACACGCCGCTCGCGCTCGCGACCGAGCTGGGCGCGCTGGGCGTCCTCTTCACCGCCCTGCTCGCGGCGCTGATCCTGCGGGTCGCCTGGATCTGGTCCTGGCCGGCGCGTCTGTGCTTTCTTCTCTACATCTCCGTTCCCTTCCTGCTGAACGACATGCTGGGGTTCCGCATCGTCCATCTGCTGCTCGCGCTCGGCCTCGCCCGCGTGGGATCGCCCAAGGTGGAACTGCATCGTGTGGAATAGGTTCCCCTTCATCGCGCTCGCGGGCGCGCTGGTTTCGCGGCTATCGGCCTATGCGGTCCTGCTGTTCGCGGCCCGACTGCTCGCGCCCCGCGAGTTCGGCGCGGTCGCCGTGCTGATGATCGTCGCCGCGATCCTCAACGCCGTGGTCAGCGGCGGCGGCGACATGTGGCTCAACCGCTTCACCGATCCGGCGACGGCCTTGACGCGGCGCGCGCCCTGGGTGCGGCCGGTCTATCTCGCGATCTGCGCCGTGATCGCGAGCGTCGTGATCGTCCTGGGTGTCGGCGGGGCGGCCGTCTTCGATCTTTTCGCGCCTTTCTCGGACGCGCTTCTCCTCGCCGTCCTGGGCGCGGCGCTCGCGGGCCTCGCCGAGGCGCTGCTCGCCGTCATCCGGGCGAGCGGGCGCATCCTGGCCTTTTTCGCCCTGCGCGACATCGTCGTGCCGACCAGCTTCGTCGCCGCGATCGCGATCGTTCGACCGGTGACCGCGGCCGGACTGTTCGCCATCTACGCCACGCTTTGGGGGGTCGTCTTCCTCGTCACCGGAACGTGGTCCGCGGCGATCGCCGGCGCACCACGCCTCTACCGCCGGCAACGCCGTCGGTTATGGATACTCGCGGCCCGACACACGATCACCCTGATCGCCAGCAATCTGAGCTCGCGCCTCGCGGCTTACGTCGACGTGCTCGCGCTGAGCTGGCTGATCGCGCTCGCCGAGGTCGGCGAGTACCGGGTCGCCGCCCTGCTCGCGATCGGCTTCATGGTCGTGCAGCATTTCGTTTTCCTGGGCCTCCCCTGGGAAATGCGGCGTATCGGCGGCGACGCCGCGCGCGCCGACGCCCATGACCGGGTCCGCGCGCGCCAACGCATTCTCGTCGCCCTGGGGGGAATCGCCCTGGTCCTCGCCTGGCTGCTCGCCGAGCCGTTGCTTCTTCTGTTCGGCGATCGCTTCACCGCCGTCGCCTGGATCCTGCGCGCGCTCGTGGTTCTGCGCTTCGCCGAGCTGCTCTGGGGACCGCAGCACGAAATCCTGATCAGCAATGGCTTCGTCCGCGCCGACGCCGAGGCCAATATCGCCGCGATCGGCGCCTGGGGCATCGCCTTCGCGATTGCCGCCGGCGCGCTCGAACCACGGGTCGCCGCGGTCGTCGCCGTAGGCGTCGCGAGCCTCGTTGGCCAGGCATATCGCTTTCGCGCCCTGCGCCGCGCCGGGTTGCGCTGTCCCCGGGGCATCGCCGCCCGGTCGCGGCGGACGCGACCGAGGAGCGAGCGGGCGCCGGTTCTGGTCATCGTCAACGCGCTCGGCCGCGGTGGGACCGAGGGCCATCTCGTCCGGGTTCTGCCGCGCCTGGTCGCGCGCGGCTGGCCGATCACCGTCTACACGCTACTCGAAGCCGGCGTCTTCGCGCCGAGGATGACCGCGGCCGGTGTGCGCGTCCTCACCCCGCCCGGCGATCGCCCCTGGGCGCGGCTGGATCGCATCGGACGGGTGGCGCGCCTGGCGCTTCGCGCCATCGGCCTTTGCGCGCTCGCCTTTCGGCTGCATCCCGGGATCGCGCATTACTTCCTGCCGGCGGGGTATCTGATCGGCGGCGTCTGCCTGCGGATCACTCCCGCCCCGATCGAGGTCATGAGCCGCCGCAGCCTGAACGCCTACCAGCGGAGGCATCCGCTGTTCGCGTGGATCGAGCATCGCATGCATCCGCGCATGACCGCGATCCTCGGCAACAGCGAGGCGGTGCTCGCCG
>Ga0114931_10003046_pt1 | contig 21302 bp, 19 predicted proteins | sample 2SBtaG_FD_89579 | JGI IMG/M metagenome (GOLD analysis project Ga0114931, IMG submission 89579) | Deep subsurface microbial communities from Kolumbo volcano to uncover new lineages of life (NeLLi) - 2SBTROV14_V59a metaG | ecosystem: Environmental > Aquatic > Marine > Volcanic | place: Kolumbo...
GGCGGCAGTACTGTCGGCGTTCTTTGTCACAGGCATTCAACACCTGATCGTATCTGGCTACTGGAAGAACAGAATTTTGCTGCCTCGCTCGCTGAAATGGTGGCATTGGCACTGGATCAGCAACAGCGCAAGGATGCCGAGGCCGACTTGTTCAGGGAAAAGGAACTGGCCCAGGTCACGCTGGCGTCAATTGGTGATGGTGTTATTACCACCGATATAAATGGTACCGTTGAATACCTTAATCCCGTAGCAGAACAGTTAACAGGATGGATGTGCCGTGACGCAATAGACAAGAAACTTGCTGAAGTACTGTACGTTGTTGACGAATCTACACGTCAACCGGTTCCGGATACATTGGCGCGTTGCTTGCGGGACGGTACCAGTATCAGCCTGTCAGGTCATAACTTGCTGATTCATCGTTCACATGAACGTGAATATTCCATTGAAGTCACTGCATCACCCATCCGGGACCGTGAGCAGGAAATCATCGGGTTCATCCTTGTTTTCCATGATGTCACTGAGTTGCGAGGCATGGCAAGACAAATGACCTACCTTGCTACGCATGATGCCTTGACCGGCTTGATTAATCGTCGTGAGTTCGAAATGAGAACGCAGCTTGCACTCAAGAATGCCCGGAAATACGGTCAGCGCCATGCCCTGTGTTATCTCGACCTTGACCAGTTCAAGGTCGTGAATGATACTTGCGGGCATATTGCAGGTGACCATCTGCTCAAACGTCTTGCAGCACAACTGGGTACAGTGATTCGTGGTTCAGACACCATTGCCCGCCTCGGTGGTGATGAGTTCGGTGTGTTGCTGGAAAATTGTCCCCAGAAAAAAGCGTTGTTGATTGCTGATGAGCTGAGAAATGTGGCCCAGGATTTCCGCTTTACATGGCAGAAAAAAGTGTTTGAAGTAGGAGTCAGTATTGGTTTGGTGGTTATTGATGAATCCAGTGGCAGCCTGACGGATGTTCTCAGTGCGGCCGATTCAGCCTGCTATGCAGCCAAGGATCTCGGGCGAAATCGGGTTCACTTGTTCCAGATAGATGATGCCGTATTGACACGACGTCAGGGTGAAATGCAATGGGTTCAGCGAATACGACGGGCCCATCAGGAAGGTCGCTTCCATTTGTATTATCAACCGATGATTCCGCTTAAATCTGACGGCGGCGGCGAGTTCATTGAATTCCTGTTGCGAATGGAAGATGAAACAGGCGAGATGATAACACCCGGTGTATTTTTGCCAGCGGCAGAACGTTATGACTTGATGTCGATGATTGATCAATGGGTCATTCAGAACGTGCTTGTCTGGTTGAGTGAGCATGAAACAGTCATGGATGATATTGAATCCTTTGCGATCAACTTGTCTGGCCAGTCGCTGGGCGATGACAGTATTCTCGAATTTATAGTGGATAAAATTGACAGTAGCGGTGTTGATCCTGAAAAAATCTGTTTTGAAATTACTGAAACAGCTGCGATCTCCAATCTGGCGCATGCAATCCGTTTTATTTCAATTCTGAAAGGCATGGGATGCCAGTTTGCACTGGATGATTTTGGCAGTGGTTTGAGTTCATTCGGTTACCTGAAAAACCTGCAAGTCGATTATCTGAAAATAGACGGGGAATTTGTAAGGTTCATTGTCAACAACCCGCTGGATTTCGCCATGGCCGAATCAATTAACCAGATTGGCCATGTCATGGGCATGAAGACGATTGCTGAGTTTGTTGAAAGCGATAGTATCCTGGAGGCAGTTACAAAAATGGGTATTGATTATGCCCAGGGTAACGCTATCCAGATTCCCGGTCCTTTAGAGCAATTGAGTAAGGGAAAACTAAGGCTAGTACGTTAATTCACTTGGCATACGGGCGATGTCCATGTAAGAGGTTCCCTAGATCAACGGTACAATCAGTAAAGCGACAATATTGATAATTTTGATTAAAGGATTGATCGCGGGTCCGGCTGTGTCCTTGTAGGGGTCGCCAACGGTATCACCCGTAACAGCCGCCTTATGTGCTTCTGATCCTTTGCCCCCATGATTACCATCCTCGATATATTTCTTGGCATTGTCCCAGGCGCCGCCACCGGTGGTCATGGAAATGGCAACAAATAACCCAGTAATGATGGTGCCCAGCAACATACCACCAAGGGCTTTGGGCCCGAGTAATAGACCGACGATGATCGGTACCAGCACGGGCAACAAGGATGGAATGATCATTTCCCGAATAGCTGAACGGGTCAGCATATCAACCGCCCTGGAGTAATCAGGCTTGGCAGTGCGTTCCATAATGCCGGGGATTTCCTTGAACTGACGGCGAACCTCAATGACAACAGCCCCCGCCGCACGACCAACCGCTTCCATGCCCATGGCGCCGAACAGATAAGGCACCATGCCGCCAATAAACAGGCCGATGATGACCATGTGGTCCGACAAATCAAAGGTGACAACTTTGCCGGCAAGCCCGAGTTCATGGGTATAGTCAGCAAACAACACCAACGCAGCCAGACCGGCAGAACCGATGGCATAGCCTTTGGTCACGGCCTTGGTTGTATTGCCCACGGCATCAAGCGGGTCAGTAATGCTTCTGATTTCGGCAGGCAATTCAGCCATTTCCGCAATACCGCCAGCATTATCAGTAATAGGTCCATAGGCATCCAGGGCGACGATAATACCTGTCATGGACAACATGGAGGTGGCCGCAATAGCGATACCGTACAGCTCGGCCAGCTCATAGGCGCCCCAGATACTGGCACACACAGCCAGCACAGGTAATGCAGTGGATTTCATTGATACGCCAAGCCCGGCAATCACATTGGTACCGTGACCGGTTGTTGATGCCTCGGCAATGTGGCGGACCGGTTTGAATTCCGTTGCCGTATAGTATTCAGTAATAAATACCATGGCGACGGTCAAAGCCAGACCGATAAGCGAAGACCCCCATAACTGCAGAACCGAATACGTGCCATTATCAGTCATCAACCAGGACGTGATCGGATAAAAGGCGATAGCCGCCAGCACACCGGCAACGGCCAGCCCACGGTACAGCGCGTTCATAATTTTGCCGCCGTCTCTCACCTTGACGAAGTAAGTGCTGATAACAGACGCGAGAATAGAGACGCCTCCCAGAACCAGTGGATAAATAATGCTGAGCTCGCCACTGTCAGGTAACAGGATTTTACCCAGTAACATGGTGGCAATGATGGTGACGGCATAAGTCTCAAACAAATCAGCAGCCATGCCGGCACAGTCGCCCACGTTATCACCAACATTGTCGGCAATTACCGCCGGGTTACGTGGATCATCTTCCGGGATACCTACTTCAACCTTGCCTACCAAATCAGCGCCCACGTCTGCACCTTTGGTGAAGATACCGCCGCCGAGCCGGGCAAAAATTGAAATCAGCGAACCGCCGAATGCAAGTCCAAGCAGCGGCGTAACATCAACGGCTTGTCCGGAAGGCGTCATTGCCGCCAAAATGCTGTAGTAACCGGAAACACCCAACAGCCCCAGGCCAACGACCAGCATGCCGGTAATGGCGCCGCCACGAAAAGCAATCTGCATGGCCGCATTGATGCCATTTTTGGCTGCTTCAGCGGTACGCACATTGGCCCGTACCGAAATATTCATGCCGATGAAACCGGTAATCGCTGAACTCAAGGCACCAATCATAAAACCAATGGCCGTATTCACACCAAGCGAAGCGAAAATAATTACAAATATGACAATGCCGACAATACTGATAGTCGTATATTGACGATTGAGGTAGGCCTGCGCGCCTTCCTGAATAGCAGCAGCAATTTCCTGCATATGTTCATTACCAGCGGGCTTGTCCTTAACCCATTTGTATGAGAAAGCACTGTAAGCAAGTGCGATGAGGGCACACACCAACGCTATAATTACACCATCTGCCATTGTTCGATTCTCCGTTTATAAGATAGTATTTTTTATCATTAAAGATATTGTTTAAAATTCGTTATTATTTAAAGCTGGTCCCGGGTATGATCCCGAAGATAGTTTCAATGTCCAGTGATCGTATTAATTGATCAACAGCGGCCTGACCATGGTCTCGTTCCACTTCGGCAAGGATTAATCTGACAGCATTCCGGTTATAACCACCGCCCAGATCCGCCTGAACTGTTAACAACTCCTTTGCCTTGTCCAGAGTCATTTAAGTTTGAATTTATTTTTCAGTTTTTTCGGGACTGCTTTATTCTTCAGTCTTACATAAGTCGGCATGCCATTTTTATAAGGAGGATAATCTTCGCCCTTCGTCAGTGGCGCAAGATAATTACGACATTTCTGCGTAATACCAAACCCGTCTTTGGTGATGAAATCTTTCGGCATCATCTTTTCGACATTGGCAACTTTAGCCAGATCGGCACTGCCGACTTTCCACTTGTAGGGTTTGGTGGAAACCCGATCAATGGTCGGCATGATGGCATTTTGTCCCTTTATTGCAAATTGAATTGCTGCCTTGCCCATGGCATAGGCCTGGTCAACATCTGTTTTGGAAGCAATGTGGCGCGCTGCCCGTTGCAGATAATCAGCCACTGCCCAATGGTATTTGTAGCCAAGGCTGTCCTTGATAATGTTGGCAACGACCGGTGCTACTCCCCCTAACTGGGCATGACCAAAAGCATCGCGCAAACCTGTCTCAGCAAGGAAGCGCCCATCCGGCCAGCGCACGCCCTCTGACACCACGACCGAGCAATAACCATATTTCTTAACCATGGCATCCACTCTGGCGAGGAATTTCTTTTCGTTAAATTTGACTTCGGGAAAGAGAATGACAATAGGAATTTCGCAGTCCTTGTCTGTCGCCAGACCACCTGCGGCGGCAATCCAGCCGGCATGCCGGCCCATGACTTCAAGGACGAATACTTTGGTCGAGGTCTTGGCCATTGAAGCCACGTCGAAACTGGCTTCACGCGTCGAGATGGCGATATATTTTGCAACAGACCCGAAGCCCGGGCAGTTATCAGTGATGGGCAGATCATTATCAACCGTTTTTGGTACATGAATAGCCTGAATGGGATAACCCAGGGTTTCTGACATTTGTGAAACCTTGAGGCAGGTGTCAGCAGAGTCACCACCGCCGTTGTAGAAAAAGTAACCTATATTATGGGCGGCGAATACTTCAATCAGTCGTTCATATTCAGCCCGATTTGTATCCAGACCTTTGAGTTTGTAACGGCATGAACCAAAGGCGCCCGATGGTGTATAGCGTAAAGCGGCAATGGCACGTGCAGATTCCTTGCTTGTGTCGATCAAGTCTTCAGTCAGTGCACCAATGATGCCGTTCCGACCGGCATAAACCTTGCCTATTTTATTTTTGTGCTTGTGCGCCGTCTCAATTACGCCACATGCGCTTGCATTGATAACGGCAGTGACACCGCCGGATTGTGCATAAAAGGCGTTCATTTTCTTCTTCGCCATTAATTTCTCCAGAAAATTTGGTACTTGAACATTCTGTTTTTTTATCTAACTGCCATGTATATATAGCAATGGCTATCAGGTCGAGATGGTCGTCGAATCATGGTTACCATTATTCATTTTTATTTCATGATCTGCCTGCACATGTAACAGTGTGACAATGCAATCAAGAATATCTGTGTACTCATCAGTGCCGGTTCCATATTCTTCGCGTACGCTGTAAAAAAACTGGCACCTGAAATTCGTCTGCCCCGTCTTGCAGATAACAAAATGGCATTTACCCACTACCCAATATACAACAGGGCATATTGTTAGTTCGCGGTCACCCGGATGAAGGCGTAATTCGCTGTCAGCACACTGCACTTCTACTGGCTCGTCATAACGTTCTTTGAGCGTATCTTTAATGACCTTTAGCTCGGTTTCAGTAAAATCAGGGAGCGGATTCATAGTTGTACCAGATAGCAAAACAGCGATAATCCTGCAATTACGGGTATAAAGCGGCATCAGCATACTCTATAATTCAGCAGATTTCATGGCCTGCACAAGCCCATCAGTGCCATGAACGGTGGTTTTACCGCTTGAATTTTATATATGGTAATCCAAATTGCTTATACACAATGCTGTGTATCAGAGTACTTCTATAAATCGGAGAGCTAGATGCGAATTGTAATACTGGGTGCCCCGGGATCTGGCAAGGGAACACAAGCCAGGTTGCTGGTAACAAAATACAAGGTTCCCCAGATATCGACAGGTGATCTGTTACGTGCGTCTGTGGAAGCGAATACAGCGCTGGGTAAGCAGGCAAAGCCATTTATGGACGCAGGTCAGCTGGTGCCTGACGAAATTGTACTCGGTTTGATCAAGGAACGCCTCAAGGAAGCTGATGCCAAAAAAGGATTCATCCTTGATGGCTTTCCACGAAATATTCCCCAGGCAGAAGCACTGGATGTCGTGCTCAAGGGGCTAAAGCAGTCTTTACAGGGAGTCATCCATATCGAAGTGGACTATGATACCCTGATTCAGCGGCTGACAGGGCGACGAACCTGTGTTTCCTGTGGCCAATTGTACAATGTTTATACTACCCCACCCCGAATGGATGACCGCTGTGACAAATGCGGCGGCAAATTGCGTCATCGTGCGGATGACAACGAAGAAACCATAGGCAATCGTTTACGGGTGTACGAAGTTCAGACGGAGCCGCTGATTGAGTATTATCGCAACCAGGGCAAGTTGCGTGTGGTCCATGGTGTTGGCGATGTGACTCATGTTTTCAGAAGCATGTCCAAGGTGACCGAGCAAATGCTGAAGGACTATGAGAACGCCAGGGCGCGTGCTGCCGCAGAGGCACAAAAGAACATGGCCACCATGGCGGATCTTGAAAAGAAAGTAATGGAGAAAGTAAGACAGGCCGTTGCCAAGGCAAAGGGGAAGGGGGCTGCTACGCAGAAAGCCAAAGCTAAAACGACGGATAAGAAAAAATCGACCAGTAAGAAAGCGACTGCCAGCAAGAAAAAAGTAACAAGCAGGAAATCTGTTAAAAAGATGGCCAAAAAGACGGCTAAAAAGAAGTCTGCGAGTAAAAAAGCTGCGAACAAGAAGAATGTCGCCAGAAAAGTGGCAAAGAAGAACGCAGTCACCGGGAAAAAAGCGGCTAAAAAGAAAAGCGCGATCAAGAAGAAAACAAGTGCTCACAAGTCAAGTAAAAAGAAAACCGGGAAGAAAGCTGCAAGGAAAAAAACGACCAAACGCCGCTAGGCGGACCCGGTAGTACATCAATATCAGGAACATGACTCAGCGTGGTATCATGAAAAACGAATACACACTGCTTTATGTGGAAGATAATCAAGCCAACATGAAACTGGTTGAGCAGTTGCTGGCATCCCGATCGAATATCACTATGGTGGGGGCAGAAGATGCAGAAAAAGGCCTCGAACTTGCTATCAGTACCATTCCCGATATCATTCTTATGGACATTAACCTGCCCGGTATGGACGGCTATGAAGCGCTGGCCTGGTTGCGTGCCCACGAGACAACCAGTCATATTCCAGTGATGGCTTTGAGCGCCAGTGCCATGACACGGGACGTTGAGAAAGGGCTTGCCGCTGGTTTTATACGTTACTTAACCAAGCCAATTGACATCAGTCTGTTTTACCAGGCACTTGATGAAGTCCTTGCGCCAGCCAGCTAGTACTCCAACAAGTTAGTATTGATGGAGTACTAGAACCTTTCACCGACTCTGCGCAACAGTCCAGGCAAAAACGACCAGATCAGGTCTGATAATAAATCTGGAAAATGCTGCTAAATGAACAGGTTCCATTTTGCCAGTCTATGAAACGTCAATAGCTTGACTGTAATAAATTAATACTGTTTCCATAGTAGTATGCACTAGATTGTTTTGCTATTCTTCATAGTTCACCTTGGCTATTCAGCCAGGCATCAACAACCTGATTCAGATACGGGATTGATACTTGCCAGTGACGCAAAAGGATAACAGTGTAATTCCGCAATCGAGTCGCTTGCCTGAGTCAGTCAGGTACGTTAACAAATCGTTAATCTCGATTCTCCTCATTGGCCTTATCGTAAGTGTCGGTCTGTTCATGCTGGCACTGGACAGTGTGCTCAATGATGCTGAGCGTAATTTTTCTGCAGACGTCAATGACGTATCAGCGCATGTAAAAGATCACATCCGGGAGCGAAGTGAACTGGTCGATCATGTCGCCCGTTTCTTCAAGGCATCCAGTGAGGTAACAAGCGAGGAATTCGCCACATTTACCCGGCCCTTGTTGACTCGACGGGATGGTATAAAAGGTGCGCTGGAGTACCTGCCCAGGGTGGAGGCAGCGAGTCGGCAAGGTACCGCTGATTTTGTTATTCGCCCTTATCCTGAAGCTTTTTTCACACAGTCATTGATGCCTGGATCCCACTTCCCGATTAAGTACATTGAACCCTCGGGCCGGGAAACCGACATCGGACTGGATGTTATCACCTCAAGATATGCACAGAACTCACTGGTGGAAGCCATTGATACAGCGCAGATTGCCATCTCTGCACCGTTTAACGGATACAGATCCAATACCAGGATGGTGTATATGTTCAGGGCGATCTATGGCGGTAGTGAGGTACCCGCTGACATGGTACAGCGACGACAGGCTGTCACCGGGATCATTGGCTTGCGTTGGGATATGGAACAACTCCTCGGGCATGTCGCAACCAGCATGGTTGAATCTGGCGCCAGTATAGAACTTTTAAATGAAAATTTGACGCTGGTTCGCAAGGGTTCAGCAACCAGAGACCCGGTTTGGCTGCCAACATTAAAGTATATAAACAGGTTTTCTGTCGGAGATCACACATACACGATCCATATCGAGAAGGTGTTGCAGTGGACGGATATCAATATCGGGTTTCCGTTGCTGGCGCTGATCGCCGGTATTCTGTTGACCAGCCTGATGTATGCGTTGATGAAAGGGCAACAGGCACGTTCAAGGTTACTGGTGACACAAAAGGCACAAGTGGAACAACAGGTAGATAAACAAACAAGCCTGTTGCGTCGTCAGACGGCAGAATTACAACGGCAGAAATTCGCTGTCGATCAGCACTCCATTGTCAGTGTTGCGGACATCAATGGCGTCATCATCTACGTCAACGATAACTTTTGTAAAGTCAGTGGATACTCTCGCGAGGAACTCCTTGGTCAGGATCACAATATTGTTAATTCCGGTTATCATTCTCCGGAATTTTTCGGAGAGCTTTGGGAGACTGTCACTCGCGGTGAAGTCTGGCAGGGAGAGATTTGCAACCACAACAAAGAAGGTGAGTCTTACTGGGTCGAGTCCACCATCGTTCCGTTTCTGGATGAAGAGGGTGTTCCTTATCAGTTTATGTCAGTACGCACCGATATTACCTCGATCATGGAAATCAAGAATGCATTGCGCGAAAGTGAAGAACGGTTTAAACGCAGCCTCATATTTGCCAATGTTGGTACGTGGGACTGGGACATAGTAGAGGGCACAGTTCATTGGACCGAGCGCGTTGGCCCAATGTTTGGTTACCCGGAAGGCAGACTTGATATTTCTCGTGAAGAGTTCCTGTCAGTGGTGCATCCGGACGACCAGCAAAAGATTGATGATGCCACTTTTGGCTGTATCAACAGGGGCGAAGATTATCACGTTGAGTACCGTGTTATCTGGCCTGACAGCACCATGCACTGGTTAATGGAAAGCGGGGATGTCGTTCGTGATAAAAATGGAAAGCCACTTCGAATGCTGGGTGTGGTTCAGGACGTAACCCATCGCAAGGAACTGGAAGCCGCCCAGGCGTATGTTCAGGGGGAACTGGTGCGCGCCAAAGAAGAAGCCGAGCGCGCCAACCGGACCAAGTCAGAGTTTCTCTCCAGCATGAGCCATGAACTTCGTACCCCTATGAATGCAATTCTGGGGTTTTCCCAATTACTGGAAATGGACGAGCAGGAACCACTTTCCGATTCACAACGCGATAGCATTCGTGAAATTCACAAGGCCGGCCACCACCTTCTGGAATTGATTAACGAAGTGCTTGACCTTGCCCGTATTGAAGCGGGGCGGATCAACCTTAGTATTCAGGCGGTCTCGCTTGAAAATGTCCTGATTGAGTGCCGTAACCTGATATTGCCGATGGCAGAGTCCCGTGCCATTCATGTCGAGATAAATCCGGGTCAATGTCAAGACAAGATGGTAGAAGCGGATTACACGCGCACCAAGCAGGTATTGTTGAATCTGATATCCAATGCCGTCAAATACAACAGTAACAGCGGTGTTGTCATGATTACAACCGAGCAGTGTAAAAATAACCGAATACGCATCAGTGTAACGGATAGTGGTCCTGGTCTGACGGAAGAACAACAAAAGCAACTGTTCCAGCCCTTCGGTCGCCTGGGAGCCGAAAACAGGCACGTGGAAGGTACGGGTATCGGGCTTGTTATTACCAAGCGCCTGGTTGAACTTATGGATGGATCCATCGGCATGGAGAGCGAGTCTGGCAAGGGCTGCACATTCTGGATAGAACTCAAGCAAGCCGTTGACGAAGTTACCCGGCAAGACAAGATTGAGATGCTGAATGTTTCTGCAAGCGAGTCAGTGGATACAAGCCGGTACAGTCTGCTATATGTCGAGGATAATCCGGCCAATCTGAAACTTGTTGAAAATGTAATGGCACGCCGGCCCAATATACGCATGTTCAGCGCGCCACAGGCAGAGATCGGCATCGAATTGGCGAGAGCGCACAAACCTGATGTTATTCTGATGGATATTAACTTACCGGGTATGGACGGTTATGAAGCTCTCGCCTGGCTGCGTTCCAACGAGGACACTCGTCACATCCCGGTAGTAGCGCTGAGTGCCAACGCCATGCCACAGGACATCGAACAGGGTCTTGCTGCCGGTTTTTCACATTACCTGACGAAACCCATCAACATCGGTAAATTGTTTGTGGTAATAGATGAATTGTGTGAGTCGTCGCTTGATGCTAACAAGGAAAACAGGAATCGGGCATAAGAGGCTGTGTGAAAACGACTGCGCTTGCAATAACGGTGTTCACCCCGTAAGGGGGTGCCCGGAAAAATTAGCTGAATAAGCCGGTATAACTTTTAATCAGCGCGATTGTTCGTCAATATTTTTTCGTTGTTGCTGTGCAGCTTCTTCAAGTGTTTTTTCAACTTCTTTTGCCTTTTCCATGGCCCGTAGCTGGTCATCAATAATAGTTTTTGACGAACCTGGTTTTTCATTATCTGAACAGCCGGTCATCACAACTAACAGAACAGTGAGAAAAATCGAGAGTGAGGTTTTCATAAACCAACTATAGCACAGTTGCTATTCCACAGACACAATATCCAGTGACTTGCCTTTAACACACAATGAACTGCTGCCGTTTAAAAAAGTACGTAGTTCATTGCCAACGATCTTCCCTCGCCAACCATGCAGAACGTTAGCCTCAGTGTCCCCGGTGAGGACACGTTCAATCTCCTTGCGAGTTGTCAGGGATGCAGGACTGACATTGTATTGTTGACTGCGGATGCGGACGATGGCCATCATGGCATCGGCAATCGCATCCTGATCGGGTGTCAGCAACGCAGACTGTTCCATCACTGGCCACTGTGATTCAGGTAATGTGGTCGCTTCATGAATAATATCAAGAATCTCATCACCACTGTTTTTTAACATAGCGGGGGTGACACCGCGAATTTGTTCGAGTGCATCAATGGTGTCAGGCATGATGCGGCCCATCGTCGACAAAACATCATCGTTACAGATCCATCGGCGGGGTTTGTTCGTATTGATAGCTGTATTTTCACGCCAGGCGGCCAGACTACGCAAGACAGCCAGCTGCTTGCCCTTGAGCTTTTTAGCGCCACGAATTTTTTTCCACATCGATTCCGGATCATTTATGTAGCGATCTTTATTGACGAGTGATGCAAAGTCATCATCAAGCCAGGTTAGTCTGTTCATATCATCAAGTAACTCAACTTGTTTGAGATACACCTGTCCAAGATAGCGGACATCATCGGCCGCATAGTCCAGTTGTGCTGGTGACAAGGGACGTTGACTCCAGTCGGTTCTTGTGTGTGTTTTGTGCAAGGTAATATTCATCATGGTTTTAACCAGTAGCGCATAACCGATCTGGTCCTTGTCGCCAAGGACAGAAGCTGCAATCTGTGTATCAAAAACAGGTTCAGGCAGTTCAGTTCGAAGCTGGTAAAAAATCTGCAAATCCTGAACACCGGAATGAAAGATTTTTGTGATGGATGGGTTATAAATAACATCAAACAGAGGATCAAGATTATCGAATGCCAGTGGGTCGATAATGGCGATGATATCTTCATTGGCAAGTTGCAATAAACAGAACCGGGAGTAATAAGTTTTTTCCCGCATAAATTCGGTATCAAGAGCCAGCCATGCGCTGCCAACCAGCTGCTGGCATAATCGGGCAAGCCCGTCAGCTGTATCAATATAGTCGTATTGAATGGATTCCTCTGATGTCATGGCAGGTACAGAATAGCAATTCCTGTTCAGTTATATATCATGGATGATGCCAATTTAAATTATTGTATAATAAAACATCTTTTGAAGATCCGGGCTTGATTGTAAATGATAAAACTGTTCAATGCTTTTTTTGATATCTGCCTGCTGAGGTCTGGTCCTCAGGATTTGCCCGCATCCAGCTTTTTTTTAGGTATGGTCATCTTCGCAAATGTGCTGATTAACATATTTATTCTACATATCTCAAAATCACTTGGCATCTCTATTATCACCACATTGCTCGGAATAGTCATTCTGGTTGTGTTTATTAATCTGGTGTTAAGATTTCGTCAACTGCCCGCGCGCATCAATCAGACATTGATTGCCCTGTTCGGGACAGACACATTAATAGGGTTATTTGTCTTGCCAATGGAAGCATGGTTTCACCAGGCCAAGACAGCAAAAGCCGTTGCTTCATTTCCAGCTTCAATGAACTTATTATTGTGGATATGGAGTCTGGTAGTTCTGGGTCATATTCTTCGACATGCGCTGTCGGCAACCTATGCAACAGGTTTTGGTTTTGCCGTGATCTATGTGGTTATCTCATTAAGTATCATCAAACTTGTCTTTCCGACCATTCAATAATATGAAACTGCATATTCTTGGTATCGGCGGTACATTTATGGGCAGTATTGCTTTGCTGGCACGCCAAATGGGCCATGAAGTCATTGGTTCAGATGCCAATATCTATCCGCCCATGAGCACGCAACTGGAAGCGCATGGCATTGAGTTCAAGGAAGGTTACAAGGCTGAGCATCTTGACCCTGAACCTGATGTGGTTGTGGTGGGTAATGCCATGTCCCGTGGTAATCCAGCAGTAGAATATATGCTGGACAGGGGTTTGGCCTACATTTCCGGCCCGGCCTTTCTGGCCGAACATGTACTCAAGGATCGGTGGGTACTGGCAGTAGCGGGTACGCACGGTAAAACGACCACGTCGAGCATGCTGGCGTGGATCCTCGAGTACGCCGGATTGTCACCCGGTTTTATTATCGGCGGTATCCCGGAGAATTTCGGTTTATCGGCACGACTGGGTGATGCGCCCTTCTTTGTTGTTGAGGCCGATGAATACGACACGGCCTTTTTTGACAAGCGTTCAAAGTTTGTTCATTACCACCCACGCACATTGGTTCTGAACAATCTTGAATATGATCATGCTGATATCTTTCCTGATCTTGACGCCATCAAAACCCAGTTTCATCATCTGATAAGAACCGTGCCAGCCAACGGCCTGATCGTTTCACCCGCCGATGATCGTAATCTTGAAGATGTTCTGGCTATGGGTTGCTGGACACCCGTGGAGTCGTTCAGGACGGAAGGTACAATTCCGGCACAATGGACGGTGAATCTCGAAGCAAAGGACGGAGGCACGTTCGACGTTTATTGTGATGGTGAAAATACCGGTAAAGTGACATGGTCATTGTATGGCCAGCATAATGTACATAATGCATTGGCGGCCATCGCTGCTGCTCGCCATGCCGGTGTGCCGGTGGCTCAAAGTCTGAAGGCACTGGCTGGCTTTACCAATGCCAAACGCCGCATGGAACTAATAGGTGAGATCAATGGCGTCAGTGTCTATGATGATTTTGCTCATCATCCGACAGCAATAGCGATGACACTTACCGGTTTATGTAATCGGTTAGCGGCGGATCAGAACGCACGCGTGATTGCGGTAGTGGAACCGCGCTCCAATACAATGCGCATGGGGATACACAAAAACGCACTGGCTGATGCGTTGAAAACCGCTGACAAGGTATATCTTTATCAGCCTGAAAATCTTGACTGGTCACTGACTGAGGCAGTTGCATCAATATCGGAAAAGACAACCGTCAGCGACAAGATTGAGACAATCATTAATGATGTTGTGACTGATGCGGGTCCTGCGGATCATGTTGTTATTATGAGCAATGGGAGTTTTGAGGGTATTCATGATCGCCTTATTGATGCCCTTGAAGAGAAAGTCGCTGCAATTAATGGATAAAATAGATCATTATTAAGGGCATGAAATGAGCATGGTCTGTTTAAGACACGCTGTAAATACATCCATGTATGCTCGACTGCCGCATCCCTGCGGCAGACGGACTTAAACAGACCATGCTCATTTCATGCAAAAATGCTGTATTTGTACAATTCAAGTTAACCGGATAGCAATGTAACAGGCAGAGCCAGATGAACGGACAATCAACAGCGATTTCACTGGCAATCACCGGCGCTTCCGGTGCCATCTATGGATTACGTCTGCTGGAATGTCTGCTCAATGCTGGTGAAAAGGTCTACCTGATGGTCTCGTCGCCCGGACAGGTTGTGGTGGCCATGGAAACCGAGCAAAAATTGCCGGGACGACCTGATGAAATTGAATTGTTATTAAGCGAAAAATATAAAACCAGGCCCGGGCAGCTGCAGGTGTTTGGTAAGGAACAATGGTTGGCGCCGGTGGCCAGCGGTTCCGGTGCGCCCAGAGCCATGGTTGTGTGCCCCTGTACGATGGGCACTTTGTCGGCGATCGCCACTGGCGCAAGTCGAACATTAATCGAGCGTGCGGCCGATGTTGCCATCAAGGAAAGACGCACGCTCGTGATGGTCCCGCGTGAAACACCGTTTTCCGCCATTCATTTAGAAAACATGCTCAAGTTAGCGCGTCTCGGTGTCGTCATATTACCTGCCAACCCCGGTTTTTATCACAGGGTTACTGGCATTGATGATGTTGTGGATTTCGTTGTCGCGCGCATTCTGGACCAACTCGACATTGAGCATGATTTGGTAGAGAGATGGGGAAATTCAAGTGAAACCAATGAATAGTCATCTCTGTATACTCTTGATGGGTCCGTGAAAAAGATCTAAGTACAGGAATTAACACTTATAACTGGCGCTATGACAGGAGATCTCAAGTGAAGCCAATAAATAATCATCTCTGTACTTTCTTGATAGGTACGTGAATTTATTTTTAACCGCCAAGACGCCAGGGACGCCAGCATAAATTGGCATTTGCGTTATAAAAACCTTGGCGTCTTGGCGGTTATTTACATGATAGAAATTCATGTGTTTCTTTACCACGATATCGCAGAGAGATTAATTTAATGGAAATCCCTATGTTTCTTTACAATGATGTTTCAAAGAGACTAATGTAGTGGAAATTCCGGTATTTTTTTATTAAGAGAGATCAGAAAGATTAAAACTGTAGATATTCCCATCTTCCCACTACACACTACTTTGTTTCCGGATGGTTATTTACTGCTGCGAATATTTGAACCGCGTTACACTGATATGATCAGCAAATGCATCAAGGACAAATCAGGCTTTGGTGTGTGTTTGATTCGTGACGGAGAAGAAGTGGGAGGGGCAGCCACTACCTACGATGTAGGTACGCTTGCTGAAATCGAGGACTGGGATCAATTGCCTGATGGACTACTGGGTGTCAGCGTGCGTGGTGGTCAACGTTTCCGGATCATGTCCAGTGAAGTGCAATCTGATCAGCTTACGCTTGCCAGAATCGAGTTGATCGATTTTGAACAGGAAACACCGCTCGATGATAAATACAAGATATTGGTTGAATTACTTCAGCAAATAATTGTTCAACAGGCCTGGCCTTATGGCGATCTTGAACAAAAATTCGAAGATGCGCGTTGGGTGGGTTATCGGTTGGCCGAATTGTTGCCATTGCCATCAACTCTGAAACAGAAATACCTGGAAATGGATGATCCTGTAACAAGGATTGAGAATCTGTCGACTCTTCTGGAGAAAACAGACTTGCGCGAACAACTATAAATCAGAAATTACGAGGTATTTTTACAATCCCGACAGCACTTCACCTGCTGCGTGTACTGTTGCATCAATATCTTCATCACTGTGTGCTGCAGAAACAAACCCGGTTTCAAACGCAGATGGCGCCAGATAAACACCTGCTTCCAGCATACCGTGATAGAAGAGTTTAAAGCGGTCAATATCACAACTCGTCGCCTGATAGAAATCCCTGACTTCATCCACATCGGTAAAGAACAAGCCAAACATGCCACCGACCTGATTAGTGCTTATGGCAATGCCTGCCTTGTTCGCTTTTTGTTTTATGCCAGCTGTTAATCGTTTTGTGGTTGTACCAAGTGTGTCAAAAAAGCCGGGTCGGGAAATTTCATTGAGCGTCATCAACCCTGCTGTCATAGCCACGGGATTGCCGGACAAGGTACCGGCCTGGTAGACGGGTCCAAGTGGTGCGATCTGTTCCATGATTTCACGTTGTCCGCCGAAAGCACCAACCGGCATGCCACCACCGATGATTTTACCCAGAGTAGTGAGATCAGGAGTAATTCCATAAAGTGCCTGGGCACCACCGAGGGCAACCCTGAAACCGGTCATTACTTCATCAAAGATGAGCACACTTTCATATTCATCACACAGTTCGCGCAACCCTTCAAGGAAGCCCGGTATCGGTGGAATGCAGTTCATGTTACCGGCAACCGGTTCCACGATAATACAGGCAACCTGATGACCAACATGAGCAAAAGCTTCACGTACTTGATCAAGATCGTTGTAGGTCAGCGTAATGGTGTGTTCAGCCAGAGCAACGGGGACGCCCGGAGAAGTTGGTACGCCTAAAGTCAATGCACCGGAACCGGCTTTGACCAGCAATGAATCGGAGTGGCCGTGATAGCAGCCTTCAAATTTGATGATCTTGTCACGGCCGGTAAAACCACGGGCGAGTCGGATCGCACTCATGGTTGCTTCAGTCCCTGAATTCACCATACGTACAAGTTCAATGGACGGGACAAGCTCAACAATTTTCTGTGCGACTTCAGTTTCAATCGCAGTGGGCGCACCAAAACTCAAACCTTTATCAACAACCTCCTTAACCACCTTGATCACAGCCGGATGCGCATGGCCCAGAATCATCGGCCCCCAGGAACCGACATAATCAATATAACGTTTGCTATCTTCATCATACAGGTACGCTCCTTGCGCGCGGTTGAAAAACACAGGGTCGCCACCAACACCTTTGAAGGCACGCACAGGCGAATTTACTCCGCCTGGAATAAATTGCTGGGCCAGTTCGAAAAGATCACTTGACCGCGTCATATTGCTTTCCCTTTAATTTAAACCACCAATTCTAACCACGGGGTACACGGGGCTGCACGGGGAAAATAATTTTTTAAAGTTCATGTATGATCTTTGCGAGATTAAACAAAACGAAAAGTTTATTTTAGTCCCTGTGTGGCACTGGTTGGCTTACACAAAGCGTAAAGTATGGCTTAATCCCCGCGTGTCCTTGGATAGATTATACAAAATGAAAAGTTTATATTAATCCCCGTGTCCCCTGTGCTCCCCGTGGTTATTAAAAAATAAATCCGCATAGCGTCTTGCCGCTTGTTCGATATCCTGTTGGCCGAAGATACCGTGAATCACCGCTAATGCATCAGCACCGGCATCAATTAACTGTTGTGCATTGTCCGGTGTGATGCCGCCGATTGCAACGACAGGGATCTGTAATAAGGTTTTTGCCTGACGCAAAATATCGATATCTGCTTCTGGTGCTTCCGGTTTTGTTTTCGAGCCAAAGAATCGGCCGAAGGCGACATAATCAGCACCCTGTTGCTGGGCACGAATCGCACTGTCTATCGAATCATGACATGTGATGCCGATGATCGAGTCCTTGCCCAGAATACTTCTCGCTTCACCAGGATCAGCGTCACTTTGCCCCAGATGCACACCGTCTGCTTTCACATTCCTCGCGAGGGCAATGTTGTCATTGATGATCAAAGGCACATGATAGCGATGACACAGTTCAACTAATAATGGCAAAGCCTCCCGCTCTTGTTGAGAGGTGTCGCTGTCTTTATTGCGATACTGGATAGCAGTGGCACCACCCTTAATGGCCATTTCCACTTGTTGAACATGCTGGCCTGACGGGATCAGGTACGGGTCAGTAATCGCATACAGTCCGCTAAGGGTGGGCTTGTTCACGGCTGGTTCATTATGAGGCTATCATTCGTCGTCGCGTCTGGACCAGTACAAACGGTCAGGAATTAATTGGCCCATGCCGGGACGATAACCATGTTTAAGGCTTTCCCAGGTGTATTCCTGTGCTTCATGGACAGCATTAAACGGGTCGATTCCCTGGGCCAGTAGACCCGCGATAGCAGAAGACAAGGTGCAGCCCGATCCATGATAACTGCCCGGCAGACGTTCCCACCGGAAGGATTCCAGTCGTTGTTGGTTGGCATAAAGCGTATTGATCACTTCAGGCGTGTTTTCATGTGTTCCAGTGATAAGTACATATTCACATTCCAGAGAGAGCAACTGCTGGGCGCAGGCATCCAGTGTGTCGCCTTCAGGTGCCAGTATCCGTGCCTCAACACTGTTCGGTGTGACTACTTTGGTCAGTGGTAACAGCAAGGTAACCATCGCATCACGAATAGCCTCGTCGCTGAGCTCACTGCCTGCATTGGAACTCAGCACCGGATCAAGCACTACCGGCCGATCCGGGTAGTCCTTCAACAAGGTATGAATGGCCTCGACGTTGGCAACACTGCCAATAAGGCCAATTTTAAAAGCAGCTACCGGCATATCCTCCAGTACAGCGCGTGCCTGGGCAATCAAAAGACCTGTGTCAACCGGTTCATAATCGATGACATCGTGGGTATCCTGGATAGTGTTGGCTGTGATGACTGGCGCCGCATGGCAACCAATGCTGGCCAGTGTTTCGATATCAGCCTGAATGCCGGCGCCGCCGGTTGGATCGTTGCCGGCGAAGGTCATAACAACAGGAATGGATTTCGTTTCTGTCATAAAAGTATCTGGTGCCGGTGCAAGATAAAAATAGTCGGCCTGATTTAAATATACTGATATGGAGACTGGCAAGGTTACCTAACAATCACAGTAAGATGAAGTGGTGATTGATATTTCCCCAAGGTGAATTAACATAAACACACCTATTCATTACATCTGACAGAGGCGATATGAAAACCTACATGTGCACGATTTGTGGTTTTATCTATGATGAAGAAGCAGGATTACCGGAAGAGGGCATCGCGCCAGGAACAAGGTGGAAAGATATACCGCCTAACTGGAAATGTCCCGAATGTGGTGCGGGAAAGGATGACTTTGAAATGACCGAGATTTAGCCTTCCATTTAGCGGATGCTGCTTCTACTGCCCATCCGTCCTGGCCCAAGTATCAATTAGTTAACTGTCATACAGGCCCAGTCTTTGTATACCAAACACTGATATCGTTATAAGCAACTGATTGTGCGATATAAAATTGCATGCCTGCAAGCTGCAGAATATTGACTAGACTTGTAGTCATAAGATTCAATTATAAGAATATCCCCTGAATAAGAGGTTTTATGATTATTAACCTGTCCACTGAGTTCAGCCGAATGGCCGAGTGTTCACAGGACTTTTGTTCCTTGATAGATTGTGCCGGGGATTCACCCGCTGATGACTGGTTGGTGCGTCTGGCAGAGGTTCTCCCGCAATTGCACCTCGCAGTCAAGGCGCTCAATGTCAGCCCACCCAAACCCAGCTTTGAACCCGTGCCTGATGATGAAGACCGCTTTGAACTGTTTTTAAAGCTGTATGAGTATCTGGGCGAGCGCGACGGTTACACTGTGGAATTTGACGTTATGCGTCATGGACAGCGCCTGAGCGGTAGTCTGGCAGATGATTTAACCGATATTTACTATGACCTGAAACGCGGGCTTGATCTGCTGGAGAAAAACCCGAGCGAGCCTAATATTGCCGCCACTGAGTGGCAGACCACGTACCGTGACCATTGGGGCCATCACCTCGAAGACGCCGAACGCCAGCTCAATATCAAGCGGGCTTAACAGCAGCAACAGTCGCCTGCTTGTCTGGTGAGCACCGGCAGGCGTCATTAATATACCATTAAAATTCAAGTGGGCTTTTATCGATAATTGCGCCCTTGAAGCCGGTTAAGTGATACTCTATATACAGGTTTAAATGAATTGCGGAGATAGTTGTTATGACATACCAGACAGAATTGACAACCAGTGAAGTTAATCTGACCAGCGTAGCGCTGGATAAAATGAAAACTTTAATGTCAGATGCGGATGATGACGAGATCGAGGCGGTTCGTGTCTTCGTTACCGGCGGTGGTTGTGCCGGCATGAGCTATGGCATGACGTTCACCAATGGGCGCACGGAATTTGATAGTGTGCTGGAATTGGATGGCGTTAAGGTTTATGTGGATGCTGTGGCGCTTAATTATCTCAAAGGTGTCGAGATTGATTTTGTTGAACAAGGCACGGGCGCCAGTTTTGTATTTAACAATGTGTTCCAGGCAACAGGTGGTTCGGGGACATGTGGGGCCTGTGGAGCGGCTGGTGGTGGTTGCGCCTAGGAGCCTGTCGGACTTAGGCAGTCGTAGCGAGCATAGTGGGAGAACGAGACCAAATAGTCACGATTTTGAGGCGCATAGTGGGCCTACGTAACGAAAAATCGTGGGTAGTTGGGCCGTTCTCCCGTCAGCGCAGTAGATTGTTCCTAAATCCGACAGGCTCCTAGTACTGGAAAAGCCTCAGGCTGCACAATACTGCGTTAAAAATTGGCTCAAAATACTCATTTACTGACGTGTAAGCTCGGCAACTGCTCCTGCGTTGCTCTACCTCCTGCATCCCTGCAGTCGTCCGTTTTCTCGCCAATTTTTGCCTTGTCTTGCACAGCCTGAGGCTTTTTTCAGAGTTAATAGTTAAGCGATAATGTCTATTTACTCTCTAACACTGAATGAAAGCAGGCAAGCACTCCATCAAGGTGATAATTCAAGGTTCAGTTGGTCTGTCAACGTTCACGGCAAGGCGTGCCTTGCAGCGAA
>Ga0114931_10003047_pt1 | contig 21299 bp, 14 predicted proteins | sample 2SBtaG_FD_89579 | JGI IMG/M metagenome (GOLD analysis project Ga0114931, IMG submission 89579) | Deep subsurface microbial communities from Kolumbo volcano to uncover new lineages of life (NeLLi) - 2SBTROV14_V59a metaG | ecosystem: Environmental > Aquatic > Marine > Volcanic | place: Kolumbo...
CGCGATCCGGGAGCTGATGGCCGAGTTGAAGGCGCACCCCGCGGGAGCGCCGAAGCGTCCGGCGTACGAGGATCGGACGGTGAGGAAGCGGGGGGGAGGGAGGTAGGGCATCTCCTCATTACCCCACCAGGATCCTCCCCACGTTGCGCTCCACCCACACGTCGAACGTCTGGAGCGCGGGGTTGAGCCGCCGGGTGGCCTCGAGGTCGCGCGCGCCGCAGAAGTACTCCTCGAAGTCGTGCTTGAACTGGAACATGTTGCCGAGGTCGTCGGCGCCGGGAAAGCCGAGGCCGCGGTAGATGTCAAAGGGGACGGCGTGGTACGCCACGTCCTCGCCGAGCGCTGCGGAGAGCTTACACGCCATCAGGTGGTGTTTTCCGGGGAGGCGACCGTGACCGGTCGCCTCCCCGATCCGCGTCAGCGGGGGAAGATTCTCACTCCGTTGTCATGACCTTCCGCCCCGCCTCCCTCTTGCGGGGCGGCCGCCCCCCTCACCCGGCGCCGGCTTGCCGGCGTCCAGATCGTTCCAGTTGAGGATCGCGTTGAAGCCGAGGAAGAACGTGCCCTGGGTCTGCCACCGCCAGAACGGGCGGATGGCGAACATGACCACGTGGCCCTCGCCCATCGGGGCGTCGATGACCTGCGCGCGCCCGGAGAGCGCTTCGCCGTGGCCGAGCGTGCCGGAGAGCAGCATATCCGTGGGGTTCTGCGGGAACTTCATGACCACCCGGGGCCTCGATTCGTTGAGGTTGATGCCGAACGCCCGGGCCATCTGCCGGAACATCGCCATCTGATCCTCGGCGCCCGCGCCCGCGCGGTGCTTTCGGGCGGCCTGCGTGGTGTCGGGCTGCCACGCGGAGAGCTTGAGCCGCGAAGCCATCGGCGTCGTGTTCTGCCAGGGGCCGCCGCCCCCGCCGAAGAAGCGGGCGAAGCGCCCGAAGCCACCGCCGGTCGCGAGGACCGGACCCCGGCTGAAGTAGACCGGAAGCTGATCCCCCTCGTAGCCGTACGCGAGTGGGCTCTGCTTGTCGCTGATCATCCCCCTGAGGATCGACCCGTTGACGATGAGGCCAGCGGGCTCCTCGACGCGGACGCCGGGGGTGAGCCCGAAGTCGGGGAAGATGATCGAGGTTGAGCCTTCGACGATCAGCGTGCCGCCTTCCTGGACGAACTTCGCCAGCTCGAGCAGGCCCTCGAGCCCCATCCCGCCGCGGATGTCGTCACTCCGGTCCTGCGCGCCGAGGTTGGGCGTGTCCTTCGTCCTGCGATAGGGGAGCGGCAGCTTGCCGGTCTTCGCGATGCCGTTGATCTGCGACGCCGCATCCCCGCCGACGTGCGGGAAGATGATGACGTCGTACTTCTGGCGGAGCTTGCCCTCGCGCAGCTTCTGGTCGGCGAAGTAGGTGTAGGGCACGCCGTAGGTGTCGAGCGCGGCGCGCACCCATCCCTCGTCCTGTGTCCGCTGCCACGAGTGCACGTAGCCGATGCGCGGCACGTCGAGCTCGTGGGTCGGCACGTCGGGCGCGGCATCCGTCGCCCACGCCGAGAGGCCGAGCGCCTCGAGATCGGAGGCGAGCTTCGCGCGGGCGGCGTCGGGGATGATGAACGCGCCGGCCCGGAAGCTGTGCCCGGCCATCTCGAAATCCTTCTCGGCCGCGAGCATGCGCACGCGCGCGTGCTTCATGCGGAACTTCATGAGGTTGTTGTCGGCGGTGTGGTCCACGACCAGGACCTTGCCCGCGCCGTGGACGCCTCCGGGCGCGCGCGCTTCGGTCGTGAGCATCGTCATGCGCTCATCCAGCACGCCCTTGTCGGTGACCGGCTTCAGCTCGATGTCGCGCATGAGCTGGAACGTCCAGCCGGTGTCGTCGTACGGCCGCGGGTTGGCCAGCGAGTAGTTCTGCAGCGAGAAGTACATGTCGGCCAGGGTGCGGTAGGGCTGGTCGGCGCGGATGACGTAGTCGCCCTTGTGGACCCGCAGGCCGCCGGCCTCGAAGTCGCGGTCGGCCGTGTGGACCTCGAGCCCCTGGCGCATCAGCTCGTTGACGGCGTCGGCCGCGTCGGCCTTGCGGCGCTGGCGCGCGGGAATCACCCAGGCGTAGGTGGGGCCGTTCCTGCCCCTGTCGACCGAGCGCTTGTTCTTCAGCCAGTAGTTCTCCAGGTACATCGTGCGGTTCTGCGCCACGTGGTGCAGCGCGAAGAGCACCGCGGACTCCTGGATGTTCGTGTTGTTGCGGGGACCCCAGTCGATGGAGGGCAGCGGGGGATTCGGGCGGAACCACTCCCGGCTGGTCGTGTTGCGCCCCACGCGCAGGTTCTTGCGGATGTCCGGGCCGTAGCTCTGCACCTCGTAGAAGCGGCCCACCGCGTTGTGCGAGTGGGCGATGAAGAACATGTAGTTCGGCGTCCACCCGTCGTAGAAGCCGTACGTCCAGACCCCGGGGACGCCCCGCTTCGTCATCTCCATGACGTCGTTCTCGGCGAGCATCCACCACTCGTTGACGGTGATCGGGTCGATCGCCTCGTTGTATGGCCCGGTGCCCGTCGACGCATAGAGGTACGACTGCGCCTCGTGCAGGTCGTGCATGATCGTGGGCTTCCACTCCAGGAACAGCTTCGTGACGTTCCTCGTCAGCGCCAGGAACTGCCCCATGCCGTCACGGTTGTTGTCGTGGGCCACGTACTTGCCCCAGTACATGAGCGGCAGCCGGGCTGCGCCCTCGGGACGCTTCTTGTTGAAGTAGTACGTGTCCACCTCCTTCTCGCGGCCGTCGACTTCGATGACCGGCGTGATGAAGGTGATGACGTTGTTGCGGATCTCCTGGATGAACGGCGTCTCCTCGACCACCAGGCGGTACGCCAGCTCCATGAGCATCTCGGGCCCGCCCGTCTCCGGCGAATGGATCCCGCTCGTCAGCCAGTAGATGGGCTTGGCGGTGTGGATGAGGCGCCGCGCCTGCTCTTCGGTCGTGACGCGGGGGTCGGTCAGCGACCGGAGCATCCCCTTGTAGCGCTCGAGGTCGCGGATCGTGGCCTCGTCGGCGATGGCCATGACCACCATCTCGCGCCCCTCCTCGGTCCGGCCCATCGACCACATCGTGGCCCGGTCCGACGCCGCGTCGATGGCCGCCAGGTAGCGGTGGATGTCCCTGGCGTAGGTCAGCTCGCCCGGCGTACCGACGATGCGCCCGAGGAACTTCAGCGGCGTCGGCACCGTGGACGACGCCGGCAGGTGATCCACCAGCTCCGTGGTGATGCGCTTGTCCTGGAGGTATTCCTTGATCTTCTGCGTATACTCGCGATCGATCTGCTGGGTGGCCTGCTGGGCGCGCGCCGCGGCCGGGGCGAGCGCTCCGGCCAGAAGCAAGGTCCAGACGAGCCTGCGCTGCGGCCTGATGCTGCGGGACATGTCGACCCCCTGTCCGGATGAAACGTCACCGGAGAGCCCGGTGTGTGATGTGGTGTATCGCCGGGTACCGGTGGCCGCAAGGGGAAGGGGGAAATGGGGAAGGGGCCGACGCGGCGCCCGACGCCGGCCGCGCCGCGCCCGCGTCCTCAGTCCCGCGGAGACCCCTCCAGCAGTCCCTCCAGCGGAAGCTCCTCCGCGCCGTTCTCCGTGCAGATCGCGAAGTTCTTCTCGCGCGCTCCGTAGAGCGCCACGCCGGCGTACTCGCCCCGCTTGTTGAGGATGAAGAAGCGGAGGTCGAAGTTGGGCAGGCCCCGGCTGTTGAGCAGACGGCGCTCCACGGTGTGGTCCTTCACGCGCCGGAGCGCGGCCATCCCCGCGTCCTTGGGGCTCATGCCCTGACGCATGAGCTCGACGATCAGAAACGAGCAGAGGTTGAAGAGATTGGCCTCGCCCCGGCCCGTCGAGCCCGCGGCGCCCACGTCGTTGTCCACGTAGAGGCCGGCGCCGAGGATCGGCGAGTCGCCCACCCGTCCGGCGATCTTCCACGCGAGTCCCGACGTCGTGGTCACGCCGCAGATGTCTCCCTCGGGCGAGATGGCGTTGCAGTTCGTCGTTCCCCAGAACGAGTGCTCGGGGATGAGCCCGTCGTCGACCATCGACAGGCCCGCTTCCAGGGCGGCGTCCGCGAACTCGCGCATACGCTGCGCCAGGTCGCGGGCGGTGCGGCGGTCGACGGCCATTCCGCGAGCGGCGTCGGGTCCCGGGCGGGCGCTCCGGCCGCTGCGAGCGCCGGGGCTCCGACCGCCACGGCGGCCTCCGCGGATGTGGTCGGGGTCGGTGTCCTCTCCGGCGCGCCCCATCCCCTTGAGCCGCTCCTCGGGATCGAGCCAGTGGCCGGGGTCGATGCGGCGCTTCCACTCGAGCCAGAGCGCGCGCGAGCGTTCGGTGTTGAGGTCGTCCTCGATGGTGAAGCCGACCTCGCGGGCGAAGCGCTGGGCGCCCTCACCGACGATCAGGTGGTGGTCGGTCAGCTCGGCGACGGCCCGGGCCACGCGCGAAGGGGTGCGCACGCCCTCGATGGCGGCGACGCCGCCGGCCCACCGGCGCGGACCGTGCATGAGGCAGGAATCGAGCTGCACCACGCCGTCGGCGTTGGGAAGCCCGCCGTAGCCGATCCCGGTTTCCTCGGGATCGAGTTCGGGGATGTTGACGCCCGCCACGAGCGCGTCGAGCACGTCCTCGCCCGAGGTGATGCCCCGGAAAGCGCGCTCGACGCCGCTCTCCGGGCCGCCGTTGCGGAAGCGGATGCTGCTCACGTCGGCGATGACGACGGGTTTGACGCTGCGCGGTGTATGGACGAGCGGTGCCGCGGGGGCGCTTCCGGGGGACGGCGCCGCTGCGGCGGCCGCGAGGCCTGCGGGCGTGACGGCCGCGACGGCGGCGGCCGCGGTGGTGTTCCTGACGAAATCGCGTCGGTCCATGGTCGTGCCTCGGACGGGGTCCAGGTCAAAGGGGCGGTGCTCCGCGTGGGCGTGGGAAGCTCACGGGGATCACGGCAGCCTGCCATGCGGGGGGCGGCGCGTCAACGGCCGGCGCGGGTGGCGGCTACGGCGAAAGCCCGGCAGGCGCCCGGCACGCTGTGCCTTCAGCGGTGCCAGTTCACCAGGGGCAGGACGCGGAAGGAGTCCTTGTTGCGGGCGATGTTGATCAGGCCGAGCTGCAGGCCGTGGAGTTCGTTGGCGATATTGACGATGCCGATCGTGAGCCCGTGCTGGCTTCCTAGGATCCGGTTCACCGCGCTCAACGAGAAGCCGTGAAACGAGCCCCCTTTCTGGATCGTGAAGTAGGCGGGTGCGACGACCCATCCGTTGAAGTCCTGCGCACCTGCGGCCACGCCGGAGAGCACGACGCCGGTGACGCGGGGGGCGCCGACGCCGATGCCGCCGACGGCGAGTACTCTGAGTTCGCCGCCGGCGCCCACGCCGACGCCGCCGAAAGCGATGCCGGTGAGATCGCCGCCGGCGCCGACGCCCACGCCCCCGAAGGCGACGCCGGTGAGATCGTCGCCGGCGCCGACGCCGATGCCGCCGACGGCGAGTCCTTCGAGATCGAGGCCTGCGCCCACGCCCACGCCCCCGAAGGCGATGCCGGTGAGATCGTCGCCGGCGCCGACGCCGAGGCCGCCCACGGCGAGTCCTTCGAGATCGGCGCCAGCCGCCACGCCCAGGCCCCCGAAGGCGATGCCGGTGAGATCGTCGCCGGCGCCGACGCCGAGGCCGCCGAGGGCGACGCCTCCGAGATTGCCGCCTGCACCCGCGCCCACGCCACCGAAAGCGATGCCGGTGAGATCGTCGCCGGCGCCGACGCCGATGCCGCCGAGGGCGACGCCGCGGATGTTCGTGCCCGCGCCCAGCCCGATCAGCCCGATCCCCGCGCCCCTGAACGACCGCTCCGCGCCCACGCCGGCCCCCAGCGCCAGGCCGCGGACGTCCGCCGCGCCCGTGAGCGGCAGGCCGAGGGCGAGACCCTCCACGACACCGTGATCTCCCTCATACGGAGTCCAGATCGTGACGTTGAGGCCCCGCACGCGTTCGAGCGCGCGATCGCGATAGTTGAAGCGCAGCCCGTCGAGGCGCGGCACGTCGCCGATGCCGAGACCCACGTTTCCCACGGCGAGCTTGATTCCCTGGCCGGCCAGCGGACGGGGGGCGAGGGCGGCGAGCGAGACGAGGGCGGCAAGCGAGACGAGCGCGGCGTGTCGGCCGAAAACCCGGGACGTTGTGATGGACGAAAGGCGGCGGCGCACCATGAAACTCCCATCTGGAATCCGGAGGCGTGATCTGCCGGCTCCTACGAGGGTGGGAACAGGCGGGTTTCGGGCGAAGGGTGGGGTGGCCGGCGACCGTCAGCGCGCTCCCAGCTCCGGCGCCGTCGGTGGAGGCCGGCGGTGATGCGTCGCCTGCTCGTAGGCGTAAGCGATGCGGATGAGCGTGGGCTCCGACCAGGCATCCCCAAAGATCTGAAGCCCGACGGGCAGCGTGCCGTCCCGAACGAATCCCATGGGTACCGTGAGCGCCGGGAACCCGGTGGGCGGAGACAGGATGGGGCTGTTGTTGCCGTGTGGCGTGTCGAGATCGCCGATGAGGCGCGGGGGATTGTTCCAGGTAGGGTAGATGAGGGCGTCGACCCCGGCTGCGGCCATGGCCCTGCGCACGCCCGCGCGGAGCACCTCGACGTTTTGCGCAGCTTTCACGCATCCGGATTCCCTGTCGGGGGGATCCGTGATCTTCTGGAAGAATCTCAGGCGTCGCTCGATCGTCACGTGGTACTTGCCCGACGCCACGATCTCGTCGAGGGTGTGGTAGGGTGGGTCCGGCAGCGATGCCAGATAGTGGTTCAGGTCGTAGCGGAAGCGCCGGCACCACAGCGGACCGGTGATCGTGTCGAGCTCGGGAATCGGGACGTCCTCGACGATGGTCGCGCCGGCCCGCCGCATATCCGCGACCGCCTGCTCGAAGCGCGCGAGCACCTCGGAGTCGGCGGTCTCGGTGTGGACGATCCCGCGCACGACGCCGATGTGCGCTCCCTTCAGGCCGTCGGGGTCCAGGAAGTCGAGGTACGAAGCGGGCCGGTGCGCGTCCGCCTCGGCCGTCACCGGATCGGCGGGGTCCGTACCCGCGAGCACGTCGAAGACCCTCACCGCATCCTCGACAGTGCGCGCGATGGGCCCGCCGATGTCCCGATCGAGGTACAGGGGAATGATCCCGTCGCGGCTCGTGAGCCCCATCGTCGAGCGGATGCCCACGAGGTCGTTGTGCGAGGCCGGGCCGCGGATCGAGTTGCCGGTGTCGGTGCCCAGGCCGACGAGCCCCAGGTTGGCCGCGACCGCCGCCGCGGTGCCGCCGCTCGAGCCCGCGGTGGTGCGGTTGAGCGCGTAGGGGTTGAAGGTGTAGCCGGGCAGGAGCGAGCCGATCGTCTCGTACGGTGTGAACGCGAATTCGGCCATGTTCGACTTGGCCAGCACGATGGCGCCCGCCTCGCGAATGCGGCGCACCTGGTACGCGTCGTCCGGCGGGACGGACGCTGCGAGCGACGCCGAGCCGGCCGTGGTCGGCATGTCGTGAGTGTCGTAGTTGTCCTTGACGATGATCGGGATGCCGTGCAGCGGGCCCGTGAGCCGGCCCGTCCGACGGAGCGCCGCGTCGAGCGAATCGGCGCGCTCGAGCGCGTGCGGGTTGACCCGGATGATCGCGTTGATCGAGGGTCCGCGCTTGTCGTACGCGTCGATGCGCGCGAGGTAGGCCTCGACGAGTTGCCGCGCCGTGAGCCGGCCCGCGAGCATCTCGCGGTGAACGGTGGCGATCGTGGTCTCGACCACGGGAACGCTCGGAGGGGGCGCCGCGGACCGGGCCGGCGCGCCGGGGTGGGCGGGCGACGAGGCGAGCAGGAGTGGGAGGAGCGCCGTGGCCGGGGCCACGGAACGGAGCGTCGGTCGGGCGGGGCTCATCGATCCACCTCCTCATGTCGTATGTCGTGCGGCTGGTCGGGTATACGCAACTGCGGCAGCAGGCCCCGTGCGGTCAATACTTCCGCGCAAAGGAGCAGGCGAAAAGGTCTCCCACGCACGGCGGACCTCGGCGAGCGTCGCGGGCCGAGCGAGCTCGGCGGACACGCACGCGGATCATTGCCGGCGCGACCTCACCGTGGATCGACACGGGCGCCCGGTGCCCGCGTTCAGCTCTCCGGAAGCTCGATCAGCTCGGCGAAAAACGAGGCGTACTTGAATCCGCTGTCCGGGGAGACGCCGACGGTGAGCGACGGCGCCGTGACCTCCAGGGTTTCCATTGCGTGAACGATGGCTCCGGTGGACGGACCCGCCATCAGCGCCTCATCCCGGAAGAGTCGCAGCGTCATCGCGTAGGCCGGCTCGTCGGCGACCCGCACGACGTCGTCGATGACCGAGGGGTCGAGGATGGCGGGTGTGTTGGACTCCTGGAGGTTCTTCAGCCCGGGCAGCCGGTGGCCCTTCTCGGGCTCGACGGCGACGATGCGGATGCTGCGGTCGCGCTCCTTGAGGAAGCGCCCGACGCCCGTGATCGTTCCGCACGTGCCGAATCCCGCGACGAAGGTTCGGATGCGCCCCTCCGTCTGTGCCCAGATCTCGGGTCCGGTCGTTTCATAGTGGGCCCGAACGTTGTCGGGGTTCGTGTACTGGTTGGGCGCGGCGTAGAGGCCCGCGTGCCGCGGGCTCTCGGCGATGGCCCGCGCCAGGGCGATCGCGCCGTCCCTGGGGTGGTCGACGGGGCACAGATCATCCGGCGTCGGCATGACCTCCGCGCCGAGCATGCGCAGCAGTACCAGCTTCTCCTCGGGGACTCCCGAGGGGATGGTGACGGTGATCTTCAGCCCTGCGGCGGCGGCGAGGGCGGCCAGCGCGATTCCCGTGTTTCCCGAGGTGGCCTCGACGAGTTCGCGGCCGCGCAGCTCGCCTCGTTCCTCGAGTCCGTCGAGAAGATAGCGCGCCGTGCGATCCTTGATGGAACCGAACGGGTTGAACCACTCCAGCTTGAGATACGCCTCGGCCGCGGGGCGGGCGACGCGATTCAGACGCACGAGCGGTGTCGGGTTGGCCGGGTCCGCAATGAGCTGGCGGACGTCTCCATACCTGCGAACGGAGGGATCCGGCGGCAGCGTTACCATGGTGTCGGACCCGGAATCCGGGACCGCGGTTTCCGAGGGGCCGAGCCAGCCGGTCCTTACCGGCGTCGGTGGATTCACGTCGGCGTCGTGGGTGTCGTAAGTCATTCGGGGCAGGTCGTTCATCTCGGGTATCCAGACGGCTGCGATCTGTCGATCGGGGAAACAGAAAACCCCGCTACGGCCATGCCGTGCGGGGCGAACGTCGTGGTGATGCCGGAAGGAGTGCGCTACGCGCGCCTTCGTTTCCATCGCGTCCCACGTCCGACTCCCACACGGAGTCCCGGACATGCTGCGCTCCGGCGATGCCGGATCGAGCACATACACGTACAGGTGCAGGTGAGGGCGCGGATCATGATCTGGAGCGTGATCCTCTGGAACGAGTACGAGGAACGGGGCGGCGGCGCCGCTCGACCGAAGTCGGTGTCAGATGATAACCCGTGTGCCTCGGTCCGGGTTCCACCATCCCGATCCGCCGACCGGGATCCCGACACCGGCGCGGTGGCTCACCCGCCTTCGCGCACCATCCGTGCGACATCGGCCAGCACCTTCTTCGCGTCGTAGACCTTGCCGTCGATGATCGTGTACCGGATACCACCTTTGCGCGTCATATGTCCTTCGGCGTCCCACATCGGGGTACCGGTCGCGTAGAGCGTCTGCAGGTTCTCGAGCGGATTGCCGTCGACGACGATCAGGTCGGCCAGGTAGCCGGGGCGCAACCAGCCGAGATCCTTCACGCCCAGAGCGCGCGCGCCTTCGAGCGTGGCAGAGCGGACGACCTCGAGGGGGTGGAAGCCGGCGTGCTGAAGCAACTCCATCTCGCGGACGAGGCTGAAGCCATACAGCGTGTAGGTGTTACCCGAGTCGCTGCCGGTCGTCACGTGTCCACCGCGGTTCTTGAACTCGTTGACGAACGCCATCCAGCGGCGGAACATCTCGGCCCACTTCATCTCGTCCGTCGTGGTCCAATCGAACGTGCTTCCGTGCCGGCCGGCGCGCGGGGTCCAGTAGTCGCGCATGTGCGGCGAGAGGTACTCGCGGTAGTACGGGAGGTTGCGCGCGCGCACCATGTCGAGGAACGGCTCGTAGACGACGAACGTCGGATCGAGGACGGTGCCGTTCTTCAGCAGGACCTCGATCGTGTGCTCGAACTTCGCCGGATCGGCCTCGAGCCACGGATCGGGCGAGTGGTGGAAGCGATCGGGCTCGTGCATGTAGTTGTACGTGCCGGGGAAGTTCTCGACGGTACGCTCGAGCGAGGGCTCCGCCTGGGCGTAGTGGTGCTCGATGGTCCGGATGCCCGCCTCCGAGGCGATCTCGACATCCATGTAGCTCGCGCCGTTCTGGCCGAGGTGCGCCGCCGTGCCGAGTCCCACCTTGCGAACCTCGTCCATGAGCGGAGCCAGCACGTCCGGATAGAGGCTGTGGAGCTTGATGCCGTCGGCGCCGCGCGCCTTGAACGAACGCACGAGAGTGCGGATGTCCGCTTCGGTCGTCGGGGCATCGGGCCCGTGCGGCCAGAAGGGGTAGGTGAAGATCCGTGGCGAGACGAGCGTGCCCGCCCGGCGCTGCTTCTCGAGCCCGACGGTCTTGAACGGTCCGGTCGTCGTGTGGAAGCTGCCGCCCACGTGGCGGATCGACGTCACGCCGCTGGCCACGTACAGCGCAAGTTGATAGGCGTCCGAGCCGCTCTCCTCGTCGACCACGTGCGCGTGCATGTCGATAAGGCCGGGCAGCACGTAGCCTCCCTCGGCGTCGATGACCCGGTCACCCGTGGGGCGCCGGAAGCCCGGCCCCTGCCGCGCGATCGAGACGGGGTCGGCCGGTACGATGCTGACGATCCGATTGCCCCGGATGATGATGTCCTTCGGGCCCTCGGCGGGGCTTCCGCTGCCGTCCACGACGATGGCGTTGCGGATGACCAGCGTGGGACCCTGCTGAGCCCGCGCGGGCGCGGTGAGGAGAAGGGGCAGCAGCGCGAGAGCCGCGACGGCGTGGCTCGGTCGGAGCGTCATCGGTAGCTCTCCTGCGAGATGTCGGCATACCGGCGGGATGGACGGCACGCTACCGCCGGGTGGTGCGGGCGGCAAGCAGGCGGGCAGCAGGCCGCGTTCACTTCCCGCCCGTCTCGTCCAGCCCGAGCAACCTGACCGCGTTGCCGCCGAGCACCGCCGCGCGCGCGGCATCGCCCAGCCCCATCGCCTCGATCGAGGACTGCATCTTCTCCAGGCTGCCGATCATATGCGGGTAGTCGGAGCCCGCGAGCAGGTGGTCGGCGCCAGCGTAGTCGGCGGCCAGGCGCAGGCAGCGCGGGTCGAAGTTGACCGTGTCGTAGTAGAAGTCCCGGAGAATCTCGCTGGGCCTGCGCGAGATGTTCTTCCTGCAGCGCGCGAACGCCTCGAACCCCCGGTCGAGCCGCTCGGCCAGGAAGGGGATCGCGCCTCCGGTGTGGCAGAGCACCCACCGGATGCGCGGAAAACGTTCGGGCACCCCGGCGAAGACGAGGTTCGCGGCGGCGAGCGTCGTGTCCATCAGAAAGCCGACCAGCGGCATGAGCATGTAGTCCTCCATCGCCTCGATCCCGAGGGGATACGTCGGGTGGATGTAGAGGACCGCGCCTGCCGCGTCGGCCTGCTCGTAGATCGGCCAGAAGCGCTCGTCGGCCAGCGGTACGCCGGCGGCGTTGCTGAAGAGCATGACGCCCGGAAAACCCATCGCGAGCGCGCGCTCCATCTCCCCCGCAGCGGCCTCGGGGTGGTTGAGCGGTAGGTGCGCGAGCGCGACGAAGCGATTCCCGTACCGGGCGACGCGGTCAGCCAGGGCGTCGTTGACCATTCCCGCCAGCTCCGCCGCCCGCTCGGGCGTCTCGATGCTCGTGCCGGGCGCGGTGAAGGTGATCACCTGTCGGTCGATGCCCGCTTCGTCCAGGACCGTTCGCCTGAAGTCGATATCGCGGTGGCCGCGGACGACCACGTTGTAGTCGCCGGGAGAGTGCAGCACAGGGTTTCCGTCGGCGTCCTCCGTCAGGCGGAAGTTCGAGGGGCCGCGCCGGATCTCGTCCAGGTACTCGGGCGGAAAGTAGTGGTTGTGGAAGTCGACGATCATGGCGTATAAGATCCGGGAGAAGGTGGGATGGCGGACGCGCCCGGGGCGGATGGAGACGGCGTGGAATCGGGCTGCTAGCCCAGAGTGGGGCAGGGTGTGGAGGGCGGCAAGCGGGGGGTCGTGACGAGGTGTGCCCCCCGGGTACGCTCCTATCTCCCGCGAAGGAACACCATGACCACCCCGCCGGCGGCGCCCGTCCCGAAGACGGTGGTCGCGTCGATCGGTCTGAGGACGACGAAGCTCTCGACGTCGTCCGGTGGGATGTCGATGAGGCTCTCCGGGGGCATGCGCGCGCCGTTGACGTAGACTACCGCGCAGCCGTGGCGCGCCCGGATGACGACGCATCGATCGGTGTCTCCGACGGGCCTGACGAAGGTGACCATGCCGGACCACCGCAGCATATCGAGCATGTGGCGCGCCGCCTGGGTATACTTCTCGAAGCCGTCGCGCTCCCAGAGCCTGCCGTTGAACGTACGGGCGAACTGCCGCGCCGCTTCGAGCCTTTCGACGCGCACACTCAGCCCCTCGAGCTCGATCGGAGCCTGCCGCAGGGGGACCATGACGTCGAAGGTCCCGACCTCGTCTCCGGTCAGCGCGATCTCGAGCGAGTCGTACCCGAGAAAGAACGCCACCACCGTGTCGGGCCCGGGCTCGAGGCGGAGCATGAAGCGACCGTCGGCCTGGCTGACGGCCAGCCTGCGGCTCTTCCGTGCGAGGAGCGCCACGCCGCCCATGGGTCGTCCGGTGACCGCATCGATGACGGAGCCGCGGAGGGTGAGCGTGTCGGTGGGGGCGGATCGTTGCCCCGCGCCAGGGTGCGCGAAGGACGCGAGGAGCCCGATGGCGAATACACTGCCCGCCATGGCTGAGGACCTCAAGCCCCTCCATACCTCCATGAGCGCCTCTTCATGGGGAGAGCTTCGCCGGGGCACCGGGGCGCGTTGCCGGGGCGCCCGAAGCCCTCGGGCTGACATCAGCGGGTACGCCGGAGCGGGCTCCGCCGTTACACGCGGGTCACGCGCGCGCCCGCGTCAGGACTCCCGGGCTCCAGCCGCCACGGGCGCTTCCTTCTCCTCGAGCAGTGAGTCGAGGGCGCCCCGTAGGTCGGCGATGAGATCCTCGGTGTCCTCGCAGCCCACCGCGAGCCGGATCAGGTTGTCGGTGATGCCGGAGGCCTCGCGCGCCTCGCGGGGAAGTCCGGCGTGGGTCATCGACGCGGGGTGCTCGATCAGCGTCTCGACTCCGCCGAGCGACACCGCGAGCGTGGCGATCTCGACCCGCTCCATGAGCCGCCGGCCGGCCTCGAGACCGCCGCGGACCCCGAAGGCCATGAGCGAGCCGGGCCCGTCCATCTGCCGGGCGACGAGCTCACGCTGCGGATGGTCGGGCGCGCCGGGGTAGCGGACCCATTCGACCGCGGGGTGCTCGTGTAGCATCTCGGAGACGGCGATGGCGTTGCGCTGCCCCTGGGCGACCCGCAGCCCCAGCGTCTTGAGCCCCCGGTGCACGAGCCAGGCCTGATGCGGATCGATGCACCCGCCGTGGTGGTTGAGCGCCGCCCGCAGCGTTCTGCGCTGCTCCTCCGTCGAGGCGACGATCATGCCCGCCACGACGTCGGCGTGCCCGTTGAGAAACTTCGTCATGATGTGGACCACGATGTCGGCGCCCAGCTCGAGCGGCCGCTGCAGGACCGGCGAGGCGAAGGTGTTGTCGACGACGAGCAGGAGGTCGTGCTCGCGGGCGATCTCGGCGCAGGCGGCGATGTCGGTGAGCCGGATCGTCGGGTTCTCGGGCGTCTCGATGTAGAGCATCCGGGTCTCGGGGCGCAGCGCCGCGCGGATGTTGTCGGGGTTCGAGGTGTCCACGAAATCGGAGAGGACGCCGAAGCTGCGGAAGTACTTCTCGATGACCGTGCGAGACGGGCCGTAGATGGAGTCGGTGCCGATCAGGTGGGCGCCCGCCTCGAGATAGGTGAAGAAGACGGCGGAGATCGCCGCCATGCCGGAGCTCGTGGCCAGCCCCGCATGTCCGCCCTCGAGCTGCGCGACCGCTTCTTCCAGCGCCGCGGTCGTGGGGTTGCCCATGCGCGTGTAGATGAATCCGTCCTCGTCTCCGCGGAAGCGCGCGGCGCCCTGGTCGACGCTCTCGAACGCGAAGGTGGAGGACTGGTAGATCGGCACCGAGACGGCGCCGTACATCGGATCCGGCTGAGCCCCGGCGTGGACGGACCGGGTGTTGATTCCCCCTCGCTGCATCCCCATGGGTGTGATTCTCCGGGAGAGAGGTTCTGGCCGGAGGCGGGAGTGCATGGGACGAGTGCATCGTCTGCATGACGGGGCCGGGCAGGATCCGGCTGCGGACGTCTGTGTGCCTTTGGACGTTACCGAGAGCGCCGGGAGGATTCAAGCGCCGGCACGCTTCCTGGCCCTCAGGCGAAGCACGGCCGACCGGCGACCGCTGCGTCCGGAGAAGAGGACGTGCATGCGGGAACGTCCCCTGTAGCCGGCCGGGAATCGGACCGAAGCCACGGCGCCCTCCGCGGTGTCGATGATGAATGGTGCGCCGATGAGGTCGAGGTCGTAGCCGTGGCCGCTCCGGCCCTCGAGCGTGAGGAGCCACGCTCCGTCTTCCAGCGTGAAATCCACGACGCGCACTCCCCGGCTCTCCTGTCCCGGCGTGAGGTGTATGCGGGGCGGAACCACGGTCAGGCCGCCGTTCCACGTGACGCGCCACGTGACGCTGTCGCCGTGGGTGAGGTGGAGCGTACGTTCGGCCGCGCCGTCGTGCGGACCCCACGAGACGGAATCGGCCCCCGCGACCTCCCGGGCGCCGAGCGGGATGGAGAGCGTGACCGCGAGATCGACCGGAGGACCGTGGGAGACCGCGGTGAACCTGCGGGAGTCGGCGGAGCGCTCGAGCGTCACGTCCAGCAAGGTGGCGCCCACGCGGAGGCGGCGGATGCGCGTACGGTCCCAGTCGGGAGGAAGCTGGGGCGCGAGGCGTGCGCGGTGGTGCGTGGCGTCGGGCGCCCAACCGAACATCCCCCGGAGCAGCGGGGTGACGAGCATCGAGGTGGCGAAGAACTGGTGCGGAACGGCGGCGTCCATGGGCTCGTAGAAACGGCCGCTGAAGAGCTCGGCATGGTGGCCGCGGCTCCAGTCGAAGGTAATCTGCTTGACGCCGTCGATGAGGTGGAAGCCCGCCCACGGACGCCGGTAGCGGTACTGTCCCCAACTCACGAAACCGGTGACGAACGGCCAGACCGTGCCCTGGTTGTACTGGAGCGGATCGTAGAGCGGGCTGCCGGTCGACAGCATATGCGCGCCCCAGTCGGCGGAGATCGAATCGGTGGCCAGCTTGCGTAGCGTGCGCTCGGCGCGCGGGGCGTCGAGCAGGCCAAACGAGGCCGCGGTGGCCGGCCAGGCGGTCAGGTTGTCGTTCGTGCGGCCCGACTCCAGGATGGCGAAGGCGTGCTGGTCGTCCTGCGGGCGCCAGTAGCGGTCGTTGAGCGTGGCGCGGGCGGTGGCCAGAATGGTGCGCGCCGTATCCGCGAGTGTGGTGTCGTGGCGGATGCGGGCGAGCGCCACGGTGCCCTGCAGCGCCTCGACCCACACCGACGCCAGGTAGATGTCCTCGTGCAGCGCTTCTCCGAGGTTGCCCACCTCGACCGCGCCGTAGCCGCCCACGGTGTTCTCGATCAGGCCGTCGCCGTCGGTCTCCGCGCTCAGGCACCACGCCCATGCTTTCAGGTAGGCGGGCCAGAGCTCGCGCAGCGTATCGACGTCTCCGCTGGCCTGCACGTACTTCCACAGCGCCAGCATCCAGTACGGCGTGGTGTCGGCGTGATAGTACGGGTAGGGATAGCGTGCGAACCAGTCGATGCGCGCCGCGCTCTGGCTGATCTCGTGGGGAATCTTGCCGTCATTCCTCTGGTAGCGCGCGAGGAAGCGCAGGTCCTCGGCGACCGGAGCCCACTGCGCCGTGGCGTCCATCGCCAGAGAGTTGATCGCGGCGTCGCCTCCGAAGAACCAGCCGAAGCCGGGCCGCGTGCTGGCCCCGCTGGGGCCCCACCCGGCGACGAGGCCGCAGCCCAGGTCAGGGTTGCAGACACGCTGCTCCTCCAGGTTGATCTTTGCCCACTCGAGCGCGAGGTCGAGCGAGTCGTCGGGCGTATCGAGCGACGTCGTGCGCGCGAGCACGGAGTCGACCCGGGCGCGGTTGGCGTGGTAGATGTCGGCGGCGTGCTCGAGGATGCGCGCGTAGGCCGCGAACACGGTGTCGCGCGGTGCGATGCCGGCGGCCAGCACGATCGGGATGAACTCGCGCGCGGCCCGCGCGCGGTCCACGGGGATGACGAACGTGCTCGGGGCCTCCGAGAGCCGGTGCGCGGGGTGGGCGGAGGCCTCGGTCGCCCACGGCGAGCCGAGCACCGCATTGCGCTCCTGGAGGCTTTCGGAGAGGACGAAGGCGCGGTGCTGTGCGTCCCAGAAGACGTACTGCCCGCCGAAGGCTCCGGGCCACATGTACTGGAGCACCGGCTTGAAGCGAACGAGGATGTCCAGCGGGCCGACGCTCTCGACCTCGAGGAGGATGAGCAGGCCCGGCTCGCCGCGGGGCGCGAGGATGTGCTCGCGGACGGTGAACGACTCGTGGCTGTAGGTGATCGTCGTGGCTTCGGGGCGCACCTCGACCGTGCGCGCCACGTCGCGCCCGGCCAAGGGGTCGCGGTACTGCGGCACCTTGAACGCCAGCTCGAAATCACGGGCGACCTTCAGGGGATGCACCCACAGCTCCGCCTCGCCGGTCTCGAAGCCGAGCCACGCGGAGCGCGGGCCCGTGACGCCGACGTACTGGCGCGGGCGCACCGCTCCCGTGAGGCCGATCGGCGAGGGGGAGATCTCGAAACGCGGTACCGACGCTCCGGCAAGGGTGGCTGGCGGCGTGGCGGTGCGGCCCGCCTGCGCGGCGGCGGGCGTGACGGAAGGCGGGGCCGCGAGCGTGAGGAGCGTCGCGATGAGAGCCGTACGGGGGACGGCCGCGGCGGGCCGCGACGTCAGGGCGCGTAGATAGCGCATCAACGGAATCCCTCCATCTGGATGCCGCGGGTGAAGTACCGCTGCGTGAACAGGAACAGGATGATGATCGGGACGACTGCGGTGGCGCCGGCCGCCATCTGGTACGGCCAGTTGACCTCGTAGGTGCCGTGGAACGACGCGATGCCGACCTCGACGACGCGCATCCGCATGGACCGCGTCACGAGCAGCGGCCAGAGGAGGTTCTTCCACGCGTCGATGAACGCGAAGAGCCCCAGCGTGGCCAGCGCGGGCCGGGCGAGCGGGAGCGCCACGCTCCAGAAGATGCGCCACGGCCCGGCCCCGTCGATGCGCGCGGCGTCCTCCAATTCTGCGGGTACGCTACGGAAGTACTGGCGCATGAGAAAGATCCCCCAGACCGAGACCAGCTCGGTGGAGACGAGCCCCTGATAGGTGTCGACCCAGCCCAGGCGGTGGATCAGAAGGAATCGGGGGATGAGGACGACGACGGCCGGGACCATCATCGTCGAGAGAAACGCCAGGAACAGACGATCGCGCCCGCGGAAGTCGAGGCGCGCGAACGCGTAGCCGGCAGTGGCCGCTGTGAAGAGCTGCCCGGCGACGACGCATACCGCGAAGATGAGCGAGTTGAGGAAGTACCGTGCGAAGGGCTGTGCGGTGAGAGCGGCCGGATAGTTCTGCCACCGCGGCGTGCGCGGCAGCAGGTGGGGCGGATAGCCGAACACCTCGAGCTGACCCATGAGGCTGGTCAGCAGCATCCATGCGAAAGGGGCCAGCATGGTGAGTGCGGCGGCCGCGGTGGCGAGCCAGGCGAGGGTGCGAAGGGCGGACAGGTTGGCCCGCGTCACCGGGCGACTCCATGGGTGGATGGGACCGGCCCCTCCGCCCGGTGCTCCAGCACCCGGAAATGCAGCCAGGTGACCGCGAAGATGATGGCGAAGAGCACCCAGCTCTGGGCGGCCGCGCTGCCGAAGCGCAGGAACTCCCACGCTTCCTTGTAGATGTGGTAGACCGCCACGTCGGTGGCGCCGAGCGGGCCGCCCTCGGTCATCACGTAGACCGCGCCGAAGACCTGGAACGAGCCGATGACCGAGGTGACCAGGACGAAGAAGAGCGTGTGGCGCAGCCCGGGAAGCGTGACGTGGAGGAAGCGTTGCCACGCGCCGGCTCCGTCGATACGGGCGGCCTCGTACAGCTCCTCGGGAATCGCGGCGAGCCCGGCCTGGAAGAGGACCATCTGGTAGCCGACGATGAGCCACACCGAGAGGATCATGATCGAGAGGAGCGCGGTCTTCGGCGAGGTCAGCCAGCGCACGGGCCCGAGGCCCCCGAGCGAGAGCAGCCAGTTGAGGATGCCGTAGTTGTCGTTGAAGATCCACTGCCAGACGACGGCGATGGCCACCAGGCTCGTGACCGAGGGCAGGAAGAGGGCGGTCCGGACCCAGAGCAGCGTGCGGGTGCGGCGATGCACGAGGAGCGCGAAGGCGAGCGCGACCGCCATCGCCACGGGCACGTGCAGCGTGAAGATCGCGGTGTTACGGATGGCGCTCCAGAACCCGGCGTCGTGCAGGAGGGCGCCATAGTTGGCCAGGCCGACGAAGGGCCGGGCCACGTCGACCAGGCTCCATCGGTGCAGCGAGAGCCAGAGCGCGAACGCCAGCGGCCCGAGCGTGAAGACGGCCAGGTGCGCGGTGGCGGGCGCCAGGAAGCCCCACGCGGTGAGGTTCCGGCGTAGCTCCCGGGGTCGCGCAAGAAGTGGTGCGAGTAAGCCGAGGACGGCCGCGAGCAGGAGCCCCACGAGCGCGGTGGCCAGCATGACGGCGCCCGGTGCTCTCGTGTGCTCGAGCGGAGCCATGGCCAGACGAACCGGGCCGACGTCCGCCGCGGCGTACGGCGTGGCGCGCACGCGCACGCGGTGAGGTGGAGGAGAAGGAAGCGCGGCCAGCGCCGCGGCGTCTCCGGGCGGCAGCGTGGTGCGGGCCGACCCGACGCCGGCGCCCCGGAGGAGGAAGGGCAGTTCCGTGACCCGCGTGACGACGCCGGGGTCGAGGCCGGCGCCGCCCGGCCGGATGAAGCCGGCCAGCGCGGCGGCGGCGCCCCGGAGTCGGAGGTCCGTCAACCGGGCCAGCGCCTCGTGCGCCGAGCGGCGCGCGGAGACGAGCGGCGCGGCGAGCAGGGCCGCGGTCAGGAGCCACTCGAGCGTGGCGCGTCCGGCGGGTGCGAGACCGGGCGCGCGGGAGCGGGGGCCGGCCGTGCGTCCCGCCGCGAGGCGGCGCACCCGCCAGCCGCTGACGGCCAGGAGGCCCGCGGTGGCAGTGAGCGCCATCCACCACGGCGCGCCGCCTGGTGGGCGGCCCGTGCCGGACCGGGCGAGGAGGACCAGCGTTCCGGCGGGCGTCCAGCCGTCGGCCGCGTAGACCGTCGTGCGGGCGAGGAGGCCCCGGGGCGTGGAGCGGATCACGGGCCGGTCGAGCTCGGCGGCCGTGCCGGGCTCGAGACGCCAACGGCCCGGGTAGAGTTCGTCGAGCCGTCCGGCCCCCGCGCCGCCGCGCCACAGCTCGACGGCCGCGACCGCTTCGGCGCGGAGCAGATCGTGGGCGCCGAGGCTCACCGCCCGCCTCGCCTCCAGGAGGCCGGTGACGAGCGTGGCGCCGAGCGCCGCGGCGACGGCGAGGGTGAGCGCCCGGACGCCGGGGGCGGCGCGCGCGCTCATCGCCCGAGCACCCGGTCGATGTCCGCCGCGGCGCGCTCGGCCGATTCCTCCAGCGGCTCACCGCGGAGCAGATGACGGTCCATCACCTGGAATGTGGCTTCCTCGACCTCGTAGAAGTCGCGCACCCGCGCGCCCCACGTCATCCGGCCGGCTCCGGCCAGCTCCAGGAAGGTCTGCTCGATGCCCGTGGTGTCTTCGCGCGCGAGCTGCTCGGCCACGTCGCGGAAGACGGGAATTGCCAGGTGCGTCGTGGCACGCATGCGCTGCGCCTCCTCGGACGCCAGGAACGCCGCGAGCTCCACGGACAGCTTGCGGTGGGGCGCGTTCGGCGGAACGGCCCACCCGGAGGCGTACAGGACCGTGACCGTCGGCATGCCGTCGCGGTGGGGAATCGGCGCCACGGCCAGGTGGAGCCTGTTCTCCGCCAGGCCGCGCAGGAGCTGAAGCGTCCAGTGGCCGGACAGCAGCATCGCTTGCCCTCCGGTGGCAAAGCGCGCCTCGCGGGCGGGGTCGCCGGATTCCAGGTACTGCACGCCGGGCGTGACGGAGTCGCGGGTGACGAGCCCGGTCAGGAAACGGAACACGTCGAGGGTCGAGGGGGCGTCGAGGTAGCCCGTGGCGCGAGTGCCGGACGGATCCAGGATGTCGGCGCCGGCGGACCACACCCAGGGAATCCACTGATAGAGGTTACGCGGAAAGTCGAGCGCGTACACGTCGGTGCGTCCGTCGCCGTCGAGGTCACGCGTGAGCCGGCGGGCGGCGGATTGGAACGCGCGCCACGTCCAGCCGTGCGGGCCGGGCGGCGCGACGCCGAGGCGCTCGAAGACGTCGAGGTTGAGGTAGAGCGCCATCGGAGTGTAGTCCTTGGGAAGCGCGTAGGTGCGACCTCCTCGCTGGAACGCGCGCATGACGGCGGGTCGGACGCGGGAGGGGTCGTAGCCCAGGTGCGGCAGGTACGGCGTGAGGTCGAGCGCGAGCCCCCGGTCCAGGTAGGTCGGGATGTCCGGGCCGTCGAGGAGGAAGACGTCGGGCGGCGCGCCGGCCGCGATCGAGGTGAGGAGCTTTTCGTCGTAGTTCGTGACGACGGACTCGACCAGCACCGTGACGCCGGGATGGCGGGCGGCGAAGACGTCGGCGATGCGCTGCTCCGCGGTGACCTCGTAGTCGCCCGCCCAGTGAAGCACGCGCAGCGTGACGGCGGACGGCGACGGAGGCGCGCAGGTGCCGGCAAGGAGGAGCGTGAGGAAGAGGGCGGCCGCGATCATCCGCGCGCGAGGCCGTCCAGGGTTCCGATCCGCCTGCCGTCCGCCGCGTCGAAGAG
>Ga0114931_10003048_pt1 | contig 21294 bp, 19 predicted proteins | sample 2SBtaG_FD_89579 | JGI IMG/M metagenome (GOLD analysis project Ga0114931, IMG submission 89579) | Deep subsurface microbial communities from Kolumbo volcano to uncover new lineages of life (NeLLi) - 2SBTROV14_V59a metaG | ecosystem: Environmental > Aquatic > Marine > Volcanic | place: Kolumbo...
GCGCAAACCAATTGTCACGACAAATTCGGCAAAACCCCCTTGATGGAAGCCGTCGTGCGTTGGAATACCAACATTGTCATTTTGCTGTTGGAGCATGGTGCTCAAATGGAACTGGAAGACAATAACGGTACTCACGCGTTACTGTTGGCGGCCCAGTCCGGGCATCTGCAGGCAAGTCTCGCACTACTTAACAAAGGTTACGCGGTTGACAAACCGGACCACAAGCATCAAACTCCGCTAATGGCCGCAGCGGCAAGCGGCAGTGTGGAAATCGTTTCGGTGTTAATTGATTTTGGTGCAGCCATTAATGCGCAAAATTGCGAAGGCGTCACCGCACTTATGATGGCAAGTTTTTACGGCCACTACGAAGCCGTGCAGGAATTGTTGCAAGCCGGTGCCGACGCCAATTTACAGGACAAGAAAAATAAATCCGCCCTGCTTTATGCACAGGAACAACAACAAATTGAAATTGCCGACTTCCTCGTACACTGGGAAAGTGTGGAAGATGCCGGACACCGCCTAAGGGCGTCACCGGATTTGAATACCGATAGTTAGTTATTAGTTAAGAACCCGCATAAACGTCCGGCAAAATGCCGGACGTAATTCCCGTTCGCCGGCAATGCTTATGCAGTCAACGCCATCAAGTCATCCAAGTCCAGCTTGCGATCGTTTTTCAGCATTGCCTTATCCACCACATCCCGGCCCAGATGGGAAGCAAACAATTCAATAAAGTCATACATAAAACTTCTCAAGTATTTACCCCGGCGAACACCGACAAATGTTATGTTACTATCAAACAAGTGGCTGACATCAACGGCCCGCAAGGTACGGTCACGAACCGGATCAAAAGCCATGTTTGCCAGCAAGCCCACGCCCATGCCCAACTCGACATAGGTTTTGATAATATCGGAATCTATCGCGGTTAAAACCACATTAGGTTCCAGGCCTTGATCTTTAAATGCCTTGTTGATCAAGGATCGGCCCGCGTACGCGGAGTCATAAGTAATAATAGGAAACCGCGCCAGGGTCTCAAGCGTCATTTTACTGTTTTGATGAATCTCGTGATCATGCGGTGCCACCACACAGCGATTCCACTTGTAGCACGGCAATACCACCAATTCGTCAAAACTGGTAATGGACTCTGCGGCGATTGCCAAATCCGCCTCGCCGGATACCGCCATTTCAGCGATTTGTTTTGGATTTCCCTGATGGATGCACAACTGTACATCCGGATATCGCCGGGTAAATGCCTTAATGGTGTCCGGTAATGCGTAACGGGCCTGGGTGTGGGTCGTGGCAATCGACATGACACCTTTATGCTCACTGTTAAACTCGGCGCTGATCCTTCGGATATCTTTAACATCCTGTAATATCTGTTCGGCCTTCAGAAGAATAAGCCTCCCCACATCAGTGATTCCAACCAGGCGCTTGCCGTTGCGATTAAAGATTTTGACTTTAAGTTCTTCCTCCAATAAACGAATTTGAGTACTGACGCCTGATTGCGCGTTGTGCATGGTTTCTGCTGCACTTGACACCTTCAAGCCTTGATGCACGACTTCACATATATATTCGAGTTGTTGAAGTCTCATTTGGAGCCTCCTATATGACTGAAGCACGGCTCATTAACCACTAGTTATTGGGTATGAATGTCTATGTCCGTACTTCCTTATCGGGAACCCCTTCACCCCGAGACCGCTTTTCCCGGGAGTAGAAGGAGCGGTCAACCATCCATCGCTAATCCTTCAGGTTTTTCATATCCGCTGTTCCATTACCGGTCCCAGTTTGGTTTTTTAGTAAAAGTTCTGGTTATTTTTTACGCATAATAGGTCGCCCATATTATGCTGCAAGCTATAGCGACCGTAAAATACAACTTTTACGTATAAAGTACTTTAACTTAATTGAGGAAGCGATAACTACTTTTATTTCCTTTAGTCCTCATAATAATAATTTATGATAATATTTTTGCTTCTAGCGGGGTTGCACAATGAAGAAGAAAACCACATTTGTTTTAATAGTTTGTACGCTTTTACTCATCGCCTGTTCACCTTTGACGGATTCCAGTTCTCAAGCACGAAAAAGGCCATTAGTATATGAACAGATTCTGATCAATTGCCAACTTAAATGCGATGAAGTCGCGGCGTCCATTCAGGCAGGAGGTGGATCTGTCGACAATGCTTATAAAAATATCAGCGCCCTGGCCGCCACGGTGCCCAATAATCAAATCAAAGCACTAAGCAGCGTTATTGGAAGACACAATGTTAGTAAAGACATTCAGATTAAGATATCTCCTCCTAACGAGCTACGCACCAACCATCCTATTTCTTACACTTTACAACGTACAGCCAAGGCCCATGCCTCAACATTGGGTAGTGAATACAATTTTCCTCTGATCGGCGCTCGAAGTCTGCATGAATCGGGCAACAACGGCGAGGGCATTATCGTTGCCGTCATTGATTCAGGCACCGCCAATAACCCTGAGGTAGTGCCTTCCTTGGCCGGAAGTGTTATTGGCGGTGAAAACTTTGTCGCTGCTGACGGGGAGCCTTCCGCAACCAGCACACTCAATGACGACCACGGTACCTGGGTAGCCAGCCTGATTGCCGGTCACACCGCTATCGAGCTGCCCAATGATGATTCTTTGGTGGCATCCCTTCAAGAACATTCGCCAGACAGCGTTATACCCATCGACGACACCCACTCTGAAGTCCCCCTGGTCGGAACCGCACCGGCTGCCAGCATTTATGCCCTTAAGACATTCGCCGCGGGTGTTGACGGAACCTCCCGATCGGTGGTTCTCGATGCGATGGACCGCGCGCTGACTTTAAAACATAATTTTAACCAGGGAATACCATCCGAACCTGTCGCCGGCGATGGCAGCGAGGACCATCCGTTTGTCTATGATTCTCTTAATATTCAAGTAGTTAACATGAGTTTAGGCGGACCTACCCTATTCCCTGGCTACGAGTTTGAGGACGAGTTGGCCCTGAAAATGTTACGGGAAGGCATGTTGGTGGTAGCGGCTGCCGGTAATGAAGGTCCCGCAGCCATGACCGCGGGCAGCCCGGCTACCAGTTTCGGCGCCCTGTCTGTAGGCGCGGTAAATAGCTCGGTTAATGAGCGGGTTATACGGGATGTGAAGCTTGGTGCGGGTTCCGGCATAGTGTTCAGACCAACGGATTATGTGCAAACCGCCTATTTCAGTTCGCGAGGACCCAATGCTGATGGTCGTAACGGCCCCATGGTCATGGCCAACGGTTTTGCGGCTTTTGTGCAGGGAGCCAATGGCGATTTGGGATTCAAATCCGGCACCTCGTTTTCCACCCCTACAGTCGCGGGCGCAGCCGCCACCTTGTTTTTCGTCGTACCGGAATCCGACGCAGCCCAAATACGTCAGGCGTTAATAGACTCCGCTGACAACACCATCGTCGGCGACCATTCCGACCGCTATGACCAAGGACATGGCGTGGTAAACATGCCTGCAGCTTTGGCTTTATTGCACAACGGCATCGCGGCGCCCATCCCTGAGCTTCCCGTTTTGTCCAGCCCCAAGGCGGTAGAGGACATGCTTGACGTTACACTATTCGACCGCAATATTGAACAACAGCGATTTTCGTTGATCGCGGGTGAAACCCGGCAGTTTTTTATTAAAACCGACCTGGATACCGGTACCATCATGGTAGATATTGAAGATGTTCATGCCCAACTTCCCGCCGAACAGCAAAATACGTTTTTCGGCGACGATGTCATTGTGACCGTACTGGACGCTCCAACCTCCATCAATGACATTATATTTGACGATTTTGTTGTTGATCCCACGTTGATACCGGTTGTGTTACCGCAAACCGGCTTGATACGCATACGGTAACCGGTGACTGGACCAACGCCGGCCCGGTCGATGTCGTACTCAGTGCCCGCGGTAAAAGTCGGCGGGAGCCCAGGGAAGTCCTACAAGGCAAGTTACAAGACGCCGAAACCCATGACGCGTTGATGCAGGTGGTGCCCGGAACGACGTCTATTGACCTGGAGTTATCCTGGGAAGGCGGTTGGAACAGTTTTCCCGCCCATGACCTGGATGTCTATCTATTGGATCCGGATGGTGCGTTAAATTTTGACGGTGCCAGCCTTTCAGCGCCGGAACGGGTACATATCGACAATCCTATCCCCGGGTTCTGGACCCTGTTTATTGACGGTTATGAAGTGCACGGATTCCGCGATGAATATGAATTGTCCGTGGTGGACCAGGATGGTAGGCAATTAAAAGTGCGCTGACGGCTTTTGAGATGCAAAAAACCGGGGCCGGCTTGCTGGCCCCGTTCATATTCATTTTCCCACTTGTCATACAAGCAGCGGTTACAGAGCGGGAGCAAGCCATCGCATTGGCCATGCAAACCGTAGCCAAAATCCATCCCGGCGAGCCGCTAAGTGTTGTCAAAATACGTGCTGTCGAGTGGCCCGATGCAAGTTTGGGCTGCCCGAAACCTGGTATGCTATATGCGCAAGTCATTGTGGACGGGTTTCACATTGTGCTAGCCGCGTCCAATCACCTGTATACTGTTCACACCGGTCAAGGTCGAGCGACCATTTGTCGACACTAAAAACATAATTTCGATAGGTTTTTGTGAGATCTGCCAATATTATCAACAGTCTAAAAGTGCTATGCTGTTGCGGTTCAATCTATTCCGGCGATTGCCGTTAAATCCCATACGAGGAGTGATGAGACCACACGAAAAAAAAAAAAGGATTTTATGGGGAATTGTCGATTGGACCGAAACTCAAAGATGATAGTCACCCACCTTTTTAAGGAGTCCAGGTTGCACCTCGAATCCCTCCGGCAAATCATAGCAAGCGTATTCTTACTGACCAGCTTGGCTGGAATTGCCCAAGAGCTGGATCTCCCCGATATCGGCGATAGTTCCGCGGTAGCCATTACCCCGGCGGAAGAGCGCAAACTCGGTGAACAATTAATCAGGCAATTACGGCGAAATCTCGCCTTTATTGATGATCCCGAAGTAAGTGAATATTTAAACAACCTGGGATATCGCTTGGTTTCACAGTTCGACTCACCAAACCAGAAATTTTCATTCCTTCTTATCAATGACCCGTCAATCAATGCTTTCGCACTTCCTGGAGGTTATATTGTCGTCCATAGCGGTCTGATACGAAAAACGGTTGTCGAAAGTGAACTGGCCGCCGTTGTCGGCCATGAAATCGCTCATGTTTCTCAGCGGCATATTGCCAGAGCCATCGAGCGCGGCAATCTGTCCGGCTTGTCAACCATGGCCGGTGTCTTGGCTGCCATGGTACTTGCCAGTCAGAACCCCGAACTGGGTCAAGCCACATTAACGGCAGCCATAGCCAGCAGTGTACAAAGTCAGATTAATTTCACCCGTACCAACGAAAAGGAAGCCGACCGCGTCGGTATCGATCTTATGGCCAGGGCCGGATTCGACCCCAAAAGCATGCCCAAATTTTTCGAGCGCCTGCATAAAGCCACCCGTTTGTACGGTGAACAGCCACCGGAATTCCTCAGTACACATCCTGTCACCACCTCGCGAATGTCGGATTCCTACAACCGGGCGGAACAAATTAAATTGGACAAGCCCCCGACCGAGTATACGAGTTACCTGATAATACGGGCTAAACTGCGTGTCCTGACGGATGAACCTTCTGACAGCATTAATTACTTTAGAGCGCGCTTAAAAGAACATTTACCAGCCAAGAATCGTGCAGCATCGCGCTACGGCTTGGCCATGAGCTATTTAAAAAACAACCAACCACAAAACGCCAAGCCGATTATTTCTAAATTGATTAAATCCGACCCTAACCGGCTGCCTTACCATAGTGCATTGGCAAAAATTGAAATGGCGAGCAACCACCCCAATAAGGCACTGACTGTTTATCAAAAGGCACTCAACATGAACCCGGAAAACCACGCAATAACCACCTATTACACCGAGGCACTGTTGAATATGGGTAAGGCCGATCTGGCCACACCCATATTGCGCAACCATATTCGTCGCTATCGCAATGCCAACCCCTATCTCTATGAATTACTGGCCAGAGCTGAAGGTAAAGCGGGCGACTTATCGGCCGCCCACCGTGCTCAAGCCGAATTCTACTATCTAAGCGGTCAGACGTTTGCGGCCATCGAACAATTGAAAATAGCCAAGAAAATTGAATCGTTGTCCGAATTTCAAAAACTGCGCATTGAAGCACGGCTAAAGCAATTGGAGCTCATTGCCATGGAAGAAGAACGTAGTTAAGTCGGCTAAATCCAATTCGCTTTAATGGATTTCAATACGTTTAACGCGCTGGGTCCGGTTATTTTTTTACCTTTTTGATTGTGTACTGTGATTCGCGCACCCTTACGATCAGGTTCAACGCGCAGTACATAATCCTGGCTCTGGTCTTTCGGCTGGAATGTAATTGCACTTTCTTTAATGTTTTTCACAAGATAACCACTACGGTCCAATGCCAGCTCCGCTCGCAGGCGTGCCCTCGGCGTGCTGCCCACCGGCGCTACGCTCAATTGGGAAGCGGAAAGGGACAGGTGAAACTCATAGTTGTCATTGAGTAGGGCTTTGGCCTGATTTTCTTTAAGCCCGAGGTATAACAGCAATTTGTGCAGCATTTCGGCTTCTTTTTCCGGATCACTGCGCATGGGTATCCAAATCAGCTTGTCATCCTGCGTGGACTGGTATTGGGAACGCTGCGTTAAATATATTTCACTGCTGCCCGGGTTGCTCCCCCGCTCCAAACGTACGCGGTAGCGGTCTCTCTGAGCAACAATATTTGTGGAGCCGGATTTAAGTCCGGTTTTGCCATCGTCCTTCCAAACAGTTTCCAAAATGCCTAATTTAATATCCTGCCATGCCACCGCAAAGCCTTCACTGCGCCAGAAGTTATTCAGTCGCGGCCATAGCATGTCGGCGTCATGGTCGACGACCAACCAGCGTAATGACCCGTCGCGAGCAATTTTTACATCGCCTGCCTGGATAACGAATGCTTCTTTTTTTGGTTGATTAGCCACCTCAGGTACCGACATGGCCTGGTCAACCTCCGGTTTAAGTAGATCGGGTGGCACTTCCAAGGGTGGCTCCGGTTCGACAACCTTGACCTCTTTCGCTTTGGGTTTAGGGGTGCCACAGGCCACAAGTAAAAACGCCACGGCGATTATATATACCCAACGGTATACGGTATTGCGTCCCATCATGCTAAAACCCCTGCTAGTCTGAGTGCGTCTTCGACGCTGGAATGAAAATCCTGGCTAAGCACGGTCATCGGCAAACGAATGCCTGTTCCGATCTTCCCCATACGGTATAAGGCCCATTTAACCGGTATGGGGTTGGCTTGTAAAAACAACTTGCTGTGCAGGGCTTCTAGTTTTGCATCAATAGACCGGGCTTGCTCGAATTCACCGCGAATGGCTGCCGCACACATCGCACGCATGGCGGCAGGTGCAACGTTCGCGGTCACCGAAATGACACCATTGCCACCAGCCTCTATCAGCGCCCCGGCGGTGGCGTCATCACCGCTTAAAATCCTAAAATCCGCGGCACACGAAGCCCGCATACGGGTAACCCGGGTCATATCGCCGGTGGCTTCCTTGATGCCTACGATATTGTCAATTGCAGCCAGCCTGGCCACCGTTTCCGGAAGCATGTCACAGGCTGTTCGATTGGGAACATTATATAGAAACTGGGGAATGTCTATTTTTTCCGCTATCGCTTTAAAATGCAGGTACAACCCTTCCTGGGTTGGTTTATTGTAGTATGGAGTCACCAACAGGCAGGCGTCGGCACCAGCCTGCTTGGCGCACTCGGTTAAATCAATAGCCTCAGCGGTGGCATTGGAACCGGTACCTGCGATTACCGGAATACGGCCTGCGGCCTGCTCCACTACCCATCGGATAACCCGGCAATGTTCTTCCTTGTTCAACGTGGCTGACTCACCCGTGGTACCGACAGCCACGATGGCATCGGTGCCTTCATTGATGTGCCAATCCACCAGTTTATTCAGGCTTTCACGGTCGAGTTCGCCGTCTTCCTGCATAGGCGTAACCAATGCAACCATACTGCCCTGCAACATGCGAATTCTCCTTCTATTTTTAAGGAAATTAGGTGTACCTGAATGCGTTGTCGTTTACCGCACCCGCTTGCCCGGCATTTTATGCTAAATAGACCACCATCGCATAGACGATTGCACACGATTATCATGGCACATCCAAGGCGAATATCGCCTGCATACTCACCTGACTTAAAAACCGTATGACCCCGATAGGTGCAAATCGAACCGTTCAGCGGACTTTCTTACATTCTTCCAGGCAAAGCTGGCAGGTTAACTGACTGAAAGTATTATAATTGTAATTATAGGCCCAGAGCAAAATGATTTTAGGGCACAAGCCGCGCCAACCGGTACACGCGCCTAAAACGCGGCGTGCATTGCAATTGTTTGGTTTGCGACTTGCGTGCCGGCATTGAAGAGTGGAAACTTAAGCAACGAAAAGCCAAGGTATTTGATTATGGACCATTATTTGGTAATTTCAGCCATCGGCGAAGACCGACCGGGAATCGTCAACGATTTGTCTCAGATTATTTTTGAACATGAGTGCAACATCGTGGACAGCCGGATGACGGTGTTGGGAGGGGAGTTTGCGCTGATATTGCTGATCACCGGACAGTGGAACACAGTAGCCAAACTGGAGTCGGCAATGCCCAAGTACCAGGAGAAACTGAGCTTGACGCTGATTTCCAAACGTACCGAGCTTCGAACCCACCAGGATAAAAGCCTGCCGTATTCCGTGGAAGTGGTCGCCATCGATCATCCGGGTATCGTATACCAGGTGGCTCGATTTTTCTCCAGCCGAGATCAATATCGAAGATTTGCAGACTTTCAGTTATAGTGCTCCGCATACCGGCTCGCCGGTATTTTCCATGTCAATGCGCATCAATGTACCGGGAACTACCCATATTGCCGCATTGCGGGAACAATTCCTGGAATTTTGTGACGAACTAAATTTGGACGCGGTCATGGAACCGTTAAAACCGTAGCATGAAGGTGGGTGGAGATAATGAGTAAAGTCGCCGAAGGAAAAAAAGTACCGGATTTTGTGTATACCGCTACCGGTGGTGAACACGGCAAATTATCAAAACTAAAGGGCCAACGCATTTTATTGTATTTTTATCCGAAAGACAACACACCTGGATGCACCCGCGAAGGCCAGGCGTTTCGCGACAAATACAGATCTTTTTCCAGGATGAAAACCCGTATTTACGGTATTTCACGGGACAGTGTTGCATCACACGAAAAGTTTAAATCAAAACAGGAATTTCCGTTTGAACTGATCACCGATGAAGATGAGACCCTTTGCAAAATGTTCGATGTTATCAAAATGAAAAACATGTACGGCAAACAGGTTCGCGGCATCGAACGAAGCACTTTTTTAATCGATGAATCCGGCATCCTGCAAAAGGTGTGGCGAAAAGTCAAAGTAGACGGCCACGCCGACGATGTCATTGACGCCGTCAAGGCACTGAAAAAGTAATGACTACACGAATGTTCGTACTGGACACCAATGTCCTAATGCATGACCCGGCTGCGATATTTCGCTTTCATGAACACGATTTGTTTGTGCCCATGGCGGTATTGGAGGAATTGGACAACCACAAAAAAGGGGTTTCCGAAGTAGCACGCAATGTTCGCCAGGTTAGCCGCTACCTGGACGATTTGATGCGTGCCGCGGCGGTGGATAACATTCAAGAAGGCATACAGTTGGCTTCCTTAAATGGCCCACGGCAGCAGCAATACCGCCCCATGGGAAACCTGTTTTTTCAAACCAAGGCCAACACAAAGCACCTTCCCGCAGACTTACCCGGCAACAAAACGGACAATACTATTTTAGAAACCGTGTTAAGCATCATTGCCGATGAGCCCGATCGCGCCGTCACCTTGCTGTCCAAGGATATCAATTTGCGCATCAAGGCCAATGTGCTGGGCATTGATACCGAAGACTACTACGAGGATCAGGTACTTGAAGACCTGGAGCTATTGTACAGCGGTATTTTTGAACTGCCTGATGATTTTTGGCAAACCCACGGCAAAGACATGCGCTCTTGGCAGGACAAGGGCAATACCTACTACGCCGTCAACGGACCGTTGGCGGAGAAATGGTATGCCAACCAGTGCCTATACAGTAACGCCGGAGACGGTTTTGAGGCGATGGCGCGCACGGGAGACGCCGGCGAGGTGATCATGCAAATGGCCGTGGATTTCCGCAGCGTCAACCATTCGGTGTGGGGTATTTGCGCCCGTAACCGGGAACAGAATTTCGCCCTGAACCTGCTAATGGACCCCGATGTCGATTTTGTCACGCTGGTTGGCATGGCCGGTACCGGTAAAACGCTGCTGACACTGGCCGCGGGGCTTACCCAAACCATCGAAAAAAATCTTTATCGTGAAATCATCATGACCCGGGTAACCGTTCCGTTAGGGGAAGACATCGGTTTTCTACCGGGTACGGAAGAAGAAAAAATGACACCTTGGATGGGGGCCCTGATGGACAACCTTGAAGTGCTTGCCAAACCGGGAAGCGGGGGTAATTGGGGACAGGCGGCCACCGTGGATTTGCTGAGCCATCGCATTAAAATTCGATCAACCAATTTTATGCGCGGACGCACGTTTCTCAATAAGTTCGTCATCATAGACGAGGCGCAAAATCTGACCGCCAAACAGATGCGTGCGTTGGTCACACGGGCGGGACCCGGCAGCAAGATTGTTTGCCTGGGGAATATTGCGCAAATCGACACCCCTTACCTAAGCGAAACCACTTCAGGCCTTACCTACGTGGTGGATCGTTTTAAACAATGGGAACATAGCGGACATGTCACTCTCACCCGGGGAGAAAGGTCACGGTTGGCTGACTTTGCCGCCGAAGCACTCTAATCCGGATGTTTCAATTCATGACATATCCGGATTAAACCGGACAGGTCGATCGATTAATCTACGCCGCATGCGGGACGAGAAGGTGTTACCTCATAGCCACCGGCGCAAGGCGCCGGTGGCTATGAGGTAACGGCAGATTATTGGCTGTAGACACTGTAAGGTGTGCCGCCGCAATAACGATTTCCGGATACAATCCTATTCCAATAGGCTTGCTCATCATCAATACTGGCGTATCCCGCTCCCGCATCAGGCCCATACATGTTTCTTTGCACCGTTTGTGAGGAATGAGCTCCATACTTATTTTCTGCGTAGACCGTAAAAGAGCAGTTTTGGCCCATGCCGACATCAACGACTTCAAGGTGAAATGAATATTCACCGCTTGCATCCGGACTTACCTCCAATTCATGAAGCCCGGCGGTAAATGTAATTTTACTAACGCCGACAGGATCATTCACGAAGAATGATGTTCCAAAACCAAACCTTATCAATGGCAGTGAATTGGGTACCGATATTTCAGTGATTTCCGGACCCGCGGCCGTCGCCAATAAAGGCGAACTGGATTTTTCCGGTACGGAAAACGCGGTCAACGGTTCAAACCCATAGATTAACGCTTCGGAATTGTTTAGGCGCTCAGCCTGATCCAAAACGTCAGTTTCCGTCAAACCGGTTAAATTTCGTTCACTATACAATACACGAAAGATATGGTTCGCCATCAAGAGCCGGTAGGAGTTAGTATCCATGGGTATACTGACTAAATACAAATTGTCTTCAATGTCTTTTCCATCCAACAAACCGTCATTTTCAACATCCTGGAGCATCACGCCGATAAAAGTGGCGCTGTTATACAATTCTCCCGGTTTGTCCAAAATACCGAACCGATCATCGATGGAGACAGTGAATGCGGAAACCGCCGCGTTGAATATACCGTATAATATTTTTTCATCACTCGATGACACCGCTTCGTCAGTATGATCCGTGGTAATGGATAATGGCCGCACCTTGGTTATATCCATGCCAAGTATACGACTGAAATCCGCGTTATTTTCATTTATTTGATTGGCGATGTTTTCAGAGCACTCCCGCTTTGCAGCCAGATAAGCAACCGTGGTCCAAAAGCTAAGCGTAACCGGCCTGGATTCCTTGGGCTTGAGAACAACGGCCGCGTACAAATTATCGTGCGCTTTTGCCTTCACCTCAACACCGCTGGCCTCCTCCACATACGTGTAGCCGGATAGCTCGAACAATACCGGCGTGACATCATTCGTCGGCGTTACATCCATGCCAAACTGCCCTTCGCCGTCAAGTTCGGTTTTGCCGAGCATATTGGTCGCTTCACAGTGGCTGAAATCATAAGCCGTCACTGTACCGGAGGTAACCGCGCCCAACGCGGCAAATCCGGCAATAGTACTGGGCGAACGAGAAGGCGAGCTACCGCCACTGTCACAACCGTACACACTCGATAGCAATACCAGTATAATGGCAGTATATTTCATATTGGTTTTCCCTCTGCAAAACATCAAATACGTGGTAAGATTAACGAAGTCGGCAGGCAATAGTTTTATCGCTTCTTGCCCAACACAATATTCATATACCGTAAAAACATAGCAAAAAGCAATAAGAAAACCAATAAATCAATACGTTATCGGTAGTTTCCCCGAATTCCCGCAGGCAGATTGCACATACGCGTATCCGGCTGAAAGCCGCTACAGTGGCTTTTTACGGGACTGGTGGTATTGGTGGGCGCTAAATATAAATAGTTTTTGTTATTCAATCCTTGCGGATGATTGTATGTTGTTCGGCTTCATCCAAGGCTTCCTCATCGCCCGGCGCCCTCGGCCATGCCTTCATCAACGCATTGACCAATGTTGCCAGCGGAATGGCGAAAAAGACTCCCCAAAACCCCCATAAACCGCCGAAAACCAGTACCGCTGCTATGATGGCGACCGGATGCAAATCCACCACTTCAGAAAAAAGCACCGGAACCAGGACGTTGCCGTCCAATGCCTGGAGAACAAGGTAAGTAATGATAACGCCATAGAAATCACCTTCAACACCCCATTGTGCATACGCCACCAAAACTACCGGTACCGTAACAACAACGGCCCCAATATATGGAATCAACACCGACAATCCGACTGAAGCGGCCAGTAATGCTGAATAGCGTAAGTCAAAGAACGCGAAAGCAATATACGTAACCACACCGACAATAAGAATCTCCGCAATCTTACCACGAATATAATTACCGATTTGCATGTTGACTTCGCGCCACACGATAACGGCTAAACTGCGCTCCTTGGGCAACATGGCGACAAACCATGCCACCATCTTGGTTTTGTCTTTGAGAAAGAAAAAAACCAGAATAGGTAACAACACCAGATAGATAATGATAGTCAGCACGCTTTGAATTGATGCGATGGAGTAGGACAAAAGATTTTGGGTCATTTGACTCATTTTTGACTGCATATCGCCTTCAAACTCGGCGAGAAATGCACGCAAGCGTTCTTCGGTAACAAATTCCGGATAGGCTTTTGGAATTTCCATGACAACGCTGCGACTGTTGCGCAGCATTTTCGGCATTTCCGAGAAAAACTGCGTCACCTGGTCTGCCAGCAGCGGTAAAATACCAAATAACAACAATAACAGAACCGCCACAAACAAGGAAAAAACCAGAATGACGGCCAACAACCGTGGCAAACGTTGTTTTTCCAATTTGGTAACTATGCCTTCGAGCAAATAAGCGATAATTATGCTGGCCAGCACAGGCATCAACATGGCGCCCATCATATAAACAATGGCAAAGATCAACAGTAGTGCGACTGTAAGGAATACCGCTTCAGGGTCGGAGAAATAGCGCTTGAACCATGCCGATACAACTTGTTTCATTGCATTGCGTCCTTAACGTTGTTGTTTCAGCTTGTTGTAATACGATTGAAAAAGCGCTTCCAGATCAGCGATGACCAATTCTGCCTTCTTGCCTTCCAAAGTGTGCTGACACATTAATTGATAGGTATCCTGAAGCATATGGGATTTGTCCAGCATCGGGTAACCGGCGGTCAGTCGTTTAATAGCCTGAATCACAGTTTCTTCAGCCGGGGGTTTGACCAGGTTCGGCGCGGGTATATCCGCTTCGATGTCGATCGATTCATCTGCATGCCCTGGTACCGCCGAGCGGGGATGTCGGCTGAGCAGGAACTGGGCATACACGCGCAGCATCTCACGATCCTCCTCATTGAGTTGCTTGGTTAGCTGGATGATTTCGTTTAATGCGCCGTCCGGCATGGCTCTTCCGACTGATTCAACACGTATAAATCCGCGCGAACTTATCTCTAAAAACGCTTGATCTGCATAGATTTCTTGTGTGGAGCTTACTCGACTCGAGGATGTTTTTCACCATAATCGCGGGTAAATTTGAGCAACTCTTCCATGGCCCGAACCCGGAATTTTTGTTTTTGGTGTACAAAATAAAAAGCTCGCTCAAGCACCGGATCCAATTTAATCGCCACCAAGGTGCCCAACTGAAGCTCCTTGACAATAGAAGCCTTTGAGATAATGGATATCCCCATGCCCGCCTCCACTGCACGTTTTATGGCCTCCGGATTACCCAATTCCATCACGATATTAAGATTACGCGGATTTAATCCCGCGTTATAGAGGTATTCATTGATCACTTCCCGCGTTCCGGATCCCTCTTCGCGACAAATGTAGGGAAATTCTACCAGTTTATTCACGGGTACCGTGTTTTCCGAGGATAACTGATGATGGGGCGGTACGATCGCCACCAATTGATCCATGCACCAAAGTTCCAAGGCTAAATTTTTGTTATGTACCGTCGCTTCGACCACACCCAAATCGATAATATTGGTTTCAACCATAGAAACAATGTCGTCGGTGTTGCCGACCTTTAATCGAATGGCGACATCCGGATGGTGGGCCTTAAAATCCCCCAGCAGCGCCGGCAGCATATATTCAGCGATAGTGGTACTGGCGCCGATAATGAGAACACCGCTCACCTCCCCGGTCAGCTCTTTGACGCAATTCTCCATTTCATTATATAGCTCGAATATTTTTTCGGAATATTCGTATACGCGCTTTCCGGCCTCGGTTAGATTGATCTTGTTGTGGGTACGGTCAAACAGTCGAGTGTTAAAGTACTCTTCAAGTTGTCTAACCTGAAAAGTCACCGCGGGTTGCGTCATATGCAGCATTTCAGCCGCTTTTGTAAAACTCAAAAAGCGAGCAACAGTGTGGAAAACTTGCAGCCGACGATCAGGCATTGCCTTAACCCCAACCTTTTATTATCAAAATGATAGCCATCATAACAACAAAATTTCCCTTTTCAAATACATAAATTAGGCTAATGGCCGTTTGCTGCCATGGTTTGGGACTAATATATTCCATTTATTTGTAAACAAGGGTTTCTTTATAATGTAGTCGTCTCCACAGCGGTAGTGTTTAAGATTGTCGCAGGATCACAGCATAAACTAATTTCGATTTAAAAACATATAGTTACACACATAACCTAGATTAAAACACGCACAATAATGGCGGACAACATGGCAAGAAGTACACTAAACAAGCTACCTATTAAGTAATACTCGCTAAACGATTTATCTTCAAGAGCCTTAAAGCGTGCAATGGACTTCGCCACAATAACAAATCCAATGGCGGTCCATTGCTCGACAACCACCAAAATAAAAATGATGATTCGCTCGAGAATTCCAATAAGTTTGCCTTGGCCGCTTACATGATCACTCTGCTCCGCCCCCAAACGGTATTTAATCAACAACATGGATACCAGGGCACCTGCGCCATGGATATTAAACGCCAGCCCTGCGACGAGAACGCTCGTACGGGTAAGCGCGGGCCACAGTGGCTCGGGGACGGCAAACCAACTACCGCCGTTCAACACCAGAATGCCGTACCAAACTACCAGCAGAATCACCATATGGAGTATTTGATCCATAAGGAAATTGCTGATAGGTAAAAGCCACCGGCAACCCACGTGAACCTTTAACCAGTCAATCACGCCATGGCTCAACCCAACCACTATCCCACCGATTAATACATGCAACGACCAGAAAGGTAACAGACATAGAATTTGCACAAGGGTAAGCACAAAAACGTGGCTGAGAAGCCAACGGAACTGTGCCTTATTGGCAACCATTGCCCGGGTTTGAAATACAAAGTCACCCAGCATATGCCCTGCCAACAAACACGCAAATAATGCACCAGGACCGCCCAAGTCCACTAACCAGGCGTACATGGGGCCTGAGTCTTCAGTTGCGCCAGAAACATCATCGCCGCCCGCTCCGCCTCCATTAAATCCTCACAGCGCGCTGCCTTGAGACTCTCGCTCACAACTGACGGGCTAACGTCGAACTGGCGCGCAACATCCTTTTGTTTTGACTGTCGGGCGGCAATACAATAATGACCTTGCTTTTCCGTCCACGATTTTCGCTGGGCTCCCATCAATTGGAAAAGTGCACTCAGAGTACTGTCCGCGGCACAACCGAAACCGTTAAACACAACCCAGGCTGATTTCTTTTTGGCCTCTTGCAGGGCGTCCCTGGCTTAGTGAAAACAAGGACCGTCCATGCTGCCGATTTCAGGACGCATCGCCGTGGATAAGGGCCCGACACCAACACCAAAGTAAAACCCTTGCGGAAACAAAGCGTCACTTAATCCGGCCAATACTTCCACCACCGCTGGCCATTGCTCAAACAACCCCTGGCACTCATCGCCGGAGGTGATGGCCAAGGGTACGGCCAAGTTTGCCACCCGGTTAATGCCGTCAATGGTTTCAAGCAAATCCCGTTGGGTGGCTGCCCGATCGGACAACTGCCTGGAGCCAACAATATCTGCAATCAAAACGACGAATAAACGAGAATCCGCAGTATAGGGGTTCATAATTCGGTATTATAACCGAATTTATAGATTATTTGTAGGACTCTAAACCGTTAAAGGCTGGAAAGAAATTCCCATGAAATAGGTGTATTGGCATCGAAAATGCCATCACCGTCTTTATCGTACTGCAGTGACAAACCGATACAATCGTCATTGGCTATGATTTTTATATTCGACGGGCTTGGACCTTCACCTTGGCCTTGTTTCGGAGGTGACACAAACAAAACACCGCTGCACTGTCCCAGCCCCCCCTTAACGATCAAATGGGGATCGGTTTTGATGTGAAATTCGCCAAAGCGCTCGCTTTGATAATCGGCATTCACGCTGATACTGTAGTAGCCGTTTGCGCTGTCATTGGCGGTAATCAGTTTGAAATTCTTAAGTATTAAATGCTGATTTGCGGAAGAAACCCGCAGCTTGGCACCCTCGATGCTCATGGAATATAACTGACCATTGGCAGTCATACTGAAATTGGCGTCACCGGTAAGGCTCAGTGCATCGGTCATCCCCTGAGCATCGCTAAGCGTCAGGTCAAAATAAAGATCGACCACCATGGTCCACACCTCGTGGGTAAGAGGCATGCCTTGGATATGAAGTTTTCGCACCTGCACAAAACCATTGGCTACTCTGCCGCTATAACCGCAATTGGCCAGGCTCACTGTCATATTAAGCCTGTCAGGCTCCAAGCTGACTATTTGATTATCCCGTTCGCCGCCCTGCGGACATTTTTCAGGTCCAGCCTGGAATGCCAACGACGATGCCCCACCCATTCGGATGGCACGCATATAAGCCGTCATTTTGCTCTTATCATCCGGCTCACCGCTGCTCAGGCCTTGAGCGGTGTGCAAACTGGCGGCACTAAACACCAACACGCGATTAAGACTATTAATAGTGGCCGGAACATCGGCGAATTTCACCGATTCGGCGGCAATATCCACATAATTGCTTTCGGTTATGGAGTTTTCGGCGTTTTCGTTGCAGGCTACGTTACCGGCCAAACCAACAATACATATCACCAGCCAACGTATGGAAAATTTTTTTTTCATGCGTTCAAAAAACGGAGGGAAAGGTGTAATGGTTGAACATCGTGTTGCAAGAGAAATACTAAAGATTACCTTCTTTGAGCCAGCATCATTGTATAATGAGCAGATTCGAAAAGGAAGAGTGTTTTAAAATATTTCTTATGACTGATACTCAAGATATTGAATTACTTATAAAATCCAGGACACCCATCATTGCCATGGAATCCCACGAGGAACTTCGTGTGCTAACGACCCTGCTCGCTATAGCCAAACGGCTGGACCAGCCGGTGTTCCGCTGGAGCGTAACCGATGGGTTGCAACGGTTGGACATAAAATTGCCCGCACAATCCCTTGATCCGGCTGCGGTACTTCGGCATATTAAAAAGCACGCCCAAATAGGCGTATATGTGTTATTGGATTTTCACCCCTACCTGGTGGAACCCGTCCATATGCGCCTGCTCAAGGACATTGCGGTAAGTCATGGGTCGCGGGGTATCAGCCTGGTTCTTTTAAGTCATCAGGTCGAACTACCGGGGGAATTGACAAAATTTGCCGCTAAAACCAAGTTGGCGTTACCCACGGATGACGAACTTATGCAAGCGGTGCGGGAAGTTGCCAATGAGTGGTCCCAGCATAACGAACACACCGCAGTAAAGGCAAAATCCGAAGCTTTAAAAATTCTGATCAAAAACCTCAAAGGCCTTACCCTGCGCGATGCTCAGCGCTTAGCACGCAACGCGATCTATGACGACGGTGCCATCACCGCCAGTGACATTCCGGAAATACAAAAAGCAAAATACCAACTGTTAAACCGTGAAGGTGTTTTAAGTTTTGAATACGATACCGCGAAATTCTCCGATATCGGCGGCTTTCGTCATTTGAAAACATGGCTGGAACACCGACGTGATACCTTTTATGGTGTTACCGGCACCGAACAATTCGACCAACCCAAAGGGGTTTTATTACTGGGCGTGCAAGGCTGCGGTAAAAGTCTGGCGGCAAAGGCTATCGCCGGCAGCTTTGCGGTACCCCTATTACGAATGGATTTCGGCAGTATTTATAATAAGTATCATGGAGAAACCGAACGCAACCTGCGCGAATCCCTGCAAACCGCCGAAGCCATGGCGCCGTGTATTTTGTGGATTGATGAAATTGAGAAGGGCATTGCCAGTGGTGACAACGACGGCGGTACCTCAAAACGGGTGCTGGCCACACTGCTGACCTGGATGGCCGAGAAAAAACAAGCAGTGTTTTTAGTCGCCACCGCCAATGACATCACATCGTTGCCGCCGGAATTGGTTCGAAAAGGCCGCTTCGATGAGATTTTTTTTGTCGACCTTCCGGTCGAGGATGTACGAGCCGGTATCTTTGACATTCATTTGCGCAAACGCCAATTGGTCGTTGGCACATTTGATTTACCCGCGTTGGCGGCTGCCAGTGACGGGTTTTCGGGCGCGGAGATTGAACAATCCATTGTCTCCGCCCTGTATGGCTTCCATGCCGCTAAAACCGAATTAAGTCAACAAGCCGTTCTCGACGCCATCCAAAACACCAAACCCTTATCCGTGCTCATGGCAGAGAAAATCCTATATCTGCGAAGCTGGGCCCAAGACCGGACCGTACCCTGTGATTGAGGCTTTCGGGCAATTGGCCAAACAATTTGCCCAATCGGCGCCGGTTTGCGATAGTTGGCAGCTACGCCTGTTGGGCCGGCAGACCGAAACCGTTTATGTACGTCAGAATATTTTACAACCCTTACAGGACAGCATGGATTGCGGCGCGTTTATCCATGTCAATCACAAGGGTCGCACGGGATACGGAGCTACGGCAAATTTATCTGTCCATGGCCTGGTCAAGGCCGCCAAACAAGCCGCGCACTGGTGCCAGGCAACCGCCGGACTGCAACTGGATGGCAATAGAGCTCCCATCAGCCAAGCACAATTCGATTATGTCGGTCAACAAAAACATGCGTTTGACCAATGGGCTTTACCGCAACGAATCGAGGCAGTACGCCAAGCCTGTGAACGACTTAAAATACATGACGACATTGCCGATTGGCATGCGTTTATCGAATTCCGTCGTGATTGGCAACTCCTGGTCAGTTCCGACGGCGGCCATATACAAACCGTGCACCACTATATATTTCCCGGGCTTAGCGCCACAGCACACCGCTTGGGCCAATCGCAGGAGCGTACAGGTGCAGGCTGGGGAACAGGTCGACAAGGGGGACTGGAACAATTGGTCGCGTTGGGCTTTGCGGAGCAGGCTGAAACCATAGCCGCTGAGGCGCTGCAGCTACTGGACGCCCCACCCTGCCCTGACGGCATAATGGACCTGCTGTTAACACCCAGTCAAATGATGCTGCAGATTCACGAAAGCATCGGCCACCCCCTGGAGTTGGATCGAATCCTGGGTGATGAACGTAACTATGCGGGCACCAGCTTTGTCAGCCCTGATATGTTTGGTAGTTATACTTATGGTTCACCGTTGTTGAATGTCACGTTCGATCCGAGTGTAGACGAAGCGATAGCCAGCTATCCTTTCGATGATGACGGAAGCCGGGCGAATAAAACGTATATCATTAAAGACGGCAAATTGCTGCGCCCGTTGGGTGGTAGTGTTTCTCAGGCCAGGACTAATATGGACGGTGTAGCCTGTGCCAGGGCGTGTCACTGGAACCGCCCGCCCATCGATCGCATGGCCAACCTTAATGTCGAACCCGGCGACAGTAGTTGGGAAACCTTGCTGTTGAAAATCGAAAACGGCATTATTATGGATACCAATCGATCTTGGTCCATTGACGACAGCCGGAATAAGTTTCAATTCGGATGCGAATGGGCCCGCCTGGTTAAAAACGGCGAGCCAACGCAACTTGTGCGTAACCCCAACTATCGGGGTATCTCCGCCAACTTCTGGCGAAACCTGGCAGGCGTCGGTAATCGGGACACGGTACGGGTATACGGCACGCCTAGTTGCGGTAAAGGTGAACCTAATCAGATGATCCAAGTGGGTCATGGTTCACCGGCTTGTCTGTTTACAAACATCGACATTTTCGGCGGCAGTTAGGCGATGCGCGACTATTGTTTTGATTTATTCCAATCCCTTGAGCAGCATCTTCACGGCGAAGAAATTCTGTTGGCCAGTTTCGAAGGTGAAAGCAGTGATTTTGCCCGCCTGAACCATCATCGCATTCGCCAGGTAGGCCACGTCGAACAATGGTATATGGTCACCACATTGATTCGGGGAAAACGTCAGTATGCCTTTACGACCAGCTTAAGTGGTGACCGTCAAACCGACCGACGGTCCCTGACCACACGACTCAAACATATGCGTGACCATATGGATTTGTTACCCGAGGATCCTTTTATCCACTATGCCCATCAGGTTCAAAACAGTGAAAAATGCGTGCAGGACGAATTACCGGACA
>Ga0114931_10003049_pt1 | contig 21292 bp, 21 predicted proteins | sample 2SBtaG_FD_89579 | JGI IMG/M metagenome (GOLD analysis project Ga0114931, IMG submission 89579) | Deep subsurface microbial communities from Kolumbo volcano to uncover new lineages of life (NeLLi) - 2SBTROV14_V59a metaG | ecosystem: Environmental > Aquatic > Marine > Volcanic | place: Kolumbo...
CCCTGCGGAAGGCCCGGCTACTCCGCGCCGGAACGCCGCGGCGGACCACTCCGGGCTCCTCCGTGGAGACCGGATCGTGACTGACCCAATGAGGGAAAGCGGACATTTCTACTTTGGAGAAAAGCGGACATCTGTACTTTGGGCCGACACCCCGGGGGATCTCAGCCTGGAGCGACCGTAGGGCTGCGGGGGCGCCACGCATGAACGCCGGGTCAAGGTCCCCCGCCGGGGCTGCGATACCCGGCCGGGAGGCCCCGCATGGACGTTCCTTCGATCAAGGGCACGGGAATCGCCCAGACCGTCGCCGACGTGAAGCGGCTCGAGGAGTGCGGCCGGATCGACCGGGCCCAGCTCGAAGTCCGGCTCGAGAGCGAAGACCTCCGTCTTCTCGACGGGAAGGTCCAAGTGGCCGTTTGGTACCCCAATGCGTGTCACCGGCGCCTGACCGAGCTGCTCCGCGACGTGGAGGGCGGCGGCCGGGAGGAGTACGTCGTGCAGCGGGGCCGGGACACCGCGGACCGGCTGATCGAGGGAGGACTCTACCAGCAGCTCCACCTGGTCGAGGACGGGGAGGTCGGTGTCGGGCGCGCGGTGCTGCGCCGCAGCATCCGCCTCATGCTGAGCATGGCGGCCTCCATCTACAGCTTCGGCCGCTGGGCGCTTCTCGATGAGGATGAGGACGACACCCTGCGCGTCGTCGTGGAGGAGGCCCGTCACCTGAGCGAGATGAACCGCCTCACGGCCCAGGGCTTCATCGACCGGACCGCCGAGCGCATCCTCGGCTACGACCCCCGGGTGCGCAGCCGGCGCCGGGACCCGAACGTCGTCGAGATCACCATCCGCATCGATCCCGACCGCACGCGCTGAGCCCGCCGAGCCGCTCACCCCGCCGGACCTCTACCGCGGCCCGCTTTGCGATCCGTGTCACAACGCTCACCGGCGTTCCGTGGCCGGAGCGCGCTCGGCGTCGGAGTTGCTCTGCGAGGCACCTTCGACGGCTCGTCGTGCGCGGTGCGGAGGAGATCCGGAATGACCACGGCCGAGCGCGAGATCACCGAACCGGTCGACCTGGCGCGGCCGGATGGTCGCCGCCTCAACCCGGACGCGCGTGGGTGGTCGCGCCGTCCCCTGCACCGCGCCAACCTCCGGGGGAGCTGGGGGCGCAACAAGCGCTGGGACTACTGGGCGATCCTGGCCGGTGATCTCACCCTCTCCGCCGTCTACGCCGACGTCGACTACCTGGGTCTGGCCGAGGTGTGGTGGGCGGATCTCCAGTCCGGCCGGACCGGAGGGCGGGGAACCATGGTCCCGGGAGCCCGCGGCTTCGAGCTGCCGGAGCGCCCGGGCACTGCCCCGCTGCGCATCCAGCGCAGTCGGCTCCAGCTCGAGATCTCGGACGACGCCTCAGGGGCCACGCACCTCGGCGCGCGCTGGGAAGAGCGCGACGGCAACCCCGGTGTCCTGGACGCCACCGTCGAGCTGCCGCCGGGCCACGAGTCGCTGAACGTGGTGATCCCCTGGAGCGAGCGTCGCTTTCAGTTCACCTCGAAGCACCAGGCACGTCCCGCCAGCGGAGAGCTCGTGGTCGGCGAGCGGCGCTCGACCTTCGGGAACGCGCTGGGGGGCGAGGAGGCGTGGGGAGTCTTGGACGTGGGCCGCGGGCGCTGGCCCTACCGAACGCGCTGGAACTGGGGCGGCGGTGCGGGCCGCGCCGGGGACGCCGGGCCGATCGTGGGCCTTCAGATCGGTGGGCGCTGGACCGAGGGAACCGGCTTCACCGAGAACGGCGTGACCGTCGATGGCCGCCTGACCAAGCTCGGGAAGGAGCTGCGCTGGGAGTACGAGTGGGACGACCCGCTCCGGCCCTGGCGCGTGGAGGACCCGGACGGACGCCTGCGCCTCGAGCTGAGCCCGCGCTACGACAAGCACAGCCGCACCGAGCTGGGCATCCTGGGCACCGAGGTGCACCAGGTGTTCGGCACCTGGTCGGGGAGGTTCGAGCCCGACGAGGGCCCGCCCATCGCGTTCTCCGCGCTCCAGGGCTTCGCCGAGGAGTCGCGCTCCCGCTGGTGACGGGACGCCGGGCTCCGGCGGGAGGCGGACCCGGGCCCCGCTCCCTGCTCATCGCGAGACCGGAACGGCCACAATCGCGAGCGACCCCATAGCTCGTTGGGCTACAAGACCCCGGAGGAGTTCCACGCCCAGTGGATGACCAAGCACGGAGACAATCGGGTCTCCATCAACCCCGGACTGTCATAGAGGGTGGTATGGAAATCGGGGGCGGGGCACCGCGCCACGAAACCGGAAAGCGCTACAAGCGTCTACTCCGCGACCCCTATTGGGCCGAGCAGAAACGAAGGATCTGACGAAACGATGGGCCGCAACATCCTTTTCATCACGACGGACCAACAACGCTTCGACGCACTCGGTTGCACCGGAGGGAGGGTCGCGCGAACGCCGGTCGTGGACGCGCTTGCGGCCTAAGGTCTCAACTACCGGCGCGCCCACAACCAGAACGTCGTCTGCATGCCGGCGCGATCGACGATGGTGACGGGGCAGTACGTGCGGACCCACGGCTGCTGGATGAATGGCGTACCCCTTCCGGAGGACTCTCCCAGCGTCGCCACCTATCTGAGCCAGAACGGCTACGATACCGCGCTACTCGGCAAGGCCCACTTCGAGCCCGCCTTCGACCCGAAGGGCCGCTGGTCCGAAGGCCGCATGGCGCGGGAGGGTTCGACGGGCCCCTATCGCGGCTTCGACCACGTCGAGCTCGTCATGCACGGTCCCGTCGGCTTCGGCCACTACCCGAAGTTCATGCGCGAGCAGCACCCCGACGACATCGCGGGTTTCTACGCTCAGGTCTACTTCGATGCAGAGGGGCAGCTTTGCGTCAATCACGCAGGCGGCGGCGACACCGGTGCCATCCAGGTCAAGCGCAATCCGGTCTCCCGCGACCTCTACCACACCGACTGGGTGGCGGACCGCACCGTCGCCTACCTCGACGGCCTCGCTGACGACAGCGACTTCTTCGTCTGGATGAGCTTCCCGGATCCCCACCACCCCTGGGACCCCCCGCAGTCCGAGATCGGTCGCGTGGAGTGGCGCGACCTCGATCTGCCGGCGGGTTATCCCGGTAGCCCCGATGCATGCCGGCGGATCCTCGAGAAGAAGCCCCACCATTGGCTCGATTGGTACGAGGGACGGGGAGACATCAACGTCGAGGCACCGACGCAGTTCGTCCCGGCCGCCGTCGAGACGGACCAGATCCGCGAGATCAATGCGCTCACCCATGTCGAGAACGAGCTGATCGACGAGGCCTGCGGGCGCGTCATCGACCGTATCCGTGAGCGCGGCTGGCTCGAGGAGACCGACGTCTTCTTCACTTCGGACCACGGCGAGTTCCAGGGCGACTTCGGTCTACTGTTCAAGGGGCCCTATCACGTCGACGCACTGATGCGGGTCCCGCTCATCTGGCGCCCCGCCCGCTCCGCCGCCATCGCACCCGCAGAGATCGAGGAGCCCGTTGGCCACGTAGACCTCGCCTCGACTTTCTGCGAGATCGCCGGTCTCCCCACACCCGATTTCAATCAGGGGCGCCCCCTGCCCACGACTCCGGGCTCCGATCACGAACAGGTGTTGACGGAGTGGGACTGCGATCACCGCGGTACCACCACGCACATCCGCAGCATCTTTCGCGACGGCTTCTTGTGCAGCGCATACGAGAAGAGCTCACTCTACGACGGCACCGAGGGTGAGCTCTACGACCTCGCCAACGACCCGCATCAATTCGAGAACCTGTGGGACGAGCCCTCCCGTCGCGCCCTGCGTGACGAGATGGTGGCTGCGCTGTACGCGAGCCTGCCCCCCATGCCGGAGAGCTGGCCCGCCTGGGAGTCGCCCGTCTAGTCTCCGACCGCGCCGGAGCGCAACAGCCGACCCGGAAGCGCGCCGTCCTGCTCGATGGTGTCGTGGCCGTCCTCGCGAATCACCACCCCATTCACGATTACGGCCTGCACCCCGATCGCGTCGGCGACGAGGCGGTCGGCGCCGGCTGGGAGATCACGGACCCGCCGCAGCGGGCCGCACGCCACCGTCTGTGCATCGAAGAGGACGACATCCGCGGCCAGGCCGACTTCGAGGCGACCGCGATCCGTGATCCCGAAGATCTCGGCGCTGCGCGAGGTCAGCAACCGAACCGCATCCTCGAGCCTCAACGCACCTCACACCGTTCCGCTGGAGGCGGGTCGAGCAGGAGTCCACGTCCACCTGACGTCTCGGGCTTCCGCTGCGCCATGTTGAGCGAGAGGTCGTCGAAGGTCCCGGCGATCGCGGTCAGCCGGCCATCTATCTGGCGAAGGTCCTACGCGTCCCGGTCCAGCTCCGCCAGCGCTGCGTGGAGATTGCGATGGAAGTGGACGATCGCGCTCTCGAAACGACCGAAGGTGAAGAGCTCGTTCGCTCCACTTTCCAGGGTCCGCTGGACGCTCTCCGCAAGCGCGCGGTCCTCCGGGGCCCCTGTCTGCGTCACGAACTGCGCGTCTCGCTTCGCCGTCTCCGCAGCAGCCGGGTCGCCGCCGGTGTGGGCCAGGGAGTAGGCGACGTTTCGAGTTCGGCCGGGGGCGACCGGCTCGAGCACGACCAGGATCGTGTGATGAGACAACACGGTGACCAGCGCATTCGGAAACAGGTGGTAGACGTAGGTGACCCGGCCCTCGATGCGGCGCTCGGCCGCCGGAACGTCGGCCAGCTTCTCGATGCGTCGAAAGGGGAAGGTCACGCGGCTGTTCCGCCCGCAGTGCTCGACCACGTTCAGGTTGTCGTATCCGTACGGGTAGAAGGTCTCCGGATGGCCGAAGCGGATGTGGTAGCCCTCGATGGATCCTTCCATCGAGACCTTCCAGTTGAAGTCGGCTTCATTGTCGTGCGTATCGATCAGGTCCTGGTCGGCTGAAATCAAGTCGGGGGGCAGTCCCTCGCCGGGGTCCTGCTCGCCAGACTGCCCACTCTGGGTGACGAATACGATCCCGGATCGTTCCTGGGCCAGAACCGGGACGAGGCCGTGCGCGCTCTTGTCGAGGTCCGGGAAGCCGCGTTCGTGCTGGACGCGCGCGAGTCGACCGTCGAGATCGTAGGTCCAGCCGTGAAAGGGACAGACGAAGGTCTTCGCGCAGCCCATGCCGCTCGCCACCTCGGCACCTCGGTGGCGACACGCGTTGCGGAAGGCGCGCACTTCCCCGTCCTTTCCGCGCACGGCGAGGAGGGGGACGCCAGCCGCCTGGCGGGCGACGTAGGCGCCGGGCTCCCGGAGCGCGGCGGAGGGGCAGAACGGCACGGGCAGTCGGCGCAGGACGGCGAGCTCCCGACGAAGGCGCTCCTCGCTTCGATAGTTCTCGACCGGCTCGCGCCACACCTCGTCCCCCTCGTCGGTCGTGCCATCGCGCACGTGCGAGAGGACTCGCTCAGCCACTGCCTGGTCGTCCATGAAGCTCTGCATGACCCTCATCTTGCTCCATCTTTCCTCGAGAAACCAAGAAGCGGGTGCGGCTAGGGAGAATGAGCGGGCGATCCGGGTCCGATGAGCCCCGAAGTGACAACTCCCCGGGGGATCTCAGCCTGGAGCGACCGTAGGTGACTCTGGGCCGTAGAGCCTCGTGGAAGAGCAGGCAGTGCCGACCCAAACGCTCGGTCTGGCGCTGGACCGTCGAGTGGCTGAGTCCGAACTCCCGGGCGATCTGGCGCAGGCTGGAGCAGCTGATCAGGCGCCAGAAGAGGGGCTTCTGGAGCTCGGGATGCTTCAGCCAGTAGGTGGGAGAGAAGGTCTGTGTACTGAAGTTCCGGCTACAGGAACGACAGGTGTACCGCTGGACCCGGCGCGGGCCTCGCAGGCGGGCGTAGAAGCCCTTCTTCTTGAAGCGCCAAGGTCCCGGAAGGGCATGGGAATCACAGGAGCGATTCGGGCAGAAGGGCGGCTGCCAGGAGCGGCGCGGAGGCGGCATGCGCCGCCGCTACGCAGGCTGCATGCCAGGCCCATTCTTCGCGCCACAACTCGGGCCTTGGTTAGGCGCCGTCGGGGATCCAGCTCGAGTGGAACCCGGAGACCACGCGCCGCGGAATGTGGATCTCGGCCAGCGGCCCGTCGGCCACGTTGGCCGCATCCAGAATCACCATGTAGCTGGTGTCCGTCTCCGGCTTCCAGACGTAGGTCATGAGGTAGCCGTCGTCCTCGGCCTGGCCGCCTTCTCGCGGCACGAACACGGCCTCACCGGGCTCGTGACCCGCCGGGAACTTGTGGATCTGCTTGCTGGCGCCATTGCCGAGGTCGTACTTGTTGATCTGACCGCCCAGGCCGGCGGTGTCTCCGCTGGGATCCCCGCCCAGGGAGTAGCCGAAGCGCATGGGGTGCCCCTGCACGCTCGGCCGCACGCGCGGGAACTCGGACGGGGCGTCGTCGAGGTAGCGCTCCTTGACGGCGCCCGAAGCCAGGTTGAAGCGCCACTCGTGGAGCCGCGGCATGTCCTCGGGCTTCGAGGGCGAACTCATGTCCATGGCCGACGAGTCGCGCCAGATCTCGGGCACCCGCATGCCGTAGACCACGACGTCCTCGCCGTCCTCGAAGGCGTTCAGGGTGTGGAAGCAGTAGCAGGGCTGCACGTCGAACCAGCGCACCTGCTCGTCGCTGCCCTCACGCGGCATGATGCCGAAGCGCGCCGGGTAGTCGTCGCTCCAGCGAATCGGCATCCCTCCCTTCATCGCCAGCTCCATGTCGAAGATGGCCGGGAGGTCCATGAAGACGGCGTGGTTCCGGGTGGCCGCGAAGTCGTGCATCATCGTCGGCCCGGTCACCGTGATGTCGGTCTTCTGCACCATCTTGCCCTGGGCATCGACCCGGAAGTAGGTGAGATAGGGCGGGAGCTGTGCGTAGCCGAAGGCGAGCATCTCGCCGGTGTCGGGGCAGAACTTGGGGTGGGCCGTGAAGGGCCCGGTGAGCTTTCCGTCGAAGGTATGCGGGCCCACGGTATCGAGATCCTTGGTGAGCTCGTAGGGGTACGAGCCCTCCTCGAGCGCCAGGATCCTGCCGCCGTGGCCGATCACGTGGGTATTGGCCGCCGAGACCGCGTGGTCGAAGGTGAACTTCTCGGGGTCGAGCGCGAGGGTGAGGCGATCGACGCCGGGATGCTCGAACATCGGAGTGCGCACCCAGCGGTTGCGGTACCAGCGGGCCTTGCCATCCGCGAGCTCGACGCCGTGGAGCATGCCGTCCCCGATGAACCAGTGCTCCGTGTAGCCGGTCTGGGGATTGGCCGTATTGCGGAAGTAGCGGCCATTGAGCTCGCGCGGAATCTCGCCCTTGACCTCGAGATCGGTGAGGGTCACCTCGTCGAAGACGGGCTTGCGGCTGCCGATCAGGTGCCACGGCGCGTCCGGGCCCTGGCCACGGGGATCGAGTTCGACGCTCATGAGATTCTCCTTGTTCGGCCGCTCGCTCGCGCTGCGAGCCAGGCGGCGGTTTCCATCAAGAGCCCCGCGTCTTGCGGCCCGCCTCGCGGTAGACCGAGGGACGCATGGCGTGGAAGGGGGAAGGGTGCTCGGCGGTGGTCTGCCCGGCATCGACCAGCAGCACCTGCCCGGTGACGAAGCGCGCCTCGTCGCTCGCCAGGTAGAGCAGCTCGTGGGCGATGTCGTCGGGGTGACCTGCAATGCCGAGGGGTGATCTCTTGCGCAGAGAGGCCTCCGTGGCCTCGAGATCCTCGGGATCTCCGGCGATCAGCGCGGAGGTCATTGCCGTCACCGTGTTTCCGGGTGCGACGGCGTTGACGCGAATGCCCTTCCGCGAGAGCTCGGAGGCCACCGAGCGGGTCAGGCCGATCACCGCATGCTTGGCCGCCGTGTAGGCGTGCGGGCCGAGTCCGCCGGTGACGCCGGCGGTGCTCGCGAGAGAGAGGATCACGCCCCGCTCGCGCGGCAGCATGACGCGGGCGGCATGCTTCGTGCCGAGGAACGTGCCCCGCAGCAGCACGTCCAGCGTGGCATCCCATGCTTCCACGGGCGTCTCCGCGACCGACCCCACCGCCCCGACGATTCCGGCGTTGTTGATCATCACGTCCAGTGCGCCGAAACGCTCGACGGCCGTGTCGACGGCCCGCGCGACGTCCGCCTCCTGCGTGACGTCGGTGCGCACGAAGATCGCGGACTCGCCGATCTCCTCCGCCAGCTGCTTTCCGGGACCTTCCTGCAGGTCCGCGATCACCACGCGACAGCCGCGCTCCGCGAAGCGGCGCGCCGTGGCCGCGCCGATGCCACTGGCGGCGCCGGTCACGACCGCGATCTTGCCGTCGACTCCGCTCACGCGGCCGCTCCCTCGATCTCATCGAGGCACCAGGCGAGGCCACGCCGCAGCATCTCGTAGTACTGGGGATGCTCCCACGAGCAACGCTCGATCTTCGGGTAGTAGTCCATCGCCGGCTTCATGTCGTAGTGGCCCCGGCAATGGCCGAGGGTGTTGTACAGGACGGCACCTTCACCCAGCGGCCGCAGATAGGAAACGAGATGGCGGTCGGTGTGGGACCAGTCGGATTCGGTGAAGCCCTCGGCCTTGCCGGCGTAGGAGGTCTCGAAGAGGGGCACGAGGCGCTCGCGTTGGTGGTACTCGCACAGATACAGCTCGTCGTCGGTCTCGAAGGCCTCGATGCCCTCGACCAGTGGGTGGCTTGGCGCCACCGGCTCGACTGCGTAGGGCTGGATGGGCGGATGAGCGATGAACTGGCTGCCCAGGGTGAACGCGAGCCGATCGATGATTCGCGGCGCCTCGACCCCCTGCTTGGTGAAGTCGAGCACGGCGTTGGTGCCGTGGAGCGCGAGCCAACGGCCGCCTGCCGAGACGAAGTCGTAGAGCGCCTCCTGCTCCTCGGGACTCGGGCGCACGTCGCAGGTGTAGGTGACGAGGAAGCGGCTCTCCTCGATGGACCCGACGTCGCGGAAATCGGATCCCACGCGCGTCCGGACCTGGGGGTGCTCGGCCAGCAGCTTCAGCAGCTCGATGCGGGCGAAGTCGATGTCGTGGTAGCGACCGCCGGCCACGAGATAGGCATCGATGCGTTCGGTCATGCTGGACCTCTCCGGCTGGACCGCCGTGCAGCAGGGCGGGTCTTGGACTCCACTCTAGCGCGATCCAACGTTCTCCCCTCCCTCGAAATCAGGCCGGCTTGAGGCGCTCGAGCTCGCGCTTCAGCCGGACGCTGTCCGAGCTCTTCGGTGTGCCCTTCTCGTCGTCGGAGAGCTTGCCCACCGAGTCGAGGGCCATCTTGTCCCCGTCGTAGGTGATCCACTTCTCGACGCTCACCTCGAGCACGACGCGCAGGGGCGAGTCGAGAAACCCCTGGAACCACTCGGCCATCTTGGGATCCTTGTGCAGGTGCGCCGAGAAGGCCGGATAGAACCAGGCCTTCGTCTCCGGATCCTCGCGGACGACGCAGCGCCCCTTGGCGGAGATCGACTTGCCCGGACCGAGCGAGGTGCCCGTACTGGTGATGGTGATGCAGACGCGCGGATCGCGTCGCACGGCCTCGATGCGGTGGCGATGGGCGCCCGCCGTGAGCCAGAAGCGTCCGTCGTGCCACAGGTACGACATGATGACGGAGACCGGCCAGCCCTCGCGCGTCGTCCACGCGAAGCTGCATTCGGCGTGCTCGTCGAGCAGTGCCTCGCGACGCTCCTCGCTCAGGTCGTAGATGGAGACCTTTTCGTAGTCGTCCACGGCCTTGCTCATGTTTCCTCCGTGTCGGTTCGGGAGTCGCGGGGTGCTCGGCCGACGACGGCGGCGTTTCCCTCGGCCCAGAGCACCTCGAGCCGGCGGGCGTGAATCCGCCATCCGGCCGGTGTTCGCGACCAGGCATCCCGGTAGCTGCCGGCGATGACGTAGTGGGCGCCGCCTGCGACGCCCTTGCGGATGTGCTGGGCATGAAAGGAGCAGCGAGAGCGGACCTCGCCGTCGCGGCTCTCGATCTGGTGGTTCGTGACCATGTGCTGACTTCCGTCCAGGGGCAGGAGCACCCCGCTCACGAAGGCCTGGATGCCCGCCAGACCCTGGATCTCCGGCGAGAAGCCGAAGTCGGCCCGGGCGTCCTCGGTGAAGACGCTGGCCAGGTCGCTCCAGTCCCGCGTGTCGATGGCCCAGCAGTAGCGGATGGTGGCGTCCACGATCGCCTGCCGATCCTCGAGACTGAGCGCAGGGCCGGGCGCCTTCATGTCCTCGAGATCTCCTCCGCCGGCGCCTCCTGGGCACCGATGAATTCTGGGGCGCCACCTCGGATTCTGCGCGCAACTCCGTGGATCCCGGACTAGAATATCGCTCACTTGAACACGTTCAAGTGTTTTTGGGGAGGGACCCGATGTCCTCGAAACCGTTCCGATTCGGCGTCCAGGCCTTCGATGCCCGCTCCGCCGCCGACTGGCGGGAGGGAGCACGCAAGGCCGAGGACCTGGGCTACTCGGCGCTGCACCTGGCCGACCACGTTCTGGGGCCGGGCCCGGCGCTCGAGGCGACCCACCATCCGCTGCAGAGCCTCGCCGCGGTCCCCGCCATGGCGGTCGCGGCGGAGGCGACCACGAGCCTGCGCGTCGGCTGTCGCGTCTTCTGCATCGACTACCGCCCGGCGGCCGTGCTGGCCAAGGAGGCGGCGACGCTGGACTTCTTCTCCGAGGGCCGCCTCGAGCTGGGCCTCGGGGCGGGCTGGCTACGGGGTGAGTACGAGGCGATCGGCATCCCCTTCGATCCCATCGGGACTCGCATCGACCGCCTCGCCGAGACGGTGCGTTTCCTCAAGGCGCACATGGCCGAGGGCCAGCTCGACATCTCGGGTGAGCATGTGACGGCCCGCGGGTACGAGGGCTCCCCGCGTCCCGTCCAGCAGCCGCATCCGCCGATCATGATCGGAGGCGGGAGCAAGCGCGTGCTCTCGCTGGCGGCCCGGGAGGCCGACATCGTGAGCCTGAACTTCAACAACCGCAGCGGAGTGCTCGGCCCGGAGGGTGTGAAGAGCGGGACCGCGGACGCGACCGACGAGAAGATCGGCTGGATCCGAGAGGCGGCGGGCTCGCGATTCGATGCGCTCGAGCTCGAGATCGGTGCCTACTTCGCCTTCGTCGGGCCCGGGACCGACAAGATCGCAGAGGGCATGGGCGCCTCGATGGGCCTCTCGGGGGACGAGATGCGCGCCCATCCCCACGGCCTGTTCGGCGAGGTCTCGGAGGTCTGCCAGGAGCTCGAGCGGCGTCGCGAGCGCTACGGGATCTCCTACGTCACGGTCGGGGCCGACGCGCGCGACGCGTTCGCGCCGGTCGTCGCGCAGCTCAGCGGGAAGTAGAAGACGGGCCTCTCGAGGAACTGGAGAAGAACGAGATGGATGTCGCAGAACTGCTCAGCCTGAAGGAAGAGGTTGCCGTCGTCACCGGAGCCGGTCGCGGGATCGGCGAGGGGATCGCTCGGACGCTCGCCGGGGCCGGAGCCGCCGTGGTGGTGGCAGCGCGGCGCAGCCACGAGATCGAGCGCGTGGCGAAGTCGATCCGTGAAGAAGGCGGACAGGCCCTCGCGATCACGACCGACGTGACGGACGACCAGAGCGTCGAGGCACTCGCAAAGGGCGCCATCGACGCATTCGGACGTCTCGACGTGTGGGTGAACAACGCCGGAGGCTCTCCCATCCAGGCTCCGCTCTCGGAGCTGCCTCGCGAGGAGTGGGACGCGAATCTGCGGCTGAACCTGACCGCGGTCTGGTCGTGCAGCGTCATCGCGAACCGCCATCTGGCCGATGGAGGGCGCATCCTCAACATCTCCTCGAAGGCGGGAGCGGATCCGGTCCCGGGCAGCGGCCACTACTCCGCGGCCAAGGCGGGTGTGAACAACCTGACCCGGAGCTTTGCGCGCGAGCTGGGTCCGCGAATCCGCGTGAACTGCATCATGCCCGGTGCCGTGCCGACCGAGATCATGATGCAGGCGCTGCGACTCGAGGAGAAGGACCTGCCCAGGCTCGAGAAGTCGCTGCGCCTGCCCGCCGGGCGCCTGGGAACGCCCGACGACCTCGGTGCCGCGGCCCTCTTCCTGGTGTCGCGGGCGTCCAGCTGGATCACCGGCGAGGTGATCAGCGTCGCGGGCGGCATGTAGTTGGGAAAGCTCAACCGTCGGGTCGTGCTCTCGAGACGACCCGACGGTCTGGCATCCCCGGCCGACTTCCGTCTGGAGGAGGTGGCGCTCGAAGCGCTGCCCGCCGACCACGTGCGGGTAGCGGTCGAGCACCTCTCGATCGACGCCTTCATCCAGACCATCCTGGAGGAGTCCAGCTACCACCCCTCGGTGCCGATCGGCCAGACGGTGACCGCCTTCGGCGTCGGCCGGGTCGTCGAGAGCAACGCGCCCGGGCTGGCCCCGGGCGATGCCGTGCGGGGCCCGCTGCTGGCACAGACCCTCGCCACGCTGCCCGCGCGCCAGCTCGAGCAGGTCGACGCCCAGCGGGCGCCTCTCACCGCCTACCTCGGCGTGCTCGGACTGACCTCGGGAGTGACCGCCTGGGTGGGCGTTCGCGACGTGGCTGCCGTGAAGCCGGGCGAGACCTTCGTCGTCTCGGGCGCCGCGGGAGGCGTCGGCTCGGTCGCGGGACAGATCGCCCGGGTCGATGGCGCGCGGGTGATCGGGATTGCGGGGGGTGCGCACAAGGTGAGCCACCTGGTGGACGAGCTCGGCTTTGATGCGGCCATCGACTACAAGGCGGAGGACGTGGCCTCCCGCCTACGCGAGCTCTCGCCGGAGGGCATCGGCGTGTTCTTCGACAACGTGGGAGGAGAGATCCTCGACGTCGTGCTCGATCAGATCCGTCCCGGTGCGCGCGTCGTGATCTGCGGCGCGATCTCCCAGTACCACGGTGACGTCTCGAGCGGCGTGCGCGGGCCCAGGCTCTACCTGCGCCTGGCCGAGCGCAATGCGCGCATGGAGGGCTTCGCGATCAACGCGCGCCCCGACCGCCATGCCCCGGCCCAGGCGGCTCTCGCCGACCTGCTGGCGCAGGGAGAGATCCGGCTTCACGAGCACGTCGAGCAAGGCCTCGAGCGCTTCGGCGAAACGCTGGGGATGCTCTTCTCGGGCAAGCACCTGGGAAAGCTCCTGCTCTCCGTTTGAGCCCGGGAGCAGGCCGGTCAGGCTGCCTTGCGCACGACGTCGATCTCAAGCGCCTTCAGTCCGCGCAGGATGAAGCTCGGCTCGTACTCGAGCGTGGTTCCAGGAGCGAAGTCGACGGACTCGAGCTGCCTTGCCAGCTCCTCGAACAGAACCCGGATCTCGAGTCGTGCCAGGGGCGCCCCGATGCAGAAGTGGGCCCCACGTCCGAAAGCCAGACTCTCGTTGAGGTTCGGGCGAGCGGGCTCGAAGCGCTCGGGATTCTCGAACACGCGCTCGTCGCGGTTGCCCGAGCCGAACATCACCCAGAGCCTGGCTCCCTTCGGGATCGCGAGGCCCGCCACCTCGGTGTCCTCGGTGCAGATGCGGAACAGACCCTGATTCGGGCTGGCCAGACGCAGGCCTTCTTCCACCATCGCGGGGATCGCGGACGCGTCTTCCTGGATGCGCTTCCACTCGACGGGGTGCTGGATCAAGAGCTTCATGATCTCGTTGATGCCCTTGGTCATGGCCTCGTTGCCGGCGACCATCAGCTGCTGGATGATGCTCAGCATCTCCGGCACCTCGAGCCGACGCACGCGACCAGAGGCATCCTCGAACTCCGCAGCGACGAGCTCGGAGAGGAAGTCGTCTCGCGGCTCTCGTTTGCGCTCCTCGAGCAGCGACGCGAGGAAGTGCTGCATCTCGACGATGCCTCGAGCGGCCTCCAGGGCACGCTCGCGAGTGAGCTCGACGCCGAGTGACGCCACCGAGTCGTCCGACCAGCGCTTGACGTCCGCCTCGCGATCGAGCGGGATGCTCAAGAAGTCCGCGATCACGCGCACGGGCAGCGGGATCGCCATCTCCCGCTTGAAGTCGATGCGCCCCGTCGCCGACCAGGCTGCGAGAAGCTCCTCGACGCGCCCGCGGATCCTCGCCTCCATCCACTCGATCCGCCGGGTCGAGAACGCCTTGCCGACGCTCTTGCGGTACCGGGTCTGCAAAGGCGGATCGAGCGTGAGCATGGTGCTCACCGCCTGGTAGCCCTTGCTGGTGATCTCACGGATCTCGTCCTCGGCCCCGCGGAGGGAGGGGGCTCCCGCGCTGTTGGCCCACTGGGAGGAGAAGGTGTTGGGCTGGCGCAGCACCTCGCTGATGGCGTCGTGGCGCGAGACGAAGTAGATGCCGCCCGGCCCCTTCCAGACGGGAGCCTCGTCGCGCAGTGCCGCGTAGTGGGCGAAGGGATCCTGCTGGATCGCCGGGTCCATCGGGTCGTAGCCATCGAGCGAGGGGTGGCTCATGATCTCATTTTAACATGTTCAAGTTTTCTGCCCATCCGCCGAGTCCTAGACGTTCCACCAGGGGGACATGGCCAGCTGCACCCGCCTCGAGAGCACGACGGCGTGCTGGGGCTCCGGATCCACGTACCCGGCCCAACCCGTCGTGTCCCGGACCGTCAGGGTCTCGGCGGGAACACGCCACAGCGGTGAATTCGCCATGGCGGCATCGTAGAAGGACCGATCACAGATGCCGTTTCGCCAGTAGATGAAGTCGTTCGCCTCGATCCACTCGGGTGCGGAGCGCAGCGTCTCGCGCTCCTCCAGCGGGGGCAGCCGGGCCTCGATGGCGAGTTCTCCCCCGTCAACCGCCGTGATCCGCGTGTGGATCCGCTCCCCACCGAGCTCGTGCTCCATGCTGCCTGCCCGCGTCACGATGTTCACCGGGTCCATCGAGCCCACGTTCGACTGCGCCTCGACCACCAGGTACCGGGGCACGCCCTGCGGGTCCCGGACATAGACCGACCACTCGGCGCGCACTCCGTTCACGAGGCCGGAGACCCTGTACGCGTTCAGGGTGAGGGCATGGAAGGGCTCCTCTCCGTCGATGCAGCGGATCGGCGCCAGATCGAGCCCGCCCGGAAGGTCGAGCGCATTCGCGAGGTCCTGCAGTCGGTCGGGTCGAATCCGGAAGTTGACGTAGAGCGAAGGCGGATCGGCCTCCACGTTGAAGAGCACCAGCGGCGCGCTCTTGCCGAAGAGGATCATCAGCCCCTCGCGCAGGGCGAGCTGCGAGTAGATGAAGCGCTTGATGGCGCGCCGCAGGAAGCGTCCGCCGCGTTCGAGCTGCATGCGGAGCATTCTACACCGCTGGCGGTCGCCGGCCTTGGGCGTGGTAGCCTGTCCAGCGCACATCGACCGCACACGAGCTCCACGGCGCGAACCGGGCGGCTCGAAGCCGTGGAGGAAGCATGAAGTTCGGACTCGCCTTCGCCAGCAGTGTGGGCACGGATCCCGAGTCGGCGCTCGAGATCGCTCGTCTCGCCGAGTCCGTGGGATTCGACTCGATCTGGGGCGGCGAGCACATCGTGCGCCCGGCCCGGATCTCGTCTCCCTACCCCTATTCGGAGGACGGCGAGATGCCGGGGGACGCGGAGGCGCCGATCCCGGATCCGCTGATCTGGCTGGCGTACGTGGCGGCTGCGACACCCTCGGTGCGGCTCGGAACCTGCATCCTGATCCTGCCCCAGCGAAACCCCGTCGTGCTGGCCAAGGAGCTCGCGACCCTGGACCAGCTGACGGGCGGACGCGTGGAGCTCGGCATCGGGGTGGGTTGGTTCGAGTAGGAGTTCGACGTGCTCGGCATTCCCTGGGCGCGACGCGGGGCGCGAACCGACGAGTACGTCGCGGCCATGCGGGCGCTCTGGGCGGGTCCGGAGGCAGAGTTCCACGGCGAGTTCGTCGACTTCCAGCCGGCCACCTGCTCTCCGCGCCCGGTGGACGGCACGATCCCCATCATGGTGGGGGGAGATACGCCGGCAGCGATCCGTCGCGCCGCCCGGCTGGCGGACGGCTACTTCCCGGGAACGAACGATCCGGAGCAGCTCGCGGCTCTGATGCGCGACCTCGAAGCAGCCGTCGCGGCAGCGGATCGGCCCCGAGGGGCGGTCCAGGTGAATTGCATCTTCGGCTCGCGGTTGAGCGATCCGGTCGCGGGGGCCGAGCAGCTGGCCGAGCTCGGCGTCTTCCGCGCCATGGTCCCGGCCTTCTTCTTCGCCGGTCCCGACGGCCAGGATCGCCTCGCCGCGTTCGGAGAGAAGGTCATCGCTCCCCTCGCGGGCTGAGCAAAAAGCGCGAAGCCAGGGCTATCCTGCAGCCATGCCCGAGACCCACAAGACCTTCTGCCGCTTCTGCCACGTCTTCTGCGGCCTCGAGGTGGACGTCGACGACGGGCGCGTCGTGGCCGTTCGCGGCGACCGGGACAACGTGGTGACTCGCGGCTACAGCTGCCAGAAGGGCCGCGCGGAGGCCGAGCGCATCCACCACCCGGATCGCCTGCGCTCGAGCCAGCGACGCGATGGCGAGGTCTGGACGCCCCTAGGCCCCGACCAAGCCCTCGACGAGGTCTCGGACAGGCTGGGGGACATCGTGGCGCGGCACGGACCCGACGCCGTTGCGGTGTACACCGGCTGTGGCGGTCACCGCACCTCCGCGGGCGGCCCCTGGTTCGTCGGTCGCTTCCTCAAGGCGCTGGGCTCCTCGCGGATGTACACCTCGTTCACGATCGACTCGCCGAGCCTCGCCGTCGCCGGCAAGCGCTTCTTCGGCGGGCCGATCCCGTGCAATCTCCTCGACGTGGCACGCGCCGAGTGCGCGATGTTCGTCGGCACGAATCCCGCTCGCTCGCACCAGCTCAACATGGCGCAGTCGAGCCCCTCGGAGCGCATCGCCAAGGCGAAGCGCGAGGGCATGAAGATCATCGTGCTGGATCCACGCCGCTCAGAGGTGGCGCGACGGGCCGACATCCACCTGCAGGCGCGCCCCGGCGAGGACTCGGCCGTCCTCGCTGCGATGGTCAAGCTGATCCTCGACCGCGGCCTCCAGGACCGCGAGTACGTCGACGCCTACGTGAGCGGAGTCGACGCGCTGCACGCGGCGCTCGCCGGCTTCGACCTCGACACCGCCGAGCGTCGCTCCGGCGTGCCGAAGGAGCAGATCGAGGCGGCCGCCGTCGCCTTCGCGACCGCGCGAACGGGCGGGGCGATCAGCGGCACCGGCCTGCACATGGCCGGCCACCACAACCTCGCGACGCAGCTGGTGATGACCCTCAATGGGCTTTGCGGCCGCTACGACCGGCCCGGCGGAATGACGCGCAGCGAAGGACCGCTCGGGCACGTCTTCACCGAGGAGTCGCAGCCGATACGGACGGGCGAGCCGCCGCGCTCGCGAATCCGCGACATCCAGGGTCTGCCCGGGCTCTTCGGCGCCTACGAGGAGCTCCCGACCAACACGCTGGCGGACGAGATCCTGACCCCGGGCGAGGGTCAGGTGCGTGCCTTGATCGTCAACGGCGGCAATCCGGCGCTGGTCTTCGCGGAGGCTAAGCGGGCGCGCAAGGCGCTCGAGTCGCTTGAGCTGCTGGTCGTGATCGATCTCTTTCGCTCCGCGACGGCGAAGTTCGCCGACTACGTGTTTGCTGCACGCCACCCCTTCGAGCGGCCGGACGTCTCCAAGATGATGGACACGGGCTATCCGTTCCCCTTCGCGCACTACACGCCCGCGCTGGTCGACGGACCGGAGGACAGCATCGAGGAGTGGCAGGTCTTCTGGGGCATCGCGAGCCGGCTCGGCCTGCCGCTGCGCGTGGGCCCGGTGACCGCCCAGGACTCGCCGACGACCGACGAGCTGCTCGACGCCATGTACCGCCACTCGCGCATTCCCCTGGACGAGCTGCGCAAGCATCCGAGCGGCATCGCCACCGGTGAACGAACGATGCAGGCGGGTGGCGTGATCCCGAACATGATCGGCCACCCGGACAAGCGGCTCGCGGCGGGCCATCCCGCCGTGCTCGAGGAGCTCGCCGAGGTTCGCGCCGAATACGAGCAGGCAGGTCGCGTGGGATCGCCCGATGCGTACCCGTTCCGGATGATCACCTACCGCATGGCGGAGGTGTACTGCACCCAGGGCCAGAACCTGCCCTCGCTCGCGAAGAAGCGCCGCTACAACCCCGTGCTGATGAACCCTTCAGCCATGCGCGAGCGAGGCCTGTCCGACGGCGACGCGGTGTGGGTCGAGAACCAGCACGGACGCGTGGAGGGATTCGTCGAGGCCAGCGAGGACGTCGGCCTCTCGACCGTCGCGTTCGCCTTCGGCTGGGGGGATCCCGGTGACCCGCGACCGTCCCGGGAGAAGGGCTCGAACGTCCAGGACCTCACCAGCGCGGACCAGGGCTACGACCGCGCGACGGGTCTCGCGCTGCAGAGCGCCATTCCGGTGGATGTCCGCCCGGTCGACCCGACCCGGGAAGCCGCGAGCCCCGCCTAGGCCCCCGGGGCCTCGGGTAGCAGCGCCGCGCGCAAGCTCTCGCTCCTCTCGCCGGCCGCGGTCTCGACTCCGGCCTGCTTGGCGAGCTGCGCGAAGGACCCCTCGATCATCGCTACGAAGCCCTCGAGATCGGGCATCAGGTTGTAGTCACCGGTCAAGCCCCAGAAGATTTGGCCGTCGTAGCTCATCAGTGCGATGCCGAGACCGAGGTTCTGGAGCAGCGGCACTTCGGGGATGATGGCCAGCAGGCGGCTCCCCAGCATGTAGAGGGGAAAGTGCGGACCCGGAATGTTGGTCACGATCAGGTTGACCGGACCGGACGCGAAGCCGGTTCCGAGGGCCAGCATTCCGGAGGGCGCGAACTCCGCCGCAGCCATCATCATCTCCATCCCCACGGCCTGGCGTGAGGCCTTCAGCCGCTCGGTCTCGGTCCGGATGGCTCGCAGCCGCCGCGCCGGGTCGGGCTCGGCGACATGGAGGTCGACGAACCAGTTGGACACCCGATTCCCCACCCGGTCGTGGTCGTCCTCGGCCCGCATACTGACAGGGATCGAGGCGCGAAACACGAGCTCGTCTAGCTCGACGTCCCGATCCAGCAGGTACTCGCGACAGGCTCCGGCGACGGTGGTGAGCACCACGTCGTTGACCGTGCAGCCCATCTTCCTGCGTACGGCCTTGACGTCCGAAAGGGGCAGGCTCAGCCAATCGAAGCGGCGGTGAGGGCTCAGGGGGCCGTTGATCGGCGTGTCGCTCGACTTGCTGGACGCGGTGGTGAAGAACTCGCGCAGTGCTTCGACGCGGGTGTCGATCTCGGCACGCAGGTCCGTCGCCTCGCCGCGCAGCTCGCGCAGGCCCCGCAAAGCACGGAAGGGCAGCGAGGCGTATCGCCAGGCTTCGTCACGCAGCAGCTCCTGCGGCGTCGGGATGGGGCGAGGCGTCCACGGCTCGGCTTCCGCGATCTCGGCTTCCCTCGACGGAGAGAGCAGGACCTGGGCCATCTCCACCCCGGCTACCCCGTCCAGCATGCAGTGATGGGTCTTCGCGATGATCGCGAAGCGGTCGTGGGCCATGCCTTCGACCACCCAGACCTCCCAGAGCGGGCGATGGCGGTCCAGGTGGTTCGCGATGATGCGCGAGGCGACCCGCCGCAGCTCCTCCTCGCCTCCAGGGCGCGGCAGGCTCACGTGCCGGACGTGGTAGTCGAGGTTGAAGTCCGGGTCGTCGACCCAGACCGGCCGATGCTCGATCGGGATCCACGAGAGCTTCTGCCGATAGCGGGGCATGCGGGGCAGGGCGCCCGCATACGCCGCGCGGACCCGGCCGATGTCGATCCCACCCGAGCCGGTCCTCAGAGGCCCGACTTCGAAGATCTCGATCGCCGAGACGTGCATCGGAGTCGTCGGCGTCTCCGAGAGCAGGAACGTGTTGTCCATGGCGGTGAGGCGATCGTAGTAGTAGGCCATCGGCTCCTCGGTGCTCACTCGTCCAGGGGCAGCAGTCTGCCTTCGGCGTCGCGAAGCTCCGGTCCCTCGACGCGCAGGCGGCCGTCGCCGAAGGGAGCGTCGCGGTCGGCCACCGCCTGCTTCACACCCTTGGTGGCGAGGTCCTTGAACATCTGACGCGCCGCGCGGGCCGTGTGGCCGCGAGCGTCGTTCTCGGCAGCGAGCCGCTGGAGGGCGCCTGCGCCCATCAGCTCGAGGCCGAGGTTCACGATCCGCTTGTTGGCCGCGAGGAGCGCCGTATCGATCAGCGCGAGACGATCGGCCAGCCCCTCGACCTCGGCCTCGAGATGCTGCGGCGGCACGCTCTTCATCGCGAAGCCGATCTTGGCCGCGTCTTCGCCGCTCATGGTGTCCCCGGTGAGAAGCAGGCGCTTGGTCCACTGGGGTCCACAGTGGTAGAGCCAGAGGTGGTTGGGCGGGGAGCCCATGTTGCGAAGCGGCGGAAAGCCGATGTTGGCATCGTCGGCCGTGATCACGAAGTCGCAGTAGAGCGCGAGGTCCGTGCCGCCGGCGAGGCAATGCCCCTCGATCTGGGCGATCGAAGGCTTGTGCATCTCCCACAGCACGCGCATGTGACGCTGCAGGCGCTCCAGCATCCAGGTGTCCTCGTCCACACCCGATCCCGTACGTCGGTCGACGCCGTCGTCACTACGGGTGGGGGCCGGAGCCAGGTCGTAGCCCGCCGAGAAGGCGGGACCGTTCGCGCGCACGATCACGCAGTGCACGGCCCGATCGTCGTCGGCTTCCCACAGCGCACTCGAGAGCTCTTCCAGCAGGCCGCGCGAGAGGGGGTTTCGGCGCTTCGGCTCGTTCAGCGTGATGCGTGCACGACCGCGCTCGACTTCGTAGAGGATGTGCTCGTAGCTCATGGCGTCCTTTCGATGGGCTGCCGGTATTCTCGCCGGCCGTCCCGGAAGCTCTTTGCTAGCAGTCGGAGTCCGGGGACCAGCGCAATGGAAAGACGTCCGGAAAGTCGCTCAGCGGCTGTCCGGATCGGGGCTCGTGCGGATACAAGGCGATCGGATCGGGCACGACCTGTCCGATCCGATGCAGGTAGCGTACGTCCGACCCCGCCCAGAGCGATGCGTGCGCGCGCCGGGGATGCTCCGACAAAAGGTCGCCGAGGGCCGAGTGCAGGATGTTGCCGTGAAAGAGCAGCACGTCTCCCGGCTCGTAGTCCCAGCCGAGGATGTCGAACGAATCGCGCCGCGACTCGATCTCCGGGACGCAGGGGAGGCTCTTGTCCTGGACGCCGCTCCAGTAGCTCCAGCGCTCGTGTGCGTCCGGCCCGATCATCGGCTCCTCGTCTCGGGCGCGCTCGA
>Ga0114931_10003050_pt1 | contig 21287 bp, 17 predicted proteins | sample 2SBtaG_FD_89579 | JGI IMG/M metagenome (GOLD analysis project Ga0114931, IMG submission 89579) | Deep subsurface microbial communities from Kolumbo volcano to uncover new lineages of life (NeLLi) - 2SBTROV14_V59a metaG | ecosystem: Environmental > Aquatic > Marine > Volcanic | place: Kolumbo...
AAACTGAATTTTCTTTTGCATAGTCAAAATTTCCATCTTCTAGTTCTTTAGCGACATCTTTGAGAAATTGGTATGCATCACTCCAGAGCTTTGGAGCCAAATGAGCAGCATCCACTTTTTCTGTATCGCTCTTTGCAACTAATGCATTCTCAAATACTACTTGCGCTATCCTACTGAGCTTAATTGATTGCTCAAAATAAAAATTTGCGTTCTCTAGTAAATTAGAAATTTCACTTGCAAGATCAGAATCTATACTGTTCCAAATCTGTAATTGAGCATTATTAGATTTGTAATTACTAATCTCATTATTTATTAATTCTGATGCCTCATTATAATAGTCTAGTCCTTCAGAAAAATTCTCAGGTGACATAATTTTTGCTTGTAAGCTTAATGCAAGATTCAATTTATCATCAGTCGATCGGAACAAAGAATCTCTAATACTTTGAGAGAATCCTACAGAATGAAGAAGTAGAAAAAGTGTTATGTACTTAGAGATTTTTTTCATAGAATATCAATTGCTATTTACATTTTTTATTTCTAATTATTATTCCATTCAAACAAATCTATCTTCACAATATCCCCAATTGCTATTTCTTGACCTGAGCGGGGCATTTGAATTCTGATAATACATTTTCTATCTTGCACTTCTACAACATAACCAATTGCTTCACTCTTATTAGGAAAGAATTCTTTATTAAAAAAATGACACAAGTCACCTGCTTTAATATCAATTGAGTTTTTTACTTCTGCAATAACGAATCCAGCACCTATTTTATTTGTGATAAAGAGGATATAGGGAGATACTGTTTCATCGATTAGAACAGTACGTTTGTAAAATCGCTGGATTTTATTACCGCTTTTATCGGTTGCCAGAATTTTCACATCAAACTGGTAATCGCCCTTGCCGTCTAATGGCATATAAGTAATTTTTCCGGCGCTGTAATTCCCGGATATATCTTTTGTAACATTTTTAGGTGTAGTTACTTTAACATCAGGTGTAATTTTAGTCCATTTAAAGGAACCCCCGTTTTTTTTAAGCTCAAACTCAATAGGTCCGACTTTTTGTGTTTTTTCAACAAGGTCTATTTTGTTGGGGGAGTCGGCACTCATTTCAAATGTAAACGGTTCGCCGCCAACTGGAATATCGATTCCTTCTAATTTTACTTTCCACTCACCGCTTTCAGGATTAATTATTTTAACCATAGTGTAATTGCTGCCAATAGTCCATTCACCATATTGACCATTTTCTGTGTAAACAATTCCCCCCGGTGACGTAAGCATAAGACCAATTTTACTACCTAAATATGAAATTCCGCCATTCATAATCTGACAGGTTGGATCCACATAGATACTTCCGGGATCAATCGTCTGCCCGGGCAAAATCATACCATTATAGCTCATTAACTTACTATTACCGAGCAGGGCATTATAAAACTGTGTAAAAGCGGAAACAATTTCACTTTCGTTATTTGCTTTTATGTATAAACCATTAGTTGTTCTTGCAATGTTGTTCATCAACACAGAAACGGCTTTATCCTTGTAGCTAATAGTATAAATAGGAATATCATGATCGCGGAACCACCTGGCTTCGTCGTTGTATTTACCGTTGCCGTCTGTTAATAAAATAACCGCAGCTTTGGTATCCGCAGTTAATTTGTCCTGCAATGCCATTCTCATTTTATCAATACCATTTCCAATATTGGTTCCGCCTTCGCTGTCAATCGTATTAATACTACTCTTTAATGAATTTCTGTCCCAATTTTCCCAGTTATTGCTGTTAATCCAATGTGCACCATCATCAAAGTCGACAATAAAAACCTTTTCGTTACCATTAAGAATATCAATAATCTGTTTAGTAGCAGATTTCCTGATATTATAGGGATCAGTGTCCTTCATACTTCCGGAAGAATCGAGAATGAAACCGAGAAGGATGTCTTCATCAGATAATTCTTTTGATTTTTGATCACAATATTTCCACAGGTAATAATTTAATACTGTCATAAATGATGCTTCATTAGCTTTCGCCCTCCGCATAATTATAATCAGATCTGTAAATCCTTCCTTTATTAAGTCATATAATGTTTTAGGTAAAAACAGTTTCTGTAGCCACTGTTTTGCTGCTGTGCCTGCCATTATTTCAGTCAATTTCCAAGCACTCTCTTCTACAAGCACTGCTCCAAGTTTTGATAATATTTCTTTCTTTGATGTAGTTAGCTTCAGTAATTTTTTCTCATAATCAAATTTATTTCCCCACGTTTCATATGCCTTATAATATTCTTTCGCAAGTATTTCATATCTTCTTTTCTTTGTTGGAGCTTTATTTGCTTTAGCATAATCAATATTGTACCCCTCGGTTCTAACTTCAGGGTATTCCCAATATGCTTCAAGTTCTTTAGTTACTTCTTTTTTTGAATTCGAACCATATTCTCTATACTGAATTATGAACTTATATGTACCCTCAATTTTAAAATCACTGAATGTAACATTACTTCCTTCGTTCTCATACCAATCACTCCAAGATTTTAAACTATATAGTATTCCACCTAACCAATCCATAGGAACTTTTAATTTAAATCTGTAATCTTTAACAATATTTTTGTCTACGGTAAAATTAAAAGTCACCGGTTCAATAAGTTTAACACGAGATGGTATATTACTTGTGAATCTTATTGGGTCTGTTTGACCAAAGGTTAACGCGGAAAAAAGACAGACAACAATCAGCAACAAAAATTTGATATTTTTCATTTTATCTCCTGCGTTTTAAATTATCAATACTTTGTTCTAATATTCATATTTAACTTATTGGTATAAATGAAATTCTAGTAAAATATTATACCGTTAAAACGGTTGAATATTATTTTAGTTTTTTGCTCATATTCCCACAGTTGAGACTGTAGGCTGCTTTAATGCGTATTTCTATACAATAGCTAATGGACTACGGGTCATTCACTTCGATGATGTTATGCTCTTATCTTTCGTTAATCTTGCGTTTATCTTATGCTTTATTTATAAACGGTTATCCAAAGGCATTCCTTCGGAAAAACCGTTAATGTTATTTTGTTTATCTTTATATCACCTGAATAAACCTGCCTGCGGCAAGCAGGTTCAGGTGTTAATACTATGCTATTTTTTCCCTTACGGCGGTAAACATTAATCTTTTCTAACTATTTATCTCTTCTATGTTTTATTATCTTTTCTATAAAGTAATTGATTTCCGCTATTAATAAACCGAATTATAATTCCAACATTTAATTTGTGAGAAATTAATTTTTATTCATATAATATTTTCTAATTCTTCTTTATAATGGCAAGCAATTGCATGCTCATCATTTATATATTCCAATTGAGGAAATTTTGTAATACACGGCATCCTGTTATCTGATGAATCATACAATTGACAACCTTGCCAATAATTGCAAGCATATCCATTTCTTGATAAATTATGATTAAAATTGACTGATGCTTCCTGCATAAATAAAGATTTCCCCTTACAAACCGTTTCGGTGGTTAATACCGAAGACATTAGTTTTCTAGAATATGGATGTAATAACTTTTTGTTTTTTATTAGACTAACATCACCATATTCGACTATTCTTCCATTGTACATAACAGCTACTTTATCGCACAAATCAGGAACGATCTTTAAATCATGTGTTATAAACAACATAGTAAGTTTTAATTTTTTGATAAGTTTGTTGAATAATGATATGATCTGAGCTCTTATTGAGACATCTAGTGCGGCGAGAGGTTCATCGGCAATAATCAATTTTGGTGGATAGATTATTGCCTTGGCGATAGACAAACGTCTTTTTTCTCCACCACTTAAACTTACAGGATATTTATTTAAATAATCTATGGGAAGATTTACTAAGTTCAGTGTTTCTATTATTTTTTTTCTCTTTTGCTCTAAGGTCAAGCTTCTGTTGTGTAAATCCAAAGGTTCCTTTATAATTTGCTTAACTCTCATTCCAGGATTAAGTGCTGCATCAAGACTTTGAAAAATCATTCTACACTCTGAACGAAATTTCAATTTTTCACGTCTGTTTTGGTTTGAAATATCTTGCCCTTCAAAATAAATATTTCCGGAAGAAGGATTTAATAAACCGATTACTAGTTTTCCCAAAGTTGTCTTACCTGATCCGCTTTCTCCTACAATCCCTAACACTTCGCCTTTACCGATGGAAATAGAAATTTTATCAACTGCTTTAACAATCTTTTTTTTACCAAGAAAAGAATCTCTTAAAGTAAAATTTTTGGATAATTCTTGTAGTCTAATCATAAATACACAGCTAATTACTTATTAAACTTCCAACATCTTATTGAATGATTACTTTCAGCAAATTCAATAGCTGGTTCACTTTCCTGACACATCAATGGATTATTAAGTGTTTGCATTAAATCACATCTTGGATGAAATTTACATCCCGAGGGTAGAGAAATTGAATTGGGAACTTCTCCCCTAATGAAATTGTCCGAATTATTATTAGGGACGATAGAATTCAAAAGTCCTTCCGTATAAGGGTGGATAAAATTATAATTAAATATGTTATCTCTAGGTGCAAATTCTACTAATCTACCGGCATACATAACTCCAATGGTATCGGCTATATTTGCACCAATACTCAAATCATGTGTAATAAAGATTATCGACATACCATACTCATCTTGTAACGACTGTAATAACCCGAGTATTTCTATTTGTGTGGTTGGATCAAGAGATGTTGTAGGTTCATCGGCAATTAAAATATCTGGTTTACTTGCCAGTGCAATTGCGATCATTACTCTTTGACTCATACCACCACTCAGTTCATGCGGATATGCATTAACTATTTGTTTGGGAAACTTAATTTTAACTTTTTCCAGCCAGGAAATTGCTATTTCGCGTGCCTCTTTTTTACCAATCGTTTCATCACTATTCTGAATTGATTCTTCGATTTGGTATCCAACTTTAAAGAATGGATCAAGGGATGAAACCGGTTCTTGAAATATAATCCCAATTCTTTTCCCCCTAATATTAGTTAAATTGCTTGCATATTGTTTCTCCCACTTGCCAGCATCTTTATGAATTTCTACTACATTACCATTGTGTTGAACTTTGCAAAACTTTTCTAAACCATTCAGTAAGTTTTTATCTTTATACCATATCTCTCCCCCAATAATACCTGGGTAATCTTTTACCAAACCCAATATCGAATGTGCTGTAATTGTTTTTCCACTGCCGGATTCACCTATTAGACATAGGGTTTGCCTATCACACAATTCAAAGCTTACATCATCAACTGCACGAACCAATCCCCTGGGGCTTTGAAAATATGTTCTCAGATTATTTACTTTTAATATTGCCATGAATTCAGTCTATTAATAATTCTCCGAATTTCTTTTAGCAACTCCTTCAGCTAGTAAATTAAATCCTAATAAAGTAAGAATTATCATTAAAGCAGCTGGCAAACTTTCCCACAATAATCCGTTTTTTAACAAGTAAGCAGCTTTAAATCCGATCCCTTCATAAATCATTTTTCCCCAAGTTACAATACTTTCTGGTGCGCCCAAATTTAAATAAGCAAGAGTAGCCTCATAAAGTATCAAGCTTGCGAACCCAAAAATTATTTGGATTATTAATTGAGCCCGGCTATTATACCATAATATATGCTTAATAATAATATTAAAATCCGATACACCTAACTCTTTAGCTGCCTCAATAAACTGAGTGTTTTTTAGCTTTTCAATATTTGCACCGACTATCATGGTAACCTTTGTTGAGTTTAGTAGTCCGATAGTTATAGCCAATGCATAAAAACTAAAGTTTGTAATAAATAATATTATAATGACAATAATAATTCTGGGAAAAGAATCCAAAACATTAAATATAAAATTTGCTGGCACTGTCAATTGACTTTTAGTATAATAATACTTTAATGAGGCAAGAAATATTCCTAATAAAATGGAAATAACAATTGTAATAAAACCACCCCATAAATAATTAAAGCTTCCGCTTAATAATCTAACAAAAATGTCCCTTCCTTCCATGTCTGTACCCAGCAGGTAAAATTTATCGCTTACATGGCTCTCAAGTTGAAATGAGCTTTGAGTTTGCCTATCTAAAAGATATTTAATTACAGGGTCAGAGGGAGGTAAATGTTCATAGCCAGGATGAGTTAAATTATCAGAAAGAAAAATGCCAAGCACAGAACCCAATAAAAAAAATGAGCTTAAAAGTAACCCCACTATAATATGTATATTAAATCCTTTTCTAAACCTCATTGGCTGGCTACTTTCAGCATAATACATAACCAATTAATAAAATAGTAGTTCATGATCGTAAGCGTGGATCAATGATAATGGAAAGAAATTTATTTAAGAAATTCATAAAAACTATAATTACAGAGAAAATAAAAGCTATTGCTATAATTACATTCCAGTCTTTATCTTGAAGTGCCTGTAAAGCTGCCTTAGTAATCCCCTCACTAAAAAAAATATATTCAACAATTAAAGCACCGCCGAGCAAGATAGTTATTCTTGAGGAAAGTATTGAAAAAATAGGTATTATTGAGTTTTTTAATAAATGTGGAATGATCTTTGCATTTCGGGCAGATGCAGCAAGAATATATTTCTCTTTTTCAATTGAGCTAACACTATCTTCAACATGCTTAATTATCTCTCCACCAAGTCCGTCTCCTATGCTTAATATTATAACAGGAATAGAAAAATAACCTATCCGCAAGAATAAATCATTGCTCTGACCCAAACCGATCTGCCCAAAATTATTTACCCAAAATGGACGGATAAAAATCGAGAGTAAAAAAACAGGCACTGAAGAAATTATAAATAATGCCGTGCTAAAGAGCTTGGATAATTTTAATTTTTTATAACCAGAAACAAATCCAACGGGTATAAAAACAAGTGATATCACAACTATACTCCCAGCAACTATGCTAAAAGTACGTGAAAACCCTTGACTGATGATAGAATTAACGTCTCGAATAGACTTTGTTTGGTTAGGAAATTCTCCTTTTGTAATTAAATAGATAGTCCAAGAGAAATATTCGTCATTAATATCATTAAAAGAATACTTTTGAATACCTTGCGTTGTGTTTTTATATGTAAATTGTCCTAGTAATACAAACATTATATAGGTAGATGTTAATAAAATTAAAATTGATACCAATAATTCTTTTATAACCTTATAAAATATTACCATAAGTCAATGCCCGCTCTTCCGCCATTCGTAAACGAAATCGAAGAACCCAAATGGCGATAGTTTCGTTCGAAAATTTCTGACTTCTTGTCTTGCTGCGGCAGTTTTATTTAGTGTCCAACAAAAAATATAAGGACATTCATCTCTCAGAATTGCTGCAACCTTTCTATTCAGGTTTTTCTTCTCATCAATATTGTCTGATTTTGATATTATCTCAAAGTATCTATCTATTGTGGGGTTAGAATATGATATAAAGTTTGTTCCGCATTGTTTGATAAACTTACTACCAAAAAGAGGTTCGGCAGAAGAAATTCTATTGAACACCCATTGACCAAAAGCAATGTCAAAGTCTTTTTCACACAAAACTCTCTCTTTAAATCTATCTTTTTCAAGATCTATTCTGTTAATTTTTATCCCGATTTTTGCCATATCACTTACAAATTGAGTCAATACACGATTTATTAGGTCATCCTCATATCTCATTGATAGTAGAGTAAATTCCAGGCTGTTTCCTTCTTTATCGATTCGTACACCTTGTTCATTCATTGTGTAACCAGACTCATCTAATAATTTTTTAGCCTCTCTTTCATCGAAAGGTATAGGCGAACTCTCGGCCGGATTGTATATACTGCCAGGTGGGAATGGACTTGAAATTAATCTTCCTCTATTTTGATATACTTTATCCAATACATTTTTTCTGTCGAAGCCATAAACCATTGCTCTTCTTACATTTTTTATTTTTAAACTTTTATTATTAAAGTTGAACGCGAAGAAATAGAATGCCAAGCTTTCATATGGTTTTATCTGATATCCCCTGCTCTCAAAATCAGAAATGGCATATTGTGGTAAATTAATAATCAAATCAATTTGGTTTGAGCGTAAGTATTCCATCTGGGTACCTATATCAGGGGTCTCATAAATGTTTATTTCATCTATAAATGGCCTTTTTTTATCATCCCTTTTCCTGTAATTTTCATTAGCACTTAAATTCAATATCCCTCGAGGAGTTTTAGATTTAATAAAAGGACCTGTATTAATTGGATTCTTTGCTATATCACTCTGCGGGGTTAAGGGTAATTCATCTAACTTATACCATGGTAATATTTTAAATGTTAATGTATTAAGCATCTCTTCTTTTGATAAAGGCAATAAAAAATTAATCGTTATTTCATAAGTAGAGTCAATTACGATACTTTCTATATTCGCCACCAAATTTGAATATCTTTCAGATTGGGCCAGGGCTTTAATAGTATATTTTACATCTTTTGCTGTTAATTCTCCCCCATCACTCCATAAAACACCTTTTATAAGTCGGACTTTTATTACTTTATTATTAATAATTCTAAAAGATTCTGCAAGATCTCTTATAACTTCACCTGTATAATCAATCTTGAATAATGATTCAAATATTATTGAAGTAAATCTCACATTTGCCATATCATCTGTAATCGTATAAGGCGCAAAGGCTTTGGGGAGTTTTTTTTCACAATATCTTAAATTATTAGGTTCTGGTTCTTGTTGTGCCAGGATAACTACACTTAATGATATATGTAGAATGAGAATTAATTTTAATAAGAGAATACTAGTGCTGTTGTTCATTTTACTTGTAAACCTCATTTTCATGACCTCTGTTGATTAATATATTAATTTTACCGATTGGTTCACTTAAGAAGATAACAGATGGGAGATAGGTTTTAATTATCGCAATTAACGGATATGCTTCAGTCTCTATAAGAGTATAGTTTTCAGATAAAATTAATGATTCTAAGAACCTAATCGTGAATATAAAGTTGTTTTTTTTTATATTAGATTGAAATAAACTTTCCTGATAATATTTATAAGCTGTTAGGTAATCTTTATTTTGTATATAATAAATGAAACAATTATCTAAGTATTCCAGATAAATGATCTTGTTTTGATTATAGCTATTCTTGGATATTATTGATTCACGGACTTTTGTAACAAAATCAGCATTAATAGGCAAATTAATTTCGGTATAAATTTTTATAAGAACAGATTGTAATTTGTAATCATAATTGTTTTGAATTTCCTTAAATATTTTTTTGGCTTCTAATGAATTTCCATTTAAATATAGTGAGGCACCTAAATAAATGTACCCTTCCCCATTATTAAAACCCCTAAATGCACTGATTGCTTTTTCGTATTCCTTGATTTTGTAATAATATAGTCCCCGATAGAAATTGGTGTTACTCTTGACTTGTTCGTTTACTGTTGAGATGCTGTTGAACATGTTCGCATAAAAAAAAGATAAATAATAATTTGCCAAATAAATTGCTTGTAAAATAGATGTATCGTAAAAATCCACTTGTTTATCTGTGTTTTTGAAATCTTGATAATCCGGGTTTTTAAAGTTCACCATACTTAATGCTTTTTGGAGTTTCCACCAGGAGTTAGCGTTAGGTCTAATCAACTCACTGGAAATAAAATTCTTTATGTCCCTATTAGTTTGACATATATCTAAGTCTGTATTGTTTGAAATATATAAATCTTTGTCTATCGTCGATATTAAATAATTATACTCATTTTTAATTTTCCTATTCTTTTCTTTTATTCTCCAGTATTTCTTTGCCATTTTAAGATTCCCCTGCAAATAATAAGTTGCACCAAGCCATATTTTACTCATATAAACATAATCTGAAACGAGGTTCTTACTACTGATGCAAATCTTAAATGATTTTATGGCAGAATCAAATTCTCCTAGTTGATATTCACAAATTCCTTTATAGAAAAACGTATAATCACTTTTATTTTTCTTTTTTTTTAATAATTTATTATAGTATGTTAAATTTAAAACTGAGGCAGAATGCCAAAGTGTTTCATACAGTTGTGCATTTTTGCTATAAAGAATCATAAGATCTTTATAGATTTCTTTTTTGCTTTTGTCTGAAGTAGACAAATTATTTATGATTGTTAAATTTTCATTAATCTCAAAATCAAACGATGTTCTTTTAATTTTTCTTGGTTGTGCCCAAATGCCTTCGTTTGCGATTAAAATAATAATTAATATTTTTAAGAAAATTTTATACATATAAATTTAGATATTGAATTCAGAAATAATATTCCACTCCCAGATTAAAACTCATATATGAGTCATGTGCATTAAACTTAGGGCTTCTATCGATATTATTACCGAGAGTTTTATAATAGAATGATGGCCTTATTCTAAGATGGTTAACTAATTTGTATGCCATCCCCCCGCCTATAATGAACATAAGTCCTTTGTCCGGGTTCAAATTCGATTCTTTCTGAGAAAAATCTGCATACCCTATTCCCAAGCTTATAAAAGGCTCCCACTTGCTGTATCCTATTTTTAAATATAAATTAGCCAAGGCCTCTCCAAAAAGTATAGGAATTCTTCTTGATATATCATCATTGTAAAGATATACCATACCAAATGAAATTTTAAAAGATAGGGGAAACGGCAGAAAACTTATGTTTTCTACTCGATATTCAATGGCGAATGAACTACCCCATTCAATTGTACCTCCACTAGCATCTCCGGAGTAAATCGGTTTAACAAAATCACCCGAAACAAATATCCTATTTTTCATTCCTTTATCGACGATTAATTCTTTTTTTACCACGATGTCCTTATCAAAAATTCCTCTAATTGGTACCTGGTAATAAATTTTATAATCACCATTTTTGTAAACTATGTAACCCATTTTTCTTGTATATTCATCCTTAAAAATCCCATCTATAGAACGTATAGAAATTGAGTCACTTGGAGGAATTAAGTCGAAGCTGGATATTTCAGATTTATTTTTAAATGTAACTAACTTAACAGATGTTTTGTTATTTTCTAAATCGATAAAATACAGAGCATATTTATAATATTTTACCCATTTGGGTCCATAATAATTATCCTTAACATTAGAATTTACAGTGGCGATCTTAGTGGGGAAAATATTTTGAGGGAATTTTAATGAATCCAATTCATGAATATTGAGTACAGATAGCTCAATTCTGTTAAGATTTGGGTTTTTCTGAGTCTTTGTACTATAAAAGGCTAAGTATTTACCATCATTAGACCAACTGGGTTGAATTTCGTCTATATTTGGACTATGCGTTAACGTGTATTGCTGATATTTATCATTATTCCTGAAGGAAATCAAACCCAGATCAACACCATTTTTACTCTTCTGTTCATCAATTGTTTGATAAGCAAGAAATTTGCCTGTTGGAGACCAAGCCGGATAAGTATCTATACCAAGATTATTAGTGAGCAACTTGTACTCCGATTCAAAATTTGTCGGCTCGTTATAGACTAAAACATTTTTATTGTTATTTCCATATTTTTCATTCCACAACTCGAACTTGTCAATAAAATTTACAACATTATTCACCAAAAATATATCTGATTTTCCTCTCTTATCGGATACAAATACTAATTCCTTTCCATCCGGTGACCACCGTGGATGGTAATCATTATTGTTATTTTTCGTAATGCGAATATACCTGTTTATGTCTGTCAGATTTCCCAAATAAATTTCACCATTAGCATTTAATGCGGTGCTGACAAATGCAAACCATATCTTATTATGAATTTTGACAGGGCACCAATTTATTTCGTTTGTCGATAAACTAGATGAGATTGAGTTCGGGTCAATATCAACTCTAAGTGGGTTTTTTCCCTCTATATTAACTTCAACCCTCGTATCAAAAATATAGAGATCGTGAAAACTTGCATCCTGATAGGATTCAAAAGAGAGATATCTTGAATTAAGAGGACAGATGCTGATATTATTTATTTCACCACTAAGTTCAAATTCTGATTCCGAGAAAATGGGTAGATCATTTGAATCAAAAGATGTTTGAGCAAAAGATGGTTTGTTGTAATACAATGTGAAAATAATAAAAATTATCAATTTAAATGTTTTTCGTCTTCCTATGTTTTTATTATTAAAAATCATGACCTATTCCCTAATTACTGTTTGTTAATTTGTTTAGCCATTCTTTTGCTTCCCTTAAATGGAATGAACACCCTTCGTATTCAAGAAAATCATGCCACCGACCTATAGCATCTTTTTTAAGCCTAGGATTTCGATTATTATAAAAGTATTGAGTTGCACAATATGCTGCATAGAAGAGAGATTGGCAGATCGTAGCAACCCTATTACTATAAATGTGATTTCTATATACGTATACCTTATCAAAGTCATTTCTTGCCTTTGCATATTCTCCCAATTTATAATAAGATATCCCTCTAAAAAAGTATGCATCTGCTCTGGTTTGGTCTCGATTTAATACGGCAGTAAATTCTACATTGGCATTTAAGAAGTTTTTTTCATTAAGATAATTTTTACCCCGCTCTATGATGGTTTCCAATTTCTCATGGACAGCAGGTATTCCTGTTCCCTTTAGTATTAACCTTTCATTTTTGTCATTTGATTCTATATAGAGTACCTGTTCATAACTTTTGCTTTGAAGTGGACTAAATCTAATATTTAATATAGTTGAATCCCCAGGAGGCAGATTAATTTCATTTGCTGCTAATTGATCCGCCATGACAAATATTCTGTCAGGACTATTAAGGGAGATACTAGCGTGTAAGGGAAGGTTACCTTTATTATCTAATTTTAAGGGTATGTCTTTCCAACTTTCTACATTAACACGGCCAAAATCTATAGACCGACTTTTTATAGTGCGTCCGTTCTTAGACAACACCATAATTGCTTTACCTATTGTTCCTTGACCATATAGGTCAACTCCGAAATTTGAATTACTATAGTCATTAGATTCAATCACCATTCTAGCATTTTGTATTCCGTTTTGAGTCGGACTAAACGACACCTTAATTTCCAAACTATCATTAGATGGAATACTAAATGGTAAATTGTTGTTAAAGATAACTCTGAATTGGGATGAATCGTTTCCCTCAAGCTTAATGTTATTAATTATTAAATTCGTATTACCTTTATTATGTATGACGTAATTTATCAGTGATTGATCTGAGAACCTTACTTCCTTGGGCCCATTAATCAAAGCATACAGAATCTTGTTAGAAATAGATTTTGTTTCAAGCTTAAAATCAACATGATTATTATGCTTATTAACATTAATAAATTTATACCTATAATAATTAAGCCGTGGGTTTGTCAATTCAATGCTGAGAGCATCTCCGATATTATATCTATCTGACAGAAGCAAATCATTGTTTCCCAAAACTGAATATGATGAAGTTATTCCATTAACTCTAATTTCAAAATCATCAAAATTATTCACTTCATTATTGTTGATATCCATTATTGAAATTTCTATCTTTTGCTTGTTTTCACACGCTGCAAGAATACAAATTGATAATATGAAGATAATAGTTTTAAATAACGTATTTAATTTTATTCTTATCATAATTTAATACTATAATTTGGTGTTCTATTTTCCTTTGTATTATTGGAATATTATTGGGAACATTTATAATCAATATGTCTTAAATATCATCATATTCAAATGGCATATAAAAATTTGCCTTTACAATATCAGTCGGTTGGAAATGATAATTATCTTTCAACAAAAAATATTCATTTGAATCTATGCTTTCTCAAAATAAAGATATTTTATAATTGCCGCTCGCACCTATAATATTTATTTGAAAATCCTTATATCCTTTTATTCCCGAAGGGATACCAGGATTAATTACAAAAACCAAATATTCGGGATAATAACCTAAATGGTCCACCACATATAAACCGCCCTTGAATCTGATCCGGTTCACATCGGCTATATTGCTACCACAACTCATAATAAAAACAACTAAAGTTAAAGGTATTAATTATATTCATTTATGTATCACTTAATCCAGATTAAATTCTATAGGAGGAGCAAAAATAGTTCTGTCATTCACTGTCATTGAATCCGTTGCTTCATATTCAGGTATTGTAACGGTAAGATAATTTTTACCATCAATAGTACCTTTATTATTCCTCACTTTTAGAATAATGGGACCATCGTAAAAAAGCTCAGAGGTGTTTTTTAATTTATTTATCCTCCTAATTGTTAACTTATAAGTACCTATGCTTCCGACATCAACAAATTCTAACGTACCATCTATAGTAGTTTTTTCTCCTCCCGGATCTAATTTGATTGAAAATTCATCATTTTTAATTGTATCTTTCTTTGCATTTAGAAGCACAACATATAAGCTTACCCAATACCTATTACTTTGTTTATTTGAATTATGCTCGCTAGAATTTTCGCTACCTGAGCAATTAAATAAAATTAGTAGAGCTATAAATGCATAAATTACTATGATTATTTTTTTCATATCACTTACCTGGGTCAATTACTTATAATGTATTCATATGATTTTGAGAAATTTGCACTTTGAAGTATTCCAACGTTACTACTTTGGATTGGATCAATAAATATTTGTCTCTTAAGAACTCCGTTTCCATTAATGTACAAAAACAATCTGTTGTTTACTTGATGAACAGCTAAATTTATTTCATCATTTGAGTTTGCATAATTACCCTTACTAATTATTTCTGATTCATCATATTCATGTTTAATTAAATTATATTCCTTAGAATTGAGGGTAAATTCATAATATCGTTTTCGGTTTTTATCGAAGATCAATCCGATTTTTCCATTTTGCAATTCATTGGAACTACCAGTTGTTGAAATTTCAAAGTAGAAGTCGTTCCCAGCATCTGAGATTTCTTTGATTGTTTCTATACCATTAGTAGTATCAATAATTATTGTTCCGCTTCTACCATGGTTTCTTAAGAGGAAGAAAAGAAACATAACGCAAAGTGATATAAATAGTATTATTGTAGTTACGCGTCTTGTTTTTTTAGTAGTTCTCTTTTCTTCTTTTTTTGGTGATCGCAATTTAATTTTATCATTTAGAGATGACTTGGATTTTGCAAATTCTCGTTTTTGAAGTATTTCATAAACTGCATCTGATGATTTTTCATCGTTAGCTTTTTGTAAATATTTCTGCAGTTCTGTAATAACCTCGTCAATAGATTGATACCTTAAATTAGGCTCTTTATTTACCATTCTATAAATAATCTTAGTAATATCTTCGGGAATATTTGACGGTAATTTGGGGAAAGCATTGTTTATGTGCTTTTGTATCACTTCAATGGGATTATTACCAGTAAAGGGAGGATTGCCTGTTAACAATGTAAAATAATTTATTCCCAGTGAATATATGTCAGACCTTCCATCAATTGGCTGGCTATTGCATTGTTCAGGAGACATGTATTGAGGCTTACCAAACAGTGCGCCACCAAGTGAATCCGGTGGCATATATTCAAATTTGGCTACACCAAAGTCAATTAATTTGATTTTTATTTTTTCCTTGTTTATTCCCTTGTCATTGTATAATAACATAATGTTATCAGGTGATAAATCTCTAAACCAAATTTTTCTCTTGTGAATTATGGACAAAGCCTTAGATACTTCCAAAATTATTCGCGTTGAATCAGCCACAGATAATTTTAGAGATTTCTTTTTAAGTTCAATTAGAAAATCCTGTAAATCTATACCATCTATATATTCAAGCGCTAAAAACGGAGTGCCATTCTCCTTATTGTTTTCCCTCGAATGTCTGGTAATTCTAACAATGGGATAGTCAGTTTTACCATAATTATCATTTTGTAATTTTTCAATTGTGTCGCCCTCATTAAGAAACTTAGTAACCAAGTCTGAATTTTTAATTAAATTTCTATTTAAAATTTTTAATGCAACCTTTTTACCAGTTTTGGTATCTATAGCTTTATAAATTGACGCCATTCCTCCCGACTTTATAAAATCCCTAATTAAGTAACTATCAAATTTTCGTTTAAATCGTATTTTCATATAATTTTTATCCTTAATGAATCTACGTCCTTAAGAACCTTTAAAAAAGCCTGCAGATTTTTACCGCTTAATATTACAGTTTGACTGCTACCATTATCTTTGGTTAGCCTATTCAGTAATTCTTTAATTTCTGTTGAATGGTCTAATGTAATCTGCACCAAACTTTCCTTTGTATTGTCTCCTGGATAAACTTCTCTGTTGTTTTTGACAATACTAAAAAAAGGTGATTCAACATACCCGAAAGAGTTAGAGTCTGATCTTCCCACAACATCAATCATTAATTTAATTGAATCACCCAAATTATTATTTCTAACATACCACTTATACTTACCAATCTTTAATGACACCGAATCCGCGATTATGATCGTATCATTATTGTTGGTTAGGGATAGATTCACCGTATCTAGATAACCTGATTTCCATATAATATTATAGTATTCACCTGCAATTAAAGTATCACCCTCCCCCGGTTTAATAAACCGAAATCTAGGATTCCGCTCGAAAAGGGATACTATTTTTTCTTGAACAGGTATATATTTCCAAACCAACACTCCAATGATTAAAACAATAGATATGATTAAAACAGTTTTAACATAAAACTTTTTCCCTTTTGCCATTTTATCTTTATGAAGTTTATGAGTTTTTAATTGTGCTCTTTGTTCATTTAAAATTAAATTTTTCTTCACTCTACTAAATTTTCCAAATTCAATACCAATCAAACTGATGTTATCCTCACTACCATTATTATAAGCCCTATCAACACATCTTTTTATTCCCGATTTTAAATTTGTTTCTTCTGAAATTATCCTATGTATATTTGACGAGTCTAACCATTTATGAAGTCCATCCGTACTTAGAATAATTATCTCCCCGGAGCTGAAATGTCCCACATTAATAAACGGCTCTGGTTTAGATGCATTTCCTAGGTACCTTGTTAAAGCATCTGCATAGACTGCCGGAATATTCGACTTCCTGGCATTGGGATATTTTGTCAGATACTCTTCTATCGCAGTATGATCTTTTGTTAATAACACTACATTATTTTTTGTTATTTTATAGGCCCTACTGTCTCCCAAGCTCATAATTATATATTTTTCATCCGTTATAAAAATAATTGTAATGGTGGTCCCCATACCGGAATATTTATTTGAGATTTTCGATGTTTCAATTATTTTTTTATTTAGCCTATTGAATAATTCATTGCAAGTTTTGTTAATATTATCTTTAAAAAAGAGATTGTATGGTGAATGTTTATAAAATTTCTCATCTATGAAAGCCTTTAATTCGTTTATAGCAATCTTGGATGCTAAATCTCCTGCATTCATCCCACCCATCCCATCAGCCACGGCAAAAACGTATCGTAAGTTTGCAGTATTCATTTTCTTAACACTAATGCAAATACTACTATCTTCATTCTGAACTCGCCTGCCTGAGATTGAATATTTTTCAAAAGTTACATTTATCATGAAAAATAATTTTAGTTTATATTTTCAAGCCCATATTTATCCATTATAAATGGCTTATTCTTAAAATTATACCACACCATTATGATAATATAGTTTCACAACACCCATCATTATTTCATCATTATCGTGTAATTCGCAACTTTCTCCTGACTTTAACGACCTACCATTTATAATTGTAGGGTTACTATCGCCTTTAGCCATATTATATAATCTAGCACGAGAATTAGCTTCTTCCCATATTATTTTAGCTTGCTCGTGTGATACCGTAGGGTGGTCAATTCTGATATGTTTTAACTTCTCACCAGGGTTTCGTCCAAATGTAAACTCTGTCATAGAATCACCTTTCTGAACATAAAAGTTTATCAGGTCTTCCTTTCCATTACGTTGCATTGTTAAATGAAATGGCAATATTACCAAAGTCTTATTTTGTACCATTGGTTCGGCAACTTCAACTTTTCCGCCATTGTGAATCGGTATGTTCTTTGGTTGTATGCTTTCCTAAACCTTTTTCCATAATTCTTCAAACCTTTTGCTTTGTCTTTGGTTTTCTTCTTTAAGATATCTCCTTATGGTAATCACAGCAATTAGCAGAAGAGCAACAATTACTACAACTGCTAATAAATACAGCCAGATTGAAAAGGGTGCATTTAGTGCTATTTGTTCAGCAGTTTTTGCATCGGCAATTGCCAATGGGTAATTTTTATTATTCATATTGAACTTAGCACTATTGAGTTTTTGATTAGCTTTAGATAGATCTATGAAAATGCTTGCAGCATCATCAATTGCAATTTCTGCATCTCTAATCGATCTTGTTGCAAGTTTTTTTTGTTCATCCGAGACTCCAATTACTTTACTGGTTCTCCCTGCTATCGTTATTTCATCTGGGCTCTGGTACGGACCATCTCGTTTAATTTCAACTAAAAACCTCATATTATTTACTCTATCAGAAATTGATACCATTCCCGAAACTAAATACCATCTTCCTGGTATGGGTTTTTGTTGAGCGGTTCTAACGACCAATGGTTGCCCCCATCTGTTTTTAATAATATACTCGTCTGATGAGCGTTGATTTTCCTCGGTCCATTGTTCAACCTGACCAATAATATCTACAACCTCTAAATCTAATCGACCGCTCAGAATTTTTGGAATAATACTAACTGAATCAGTTTCTGTAATCTGGTTCTGACATAGCCCTCTGTTTACCCAGATAGCTAAAAACAAAATAGTATAAAAAAATACTTTCATATTTCCTCCTGTTTACTTATAGTTTGTTTAATTTTTTAATGATGATATTGAATAATTACAATTTCAATTCCAGCAATGGTTATCGTTCCGGTTCTCTCCTCCCCGGTATTATTTTCAGTTACTTGAATATTAATTTCTTTATCGCCCTCTTCTTCACCCTCCGTTTGGATGGTTACCCAGTCATGGTCATTATTTGAACTAGACCAATCACAATCTTCAAAACTCGCATTTAGATTAATTGTTTGCGTACCCGCACTTGCGGAAAATGTTAATGTATCTTCTGAAACTGAAAAACTACAAGAATCACCATTTTGAATAATTTCTATGGTTTGCTTTGCTATTACTATGTTTGCATCCCTTCCATTATGTTTGGTTGTATCCGGATCAACTTTTATATGTACATTATTGTTTGATCCCGTACCGCTATCAGGAATAATAGTTATCCACTCATATCCGTTATTTGTAGAAGTCCAAGGACAATCTTCAAAATCCGTTTCCACAGAACCTACGGAATCCCCTCCTTCAGAGTTAAAGGTTAATTGATTTGAGAATGTGGTTATAGGATTGCAATCTGCACCACTTTGATTAATAGTAATTTGGTGTTCCGCAATATTAATTATTCCGTTTCTTCCTTCTCTATTTGTATTGTTTTCAGCTACTATTATTGTTACTGAACCACTCCCAGTATGAGAAGAAGGATTTATCTCAATCCAGCCATTTCCATTGTTTGTTGATGACCAAGGACAATCTGCAAAATCCGTTTCCACAAAACCTACGGAATCCCCCCCTTCAGAGTTAAAGTTTAATTGATTTGAGAATGTGGTTATAGGATTGCAATCTCCACCGTTTTGATTAATAGTAAATTCGTGTCCGGCAATATTAATTTTTCCGTTTCTTCCCAAATATTTTGCCCTGTTTTCAGTTACTGTTATTATTACTGTGCCACTTCCAGTATGCGAAGAGGGATTTATCTCAATCCAACTATTTCCGTTGTTGGTTGTTGTCCAGGTACAATTTTGTTGTGTGGTAACATATATACTATCAGATCTTCCTTCCTGAGGAAAACTGTTCAGGGTATTAGGATTAATATTCAAGTTACAAAGTCCATCTCCAAAGCATTGTATAACTACATCTGCAGCATGTAGACTAGTGTGCCTTAAAGAGCCATTATATGATTTTACCTCGCTAGGGGAAAAAACTATATAAACAGTATCGCTTATATTATTATTATTATCAAAGGCTAACTGTATTTCGGATATATATTCATTATTATACAAAATATAAAATCCATCGGGGGCTTTTATAGTCAGAGAGTCTTCCAAATAGTTTCCAGTTATATTATAACTCATTGGACTTGATGTATCCCCTACATCTAGCTGATTGAAATTTAAAGAGTTAATAGAAACCCCTATCACCGGTTTATGTTGTAAAAAAAAATTCACTTGAGCAGTATCTGCAGCATAGACACTTATCTGGCTACTATCTGCATAATAATCATCGGAGCTTACAGAAACCGTATAATTGCCGGGTTTAACATTATCGAATATATAATTTCCAATAGAATCTTGTTTTAACTTTTCAGATTTTGGTTTTAGCTTAATATTAGCTCCAGTGGCAGTAGAATCGCTTAAATCACTTATTTGAACTTTTACAGTTCCATAGTTCATTACAACAACCGGATTATCTTTCAATGTACATTGTAGAATAATGAAAACAGAGCAAACGAGTAACACTGGTATTAAATACTTCATATCAATTTCTTTTATTCTTTTAAATTGCTTTCTGGTTGTATATATATATTTAAAAGTTTACTTCTCGGAAAAAATATTCTAATAATTCACAAATTAATTCGATAAGATTCAATATTATTCAGAATCATCCGGTTTTTATTCTATAAAGAGAAAAAAATATTGGTTAATTAAAATGTTTATTTGCGAAGAGGATCTGTTCAGTTTCGTTTTTTTTAGTGATACCTTGACCCCGGAAATATTAAGATATTTATCAACTGGTTCTGAATTTTACGAAGAATTGAATTTTTATGCGGGATTAAAAAAGAAGTTAGAATCAGAACCTATTTCTTACACCATAATCAATTCAATAAAGAAAAAAATCGATATTGGTAATGCTAAAAATGAGAGAATCACAAGGGATTAGTCATTAGACAGGCCTATCCCACCTCAACACTAACAGACTCAACCTCGTGCCTGCCTTCAAGCTCTATGGGTTCGTTGTTGTGGATTGTGTAGCTTTGTTCTTCGGGATGTCGTGTGATGCTCAAATCTGTGACATCAGTGTTGAAAATTGGAAATGTGAAGATCTTTGTTTTGTTCCCCATTACTAAAAGACGAACAAGAACTGTTTTGTTCTCATCTATAAATGTTTTTGCTGTTACTGCGGGTTCTTCCGCAGCAGATGCCGCTGCTAAAATGGGTACTTCCGAAATCCTTTTCGGTGTCTCGTCTTTTACGGGAAATAATTCTATTACCTTTATGAGTTTGTAAGCGGGAATCCTTTCGGCAATTTTTTCACGAACTTCATCTGTTAACTCAGATGAA
>Ga0114931_10003051_pt1 | contig 21285 bp, 17 predicted proteins | sample 2SBtaG_FD_89579 | JGI IMG/M metagenome (GOLD analysis project Ga0114931, IMG submission 89579) | Deep subsurface microbial communities from Kolumbo volcano to uncover new lineages of life (NeLLi) - 2SBTROV14_V59a metaG | ecosystem: Environmental > Aquatic > Marine > Volcanic | place: Kolumbo...
AGCAATGGGAATGATAAAAAAACCATGAGAATAATTATCGTCACGCATCCAATCGGCAATCAAATCCCGAAAAACAGGAATACTAAAAAATAAGATAACCAATAATATTAGGTATGCATATAAATGAGCTTTAATATTATCTTTTATCAGCTCTATATTTATCTTCACCAACAATCACCTGAGATTAACAATATGTTTTATGCTTATTTCTGATTTAAGTCTTTTAAATAAAGTAATCAACTAAATCTTATCAAAGATAAAAAAACCAAAATTAATATTTTAAAATCCTATCCCAAATATTTAGTTTATCGGCACAAACAAAAAGTCAAGCAGGTATGATAAAAAACCTCATTATTTATTAAAAGGCTTTTATATCATAATAATATACCTATTTACACTATTATTTTTAACATATTGATTTTTCTCTATGAATATAAAGCTAAATCGTATAAATTACATAAACAAAAAAACTGATGGAAACATTTAAGTTGCCAATGATGTTGGTTATATTAACTTAAATAAAAATACAGATATTTTACCCAAGTAATGATAAAATTTTAATAAGAAAGAAAAGACAAATGAAAATTCTAACCATAATTTTAGTTATTTCCCTTGTAGGTAATATCGTAGGGCTATTGGTGCTTTACAAATATTTTAAAAAAGCACAATATATTACAAATCTGGAAGCAAAATTAACCGCCAAGCAAGAAGTCCTTGACCGAGTAAACGAACTATTGCCCAAAAGGTTAGTTTTTATCCACCACTCCGTCGGCCAAAATTGGATCAACGACGGAGGGCTTAAAGACAGTCTTATGGAGTTGGGTATCAGTGTTCAAAGCGCTACCTATGGCTATGATATCGGCGAAAAAACGGATATAAACGATTGGTTGCCAAAATTTGAAAACAATTTAGACAAAATACTTAAATTCGACAACTTGGCTCCCAACAATCAAAACGATACTCTTGAAAATGAAATTATCATGTTTAAATCCTGTTTCCCCAATAGTGATATTATCAGTGAAGGCGAAAAAAATGGCAATCCGTATGATACCGCTCGCACCATAACCAATTACGAAGCTACTTTTGACAGTTTAAAAAATATCTTTAGCCAACATCCTCGGAAACTCTTTATCTATGTCACCGCTCCACCCTTAGTGCCATCACGTACCAATCCGGAAAATGCCACTCGCGCCCGTAAATTCAACAATTGGATTAAGACCGAGTTTTTGAAAAAATATCAAGAAGAAACCAAGCTCGACAATTTTTTGGTCTTTGATTTATTCTATATTCTTGCCGATAAGAATAACGTTCTCAAAAAAGAATATCGCCACAATGATAGAGATTCCCATCCCAATGCTCAAGCCAGCAAAACCGCTACCAAAGCCTTTTTGAAATTTCTGGAAGCTCACCGTATTAGCGGCATAACTAACTGATTCATTGAGTCCATTTAAGATTTACCGGCGGTCCAATTCCCGGCATAACCCCAAAAAAGGGAAAAGGATGAGCCCCGCTAAAAGAGATATTTCCCGAATAGGGATAATATTTTAATTGAAGATTGTTAGAAAAAGTTCCAATAACCCAACGAGTGGTATATTTATCGGAATAGATTGAGCCGTACAAAGTTTCGGTTACAACCGAATCAACGACAGTATTATCGACACGACATTCAAGCAGATTGGCAGGTGTTCCGGTAAAATCGGAAAGAAAAAACTTCTCTACCGGCTGTGAAGACAAATTATCTATGGAGATAATGATAGTATCACCTATAACTTGAACGTTGAAATTCAGCTGTGCACTATCGGGAAAGATAAAATTATTTTCAGCGTATGATGGTGAACTTAACCATCCGACGCTTATCACCATTACGAATAATGGCAAAATAAATACCCGTCGCCAATGGTTCGTCAATGTATCTTTGGTTCTCACCTATGGGAACCCTTTCATTAAGAATTGTTTTAACTTTCTGACCAAGTATGTTATAAATTTCAATTTGATATCTATCAGTTTGATTCACGTTCCATTTTAATGAAAAATATTGATTATAAACCGGATTAGGGAAAACTTGAATCGAGAAATCCTGCGGAATAAGATTTGGATTATCAATATCTTCATCGTTGACATCAAGACTAAACTTGAAAAAAACCGTATCAGATATAGCTATTATTGAGGTATCATTCTGAGTGGAAATAGCTTCGATGCCAAAAACCGCCCAATCACCCGGATTGGCAAGAACAACTGAATTTTCTATCGTATCATTTGCCGGCGATGTTCCCGTAATAGAATCAACAACTCCATTTATGGTATAGGTCCAAAGACAATGGTCTAATTGATTACCATAAGTGGGAGGTGACCAAACAATTTCCAAATGACCATCTAAATCTACAAAATTAGCCAAAGCCAACGACGGGATCAATAAGATGAATATGACGATTATATTTCTTTTCATTTGTTCTATCTGTTTCATAAATCAAAATATTCTTAATTTCAAACTATATTATCAGAATTGGAATCTTTATAATTATCTTTTAATTTAACTTCTAAAATAATCATAGGAATACTTTTTTTAAAGGTTTAATTTTTTTTTACAAGTTTTTTTATAAAGACTATAAATTACTATTGATGCCTACTGACAAGAGCGATAAAAACTATTTATATATCAGTAGCAGAAATTTTTAGTGTTTGTTGCTGCTATGCTCACCCAAAACTCAACGTACTATTAAACCGATTTCAAATTTAAAAAACAGGAATTAATGTTATAAGACCTCTGCTTTTTTATCGGTATCTATTAGCTCAATATTTAGACCATGTTTTGTGTATAAAAAAGCAATATTTTCATTGTCAAAGGCTTCTCCCGGTTGAGGTTCGACAAGTATCCGAATTCCTTGGGACTGAAAAATATCTAATTGATTTTGCATATTATCACACTTAAAGCAAAGGTGATGCAGTCCACCTCCTTTTTGGGCAAATACAAAAATTGGTGAGTCTTCTGAACTCGGCTCTATCAGTTTTACTAATAGAGAACCTTCTTTCTTTAAAAATACGACTTTTACTTTTTGTCGGGAGTTTAAAACTATTTTAGTTGCTTGAGCATAGCCGAAAATTTGCTTCCAATGTTCAATCCCTTTTTCAATATTTTTTACTACTATTCCGACATGATCAATAACCATTTTATCAATCTCCAATCTTCTTAGCTTATGGTAAGCTGTAGGCCTTTACTATGTAATAATACTTTGATTAGTTACATTCAACTATTTTTCTTTCTCAAGATAAACTATTTGAAAAATTGGAAATTATAGATTTTTTTGATATAAACACTCAGTCTTCAGTTTAATTTTAATATTTTAATAATTATGTGATTCAAATAAATATAAATTGTTACTAAATTAGTTAACATTGAGAATATGAGTCAAATTTTAAAATAGTTGACAATTATTGATACCTTATTATATAATATTATAATTAAAATCTATAAATAAATATCTGATTTCTAATGATTATAAACCGTAGAAAATTTATCAAAGACATAACTCGCATCACCGGTGGAACCATAGTTGGCGGTTATCTTTTGGATTCAATTTTTTTTTCAGCGGAAAATACATATGCATCCATAAAATCAAACATTTTTGTCGCTAAAAACGGCACCCCGGCTGAAAATGTTACCAAAGTTATTGATATGCGCTTTGGCGGTATCGAAAATTTCATTGGACACGATGACGTGGTTGTCATCAATCCCAACGGTCAATATGTCAATCAGGGAGCCACAAATTGCGCTCTCGTTATGGGACTGATAGATTTAATATTAAATCGCCCGGGTGGTTTTGATGGCGAAATAATCTTTACCGAAAACACCCAATTTAACGAAGGTCATGGTTATTGGTACGCTTCCGCCAGCGGAATGATGCGCAACGGTCCCTATAATTTTAACGATATGATTACATATTATCAGAACAATGGTCATAGCAATGTTAATGCCGTCAAATTGAGAAGAAATCAGGATGACAGTACCCAATGGCCCATAATAAACAGCCCGCAACAAGGACAAGGATGGGTACGACCGGAGTGGACTTCTCCTACTTATGGTTGTTTGTTTTATCTCCCTTATCCCATTTTCCGTTCCCCCTATTCTCATCGTTTGATAGATTTGAAAAATGGCGTTTACGATAACGGATATGCCAATCAACCGACAATGAAATTCATCAAAATGCCCACCCTCAATAATCACGGCACCGGCGGTAGTCAGGACTATGCCGGTGTAACCAGTTCCACCAAATCTTTTTTGGGCATTACCGAAATAGAAAACAGCCCTCACGGGTATTTCAATGACAATTTACACACGAATCTCCACGCTTACGATGGTTGGCGTTGTTCCCGTGATGAAGCGACTTTAGCTAATTTAACGGGGGAAGCCATTGGTGCTTGGATTAACACTTGTCGTAAACCAGATTTATTTATCACTTCGGCGGAATGGATTGGATATGGTTCCCGTTATGGCACTGATGCCGTACAAGCAAAAACAGTGGGATTGGGCGAAGACCCCGTATCGCTTGATTATTACATGAGCAAATATCATCTTTGGCCTCTCTTGCCTGATCAACAATATTTCAACCCCGATTATGACATCAACAATAACAATACTCGGCAAACATTGAACGGATGCCATTCACAAGGTTTGGGTACTCTCAATGAAGCGGAGATGAGCGCTTTTGTCTATGATTTTAATGCCCCCAATACTTTCCGCTTTGACATTGACCGGACTATTAAAAAATTCAAAGAAGGTAAAGCCTCTCAACGGGAAGTGCTGGATTTAATTGATAAATATAATTCCGGCCAGTAATAATATTTCGATTGATTTTAGATAGTAATAAGTGCTGTTATCAATTGAATAAAAAACGTTTTACTTATTTTATCCTATAGCATGCCCAGTTCTTTTAATTCTTTCTCATATCTTTTTTTGATAATGGGAGCTATATTTTCTTTAAACCGCCCTACCAAACGCAAAGAACAAAATTTTCTCTCATTTTTACATTTTAAAAAGTGCTCTTTATCACGGTAGAAAACAACTTGGGCGGAATTGCCGATGACAATAGCCAAAGGAGGAACCTTTTTAGTCACCACCGAACCCATCCCGATAATCGCCCCCTCACCAATTTCTACTCCCGGCATAATTTTCACATTAGCTCCGATATATACAAAATCTCTTATTATAACCGGTTTTAATTCAATTACCTCATCATAAGGAATTTTATCGGCATACAAATGGTGATGTTCCCAGGTAACAATAGTACAATTCATGCCCAAACCGGTATTACTCCCTATATACAATCCACCAACAGAGTTAATATTTGCCCCTCGATTTATATTGATATTATCATTTAAAATAACTCGCTCGGGCATATTTATTTTCACCCCTTTGGCGATGCGTACTTCTTTCCCATATTTCTTGAATTGCTCTGGTTTATAAACGGTTGACTGTTCTTCCAAATACTTATCATATGCCCATGATAAACATTTGAACAACTTAGTCTTTCCAAATAATAATTTTATCAATTTTTTCATTACTTCAACAAAATAGTAAGATTAGGTTATTAAATAATATATCGGTTATTATATTTTATAATAAACCATTAAGTTTTAAGGGTCAATTTCTGATTAAGTTAATGTTATAATTTTTATTTACAAACAAAAAAAACGGGTACTTATAAATATAAAGTACCCGGCAAAAGGGGTTTTTATGATTTAATACTATTATTTATGGTTTAACCACTATCTTACCATTATATTTGGTATCTTTAATAAACCAGCTATAGATACCAACCGAGACTAAATTACCGGAAGCATTCCGGCCATCCCATTCCCATTGACCGGAAACATGCTTTTTTATTAGTATGGTCTCCCCCGAAACAGTTTGAATCAATAAATCAACCGGTTCATCGGGAAGGTCAAAAGTTACTTTTTCCCCTTCTTGAAAATGAACTTTGGTGGGATAGGCTTTATAATCTGCCTGGGCTACGGTAAAACCGGAAACTTTGGAATAAGGATAATCATTCACTCTCACCCGCCAATAATAAGTTTGGTTTTCATCTAAAGGAATCGTAACCTGCCAATCGGTAAAATTATGATTGCTTTGAGCAATGGGAGGAGACGAAATCAAAGTGTTATAAAAATTGGAATCGGTGGCAACATCAAAATAATAAAAGTTCTGACCGGTAGCGATAATATTTCTTGCCGATAATATCGGTTCACTGGCTGAAAGAGTGATCCCATCATCGGGAACCAACGTTGCAGAAATAAAATCACTTTCTTCGTTACCGGTGATAATACTAACACTGGCTTCACAAGAAACAACATTTGATAACGGCGAAACATTAAAAGCATCATCATATACTTTCATCGCAATATAATAAACAGACCCCGGGACAAGATTAGTAAGAACCGTTGATTGTAATGTCCCCGAAGCTGTCGGCGTGGGAGGATTACTCATACTATCGAGTATTGATGCCCAATTACTTTCCGTAATGGAGTCCAAAGAATATTTTATAAGATATGTTGTCGCGGTTCCTTGATTGCCATCATCGCCGGTCGCGGTCCAGTTTATGTTTATTTTTCCATCACCATCGCCTGTGGTACAACTAAGATCGGTAATACCAGAGGGCGCCGTTATATCACCGGTCGTATTGACACTGGCTTCACAGGAAACAACATTCGATAACGGCGAAACATTAAAAGCATCATCATATACTTTCACAGCAATATAGTAAACAGTTCCGGGGTTGAGATTGGAAAGAGTGGCTGATTGTGATGAACCCGACGGAGCCGGTAGAGGTGGAAAGGGCATACTATCGGTAACAGATGACCAGTTACTTGCCGTAATAGGAGAAAGAGAATATTTGATAACATAGTTAAAAGCCGTCCCCTGAGTACCATCATCGCCGGTCGCGGTCCAAGTAAGATTAATCCTGCCATCACCGCTTCCCGAAGAACAACTCAAATTACCGATCATACCGGGGGCAATACTATCAATAGAAGTCGAAACCGGCACCATTATCCGCCCCTGCCCGTTCCTAAAAGTTACGGCATTGACTCCCGTCCCCAAACTACCATCGGGAAGAACTTCTTTGTAAGTACCCCCCAAATTATAAGTAACTGCCGTCCCGGCATCAACATTTTGGTTATAACGCCCTCTCGGTCTTATAAAAATAAGAGCATTCTGATATTGACGTTTGTAAATAGTATAAGAATATCCCTCTCCGTCAGTCCCGCTTTGGGCGACGGAATACTTGGCTTCAACAGGTCTCCCGACATTATAATCCATCGCTCCACACCAAACTAAGTTATCCCAATTAGGATCATCTATGGCATTCGTTCCCTGCTGGTAAAAAATAGCCGAATCCGAACTTGTAACATAAAAATAACATAAATTGCCCAACAAAGCTTCTTGGTAAGAATAGGAACCCGAATAACCATTAACCGATGTTGTCGGCAATGACATCCAGCATAACCTAGCCCCATGGACAGCAGAAATAGAATCTCTATAATAAACATCATGTAAATTATAATCTCTCAAAGGACTATATTCAAATTCAGGATAAAGGAAATGAGCAATATTAGCCACAGCGAAATCATCAGTCCATGTATTAGTTGTGTTTATACCCGAATATTTCTGCTTACCATCTGCCGACCAAGAAGGTGAAGAAGCCAATTTTTCCATAAATGTCTGATGAAACTTCTTTAAACCTTGCCACCAAAAATCCGATGCCGCTCTCCCAATACTATCAATTCTCTGATGCGTTGGGGATTCGTAGACATGCCCACCAGAAGTGACGCTCCCATAATTATATAATCTATAAGCAGAATTATCCCACCATATACCCGAATAATAATAACTGCCATTTGGTGTGTTAAGACGATGAATAGCATAATTAACATGATTTCTAATACTGTTAGTATCGCTATAATTCTTTAATATCCTTGATTTATCTGAATAATATACCGGAATTCGAGCATCTTTTTTAGTGGTCGCCGAACCGCCTTGCCATCCGGGAATAAAAACATCGACACCTTGTAATCGTATATGCGTATCATCATAATAATGCATATAATTAATCTCCGGATCCTGACCATTGGCATTCGCCGCCGAATCCAAAAAATTAGCTTCTGCCGTACTACTTGAAGGAGGGACGTAATTATCTTCAGCGGAAATATATAGAAACCAAAGGAAATCGGGATTAGCACCTCTGATTATAGCCATATCGGAAGCAAATCCGGAAACACCCAAACCGGGATTACTTCGTTGGGCAATCAAAGTATCTCGACGTGCTCTATCGGGGCTTGAACCCCCATATAATAAAAACCAGTCCCGTCTAAAAGAAGTAGCATTTACAGCCATATTTAAGCTGAGCAACAAAATTATAAGGCCAGCTATTTTTTTTGCCATTTATGGTTATCCTCCTTGAGGGATAGACCCTCCTATATTTTTTCATTTTATCGGCAATTTATATGCCACTTTCCACTAATAAATTAAGTGCCACTGTTACAGTTAATTACATGTTATATAAATTATCTGCAACAACAATTTTTCACGAAAAACGTATAATTGTTAAACAAATATTTTGAAAGTCTTTCCTCTTGCTTTTATCTTTTTGAACAAGAACAAATTACCTCGAAATTTACAATGTATCGTATTTGAACAGCAGTCAGTTATGTAACAATTTTTAGTATGTACAAGACTAAGCAACAAGTTAAGTTAATCGATTTTTCTACAATCTCATACTATTTTATTTACGTTTTTTCGCAACTCTTGCAGGGTTACCAACGGCAACCACATAAGATGGTATCTCTTTTACTACAATACTCCCCGCCCCGACTATTGTTTTTTCCCCGATATCAGCCATAACTACCGATTGGTCACCGATAAAAACATCATTACCGATATTAACACAGCTATAAATACCTTCCTTTTCTAATATTCCTATTTCAAGGTTTTCAAAATTATGTTGCTTTCCTCCCGAGAGCACTGAGACATAATTTGCTATAACCACACCGTCACCGATATTTGCCAAACCAACTGTGGAGTGACCGTTGATTAAAACACCTTGACCAATTTTAGTGTTTATTTTGGAAATAAAACTTCCAAAACCCATAAACAAATCAAGGTGAGCTTCGGCAAGTGTTTGCTGATAAAAACATGCTCTTATCATTACTCCTAAAACACCGGGAACAAGGCTATAACCCTGGGCAAAAAAATCAAAAACCAATGAAGACTTAAAAAGTTTATAAATCAATTTGGACAACCAACCAGAAGGTAAAACGCCAAGATAGATGATAATTATTATCACCTTTTTAATTATTTTTTTCAAAATTCTATCCCTTAACTAAAGCAGAATAATAATCTTCATATTGTTGTATTATCTCTTCTTTTCGGTAGTTTTCCCATGCTCTTTTACGGGCATTGGTTTTTAATTTATCAGTCAATTCTCTATCATTTATAATTCTGGTGACGCTTTTTACAAGCTCATCAGGATTTGCTAAACGATACAATAATCCCGATTCATTATCAACAATAGCTTCACTATTTCCGCCGACATCGGATGCAACAATGGGTAATCCCGCCGCCATATATTCGATAAGAACATTGGAAAAACTCTCGCTGGACGAGACCAAAACGGCAATATCAAAAGCCGCCAAACAGGGAATAATGTTTTCATAACGCCCGGGAAGAAGAAACTTTTCTGTTAAACTATTCATTTTAATTAATTTTTGCAGATGTTCTCTTTCTTCACCCTCACCAATAACAACAAATTTCAGATTTGAAAAATTTTGGCATAGTTTTGTAGCGGCGGTAATGATAGCATCAATATTTTTTACTTTCCTCAAATTAGCGATAGAGCCGATAAGAATTTCATTATCTTCAATTTTCCATAGCTGGCGTTGCTTGGTTCTCAAAGCGGGATTAATATCTTTAAACTTTTCCAAGTCAAGAGCATTATAAATAACTTTTATTTTTTCCGAAGATACTTTTTCAACCATAACCGTTTGCTCTTTGGCTGTATTTGAATTAGCCAAATAATGAGATGTCCATCTTCTTAAAAATCTGAGGATTTTAATATCAAACTTACTGTGCCAGTAGCCAATATTCCTGCGACTGGAAATTATCACTGGACAGCCGGCAAATTTAGCCGCCACCGTTCCAAAAACGTTAGTATCCTTAAAAAAAGTTTGAATAATATCAAACCGCTTTTCTTTGTACAGACGACGGAACTTAAATAAAGAACTAATAAATTTTAAGCTGAACAAACTTTTTAAATTCAATATAATCACAGGAAAGAAAAAGTTTTGTTCTTTTAACCACGATGAATTGCGAAGACATATTAAATACGGTTCAAAGCGGGTTTTATCGAGATTATTCAACAACAGAAGCAGTTGTCTTTCCGTTCCCGCCGCCGGAGTTTCAATGGTATCTATGACAAATGCAATTTTAATCGGCTTCTTCATTGTTATACAGACAACACTTTTTTATAAACAGTTAACAATCTTTCTGTTTGGAGAGAGAAACTGAATTTGCTTATTAAGGTTTGCATCCCATTCTTGGCAAACTTCTCTCTGTTAAGACCATCGTCCGCTAACGAAACTATTTTATCTTCTAAAATATCTACATCCTTAGCGGGCACCATATACCCGTTGATGCTATCGGTGATAATCTCCGGCACCCCGCCCACATCAGTGGCAATGATAGGCACCCCCATAGCCATTGCTTCCAAGATAATATTGGGCAACCCCTCTGAAAGAGAAGAATTAACCAAAATATCAGCCCCTTTGAGACAACCGATGAGATTTTTCTCAAACCCGGGACAAATTATTTCTTTCTCATATCCTTCTTTTTTTATAAGCTCTTTTATTTTCATTAAGTCCGGACCTTCCCCGAACAGTACAAAACGCAGATTTTTATTTTCTTTTAATGCTTTTATCGCCGCCTGAACGAAATAAATTTGTCCTTTTTCTTTGCTGAATCTTCCTCCGGAAAGACAAACAACAGCCTCTTGAGGAAAATTAAATTTTTCGTGGAGATCCACCCTCGAAACATTTTCAAAATAAGTTACATCAATCGCATTATGCACCACCGATATTTTTTTGGAGGGTATCAGTAATCGCCTGAGCTTTTTCTTTTGGGATTCTGAAACGGCAACGATATGGTCAGCTTGTCGGATAAATATTTTATCCAAAGTATGGTAAAACCTAATCTTTATATTTTCCTGAGTCCATCCTCGTGAAAAGGCTATCCATCTTAAACGTGGTTTTCCTCGGGCAAGCATACCGATTAAATGGGTGCGATAATCATGAGTACATAAAATATCAATATCATGTTCTTTCAAAAAATGACCGAGCTGATGAATTACTCCCAAATCATAGGCATTTTTCACCTTGAAAGTATGAGTGGGAATATTATCATCGGCAATTATTTTAATAAATTCCGGTGTCTGTTCCTTTTCTAAAAAAGAAGCAACAATAATATTAACCCCCGCTTCTTTTGCCAAGCGGGCATGAAAATGAAGCTGTCTTTCGGGACCTCCGTAAAAATTGGAAGCGCGCAAGTGAAGTATATTCATTTTGACTGAACGACTTTTTCTAAATAATTGTTGAGTTTTAAACTGATTTTATCCCATCCGTAATGCTGCCGAACAAGTTTAAGACCATTTTCGGCAAAGCTGTTACGTAATTTTTGATTTTCAAGTGTCTCCAATACCGCCCGAGCAAAATCATCCGGTTTATCTCTTAAAATTATATCGACACCATTTTCGACATTCAATCCCTCTGCTCCCACAGTCGTAGAGATAATCGCCTTTTTCATTGCCATTGCTTCCAAAATTTTCAAACGCGAACCGCCTCCAATACGTAAAGGAACAATATACAACCCTGCCTTGGCAATATATCCCCTAACATCATCAACGGTACCGGTTACATCAATGCCTTCGATTTCATTTAATTTCAAAATATGTTGAGGGGGATTACGTCCGACAAAAAAAACTTTAATTTGTGGGCGCTGTTCTTTTAAAAGAGGGAATATTTCATTGACAAAATAAAGAACAGCATCCTGATTGGGGCGCCAATCCATCGAACCGGTAAAAACCAAAGTATTCAAATCAACAAGATTATCACTCGGTCTAAAATAATTCAAATCAACACCATTTTCTATAACTTCGGGCTCATAGTTAAGATTAAATGTTTTTATAATATTAGCATCATTGCCACTTACAGCAGTGGCGCCATCAGCCCATTGAAAACAATTCTTTTCAAAATTAAGAACTTTTTGCTGTTGAATTTTAATATACCATTGTTTTAATAAATTTTTTTCATTCTCATAATATCTTTGCCAAATCATAGATTCAATATTGTGAGCAACGATTATTTTTTTTAGTGAAGATATATTTTTTATAAATAAAGCATACGGCGTCCACTCACAGACTAAAATATCGTACTCATTTTCTTCAATTAACCGCAACAACCGCTTGTGGAATAAATCAGTGTAATGGCTGGTTACAATATAGGGGTATGGAGAAAAAAGATTCGTAAAAAGTTTCCCGTAAAACTTTATTCCCGATTTGTTACGGTCAGGTGGTGGTACGGTAAAAGGAATTATTTTATTGTCTTTCATAAATTGGTAAGAATCTGTTTTCGAATCTCCATAAGCAAGGAAAGAAACTTGATTATACTTGGTCAATCCCTTTGTTAGGTTAAAGGTTCTTATCCTCTTACCGGTATTTAACGGGAATGGAAATTCTTCATCAATAACCAATATATTCATTTACTACTCGTTCCCACTCTGCGAAGCTTTTATTTCCGACGGCGAAATTTTGCAAATCGAAAAACGGTATTTCCCTCTTTCGGTTTGAGGAATTTTGTCCAAAAACTTCAACTCATACCGCATCTTATCCCCGAAAAAATGGGGGATTTTCACTTTCAACTCGTTAAAACTTTGTTCTCCAAAGGATTTATCTTTGACAATATTAATAGTTAAGCGGTCAATTTCTTCCTGAATAAACTGAACCTGCTTGACACCGGGGACATGAATGGCAAAAGTATCCAAAACCGAAATACCGGAAATCATTTTCCCTTCGGGCGTATATAGAAAATCAGAAGTCCGACCATACAGTTTACCAAGACGAGGTAAGCCTCTCCCACAAGCACATTTTCCTTCTTTGAAAGTAGCCATATCGCCGATTTCATAGCGGATAAAGGGCATTCCGTAATTCACCAAATCGGTAATTATTAACTTGCCGGGTAAATCATCTTTCTGGTCGATAATCTCTACCACCAGCCCATCGGTATTGATATGCAGCCCGTCGTGTTCCTCACATTCAGCAGCAATAATACTTAGCTCTTCACAACCGTAACGATTAAACAGCACTTTTCCAAAGACTTGCTCAATTTTTTCTCTCTCATAATCATATAGCATTTCTGCCGTTGAGATAATTCCTTTTATGGGAGGAGGCTCAATATTACTACTTGCGACAAATTCAGCAAAAACAAAAATAGAGTGGGCGTGCCCCATCATAATCTGGGGTTTAAATCTTTTCATCCGAGCAAAAAACTGCTTCATATATGCTTCATCCATTTTGAGCGTATCCAGATAGATTACTCGTTCATAGAGGAATCTTCGAATTTTCTGCTTTAAATTAATTTTTTTATCGGTATCACCCCATATAGCCGCCAATTTATCCCCCATATTATATCCTGCCCAATTATTGGCACGGATAGTACAAGCATATTTGAAAGTTGCCGCCCGATGATCCCAAAAAAAATGTAAGGGCACACTGGTAGAACCACCGGTTCTTTTTTTTATAAGATTTTCAGGCTTAAATTTTCGAGATACCAAATCCATTTTATGTTCTCTTATAGCATCTTTGGTAAGAATGGGGAGACGCTTGATATCATTCAGAGATTTTAAATCCTCGGGTAAAAAACCTATTTCGCTATATTTTTGTTGGTAATAAGGGACATTATCATAGGCGTATTTAATAATTTTTTTCAACTTTTTGAGTTGATTCTTTTTAATTTCCTCAGGGGTGAGGAACTGGGCTTTATTTACTTCTTCCAATATGGGATAAATATTCCGTTTGTCGCGTTTTAAATAAAACGGAGCGATAAAGTGGTTAAATATTAAATTATAAAACTTCATTACCGGTGACTCCGCTTTTTTCTTTTCTGTAAATATGCAACATAGTAAATGAAAGAGTTGCTACCAGATACCACGTATAGCGATAAAGAGAATGACCAAAGAATCCTGCCGCTAAAAGAGATAAAAGGCAAGCCAAAAACCCGATGCGATAATTATTAAACCAATCACAAACATCTTTTTTATTTGATTTTTCCGACGAAGGAATTTTTTTTCGTTTGAACCTTTTAATTATACTTCCTAAAAACAAAAACCAAACGGTTGTCCCAATAACCCCTGTGGTCGCTAATAATTGAAGATATAAATTATGAGCCTGCAATACCAAAGGGGGACCATATTTACCAGAAGCATCAGCCGGTAAAAAAGCACCCGCCCCCACGCCGGTGAAAGGGTGCTGCTCAATCATCCTCAAGGCATTCTTCCAGATATCTATTCTACCGGAAGAAACTTCATTGGTATCTTTTTCATTAAAAACGGTTTCATACCTTGCTTGATATTGGCTGGGAATTACAAACCACCCAGCTACAAAAATAAACAATGCTACTACAAAAGATATCATTTTGTATCGCGAGAAACAAACTAAAACGCCAATCGATACGATAAGAGCAATTAAACCGCTTCGAGAACCGGTGTTGACAACCATCAGCATAAAAAGTAACAATATTGCTATTCCCCCCAAACGAATCATAAGGTTTTTATAATATCTCAAATAGACAACGACTAAAGGGAAAGTACTGGCCAACGTAGCCGCCATATTGTTGGGATCCCCACCGGCTGAGGTTCTACCTTGAGCACGATAGATCCCCATCCGATATTTAGCTCCTCCTCCATAGTAATCCCTAAAAGACAAAAAAGCATTAAAAGCTATCAACAAAATAAAAACAGCCATAAAAACATCAAACCTCTTGCGAGTATTGACTTCGACGGCAACGATAAGATATAAGATGACGAGTTTCATATAATCTACGATGGTATCATAAGTAAGAGCTTGATCTTGACTATATGTCCACGAGATAATCATAATAATCCAGAACAGAAGAAACATTTTGGTCGCGAAATCAAAGGGTAAATTTAAAGAGCCATAGGTTCGTTTATGGGCAATTAAAGAAATAACCAGCACTAAAAGTCCGACTATTCTTTCCAGATGCAAAGGAGCTAAAACCGGATATAGTTCCGCCGGCCGCATCAAAAAAATAACCATATATATAAGCAACCCCAAAAAAGGATATTTAAAAATGATAACCACCGCGACAGCAATGAAGATAACACCGATAATAAATTTAAAAGAAACAATTTGTATCAATAGCCCTACTATCAAACTGACAGCAATTATAAACGTCCACAGCAGATGTTTACTGGTTATTATTGATTGTTTACTTTGTAACCCTTTATCCACTTTTAACTCTTTTGGATAATCCTACTTTGAAATCAGCAAGATAATTAAATAATTTTAGGGACGTCCGGTACAAATATAGGTAAAACCTAAGGCTTTGATTTGTTTGGAATCATAGATATTTCGAGTATCATAAATATTGGGAGTTCTAACCTTTTGTTTAATCTGTTCAAAATCAAGATCTCTAAATTCATGCCATTCGGTAGTTATTATAATTAAATCAGCATCGGCACAAGCTGAAAGAGAATCTTTACAATAAACGATTTCAGGTAATTCCTTTTTAGTTTCATCCATAGCCACCGGATCAAAAGCTTGAATTTTAGCACCTTCTTTAAGCATCTTCTCGGCAATATACAACGCCGGAGCTTCGCGGATATCATCCGTGTTAGGTTTAAAAGACAAACCCAATAAACAGATAACTTTATCCTTAAAAGTTCCTAACAGAGCACGACTTTTTTCAACGACGCGTTCTTTTTGCTGTTCATTAACCTCAATAACGGTTTTCCCAATTTTAAAATCATAACCGGCATTTTCAGCGATTTTCACCAATGATTTTACATCCTTGGGAAAACAAGAACCCCCGAATCCTGGACCGGGATGCAAAAATTTAGGTCCAATACGTTTATCCATACCCACCGCCACAGCGACATCATACACATCGGCGTTAACAGCATCGCAAATGGTGGCAATCTCGTTGATATAGGAAATCTTCAAAGCCAGCATGGTATTGGAGGCATATTTAATCATCTCCGCGGTTTCGTTAGTGGTACTGATAATAGGCGTTTCCAAAAGATACAATGGTCGATAAATATCTCTTACAATAGCCAGCGCCCGTTCGGAGTCACTTCCGATAACAATGCGGTCGGGACGCAAAAAATCATTTACCGCCGAACCTTCCCGTAGAAATTCCGGGTTGGAAACAACATCAAACTCAACATCCCGCTTCAAATTTTCTTTAATCAACTGCCTTATTCTTTTAGCCGTTCCCACCGGGACAGTACTTTTTATTACAATTACCTTGTAGTCATTCATTGTCTCGGCAACTGTTTTAGCTACCTCGAAGATATAAGACAAATTAGCGCTACCATCTTCTCTCTCAGGCGTACCTACCCCGATAAATATAACCAAACTTCTGTTTACCGCTTCGTTAAGATTGGTCGAGAAATGAAGCCGCTCCAATTTCACATTGCGTTGAATTATTTCGCTTAAGCCTATTTCATAAATAGGGACTTGTCCCGAATTTAACATATCAATTTTGGTTATGTCTTTATCCACACAGATAACATTCATACCAAAATCGGAAAGACAGGTTCCGGCTACCAAACCGACATAACCGGTGCCGACGACACATATATTCATTGATTCTTTTCCTTTTTCTTTATGTACCACTCAACAAATTTTTCCAAGCCTTTATCAATAGAAACCTTGGGGTTATAGTCCAATAATCTCTTTGCTTTTGATATATCGGCAAATGTTCGTTCCACATCACCGGGTTGTGAGGGCAACTTTTTAATTTTCGCTTTTTTACCCAAATATTTTTCAATTTTGCTAATTAATTCTGACAATTCTACCGTATCGGAACGACCTAAATTAAATATTTCATAATCAAAATCTTTTTGATGACAACTTATTATACCCTCAACAATATCATCAACAAAAGTATAATCTCTTTGGGAAGAACCGTCTCCAAACATAGTAATTTTCTCTCCGTGATAAATTCTATCGGTAAAGAGATGAATAGCCATTTCCGGTCTCTGACGCGGACCGTAAACGGTAAAAAAACGTAAGCATGCTGTTTTTATTTGATACAGATGATGATAAGTAAAAACCATCAACTCCCCTGATTTTTTGGTCGAAGCATAAGGAGAAATAGGGTGGTCAACGGCATCTGTTTCGGAAAAAGGAACTTTTTTGTTATTACCGTAAACTGAAGATGAAGAAGCAAAAATGAATTTTTTTATTCCGTTTTGGCGACATGCTTCGAGAAGATTCATAGTGCCGATTAAATTAACTTCCTGATATAAAATCGGGTTTATTATGGAAGGCCTCACTCCTGCCATCGCCGCCAAATGAATCACCTCATCAAATTCGTTATCACCAAAACACTTATCAACTGCTTGGCGGTCACGAATATCACCTTCAAACAAATTGAACGAGGAATAATCATAGTGGTTTTTTATATTCTGCCGTTTTATGGCAGGGTTGTAAAAATCATTAAAATTATCAAAAGTCGTTACTTTTTTCCCCTCAGCAAGTAATCTATTAACCAATGTCGAACCGATAAATCCGGCTCCTCCTGTTATCAATATATTTTGTGGCATTGTTTACCTTATTTTTGAATGAGTTGGTATCAATTTTACTATTTTAGCCGTCTGTGTCAAGCAATATTGACAGTTCTCATCCTCACTAAATAAAATCTTTAAAACTAAGAGAACAACTGTTTCCTAAATGACTCAAAAAAATAAAAAATCAGAACCAAAGGTAAAACTTGATTGTTCGTTAAATTATCATATACTAACAGCCGACAGACCTACAATACAAAAGAATAATAATAAAGAATTTATTTTATTAAGAAATATAAGCGGTATAAAACCTTTCAGCTCTTATGATACTAAATACTTAAAATCTAATTATTGATAATAGTTTTTTATGGTTAAATCACTAAAAAAAGAAATCAAAGTTATTGCCAAACATTCTTCCGTCTACGGCTTGGCCAATATCTTGAACCGTATCATCAGTTTTATCATGCTTCCTATTTATACCCGATACTTGACCACCAGCGACTATGGTATCCTTCAAATTCTCTATTTTGTCTATACTCTTGTTTCCATTGTGCTCAGCATGGGTATTTCTGATGCTATGAGCCGCTTTTATTTTGATAGCGACAAGACAAAAGAGCGTAACAAAGTTGTCAGCACCACGATTATTGGCTTTGGCAGTTTATCGGTAATCCTCTCTTTATTTTTATTAAATCTCACCAAGTTCGCTTCGATTGAAATATTTGACTCTATCGATTACAAAAATCTCTTTGTCATATTATTTTTAACATTAGGGGTAGAATTTACTGTTCAAACCGGTTTTGCTTATTTTAGAGTTGTAAAACAATCTTTCCGTTTGATGATATTCTCTCTTACACAGCTTTTTTTCACTATTTCCTTAAATATTCTTTTTCTGGTGTATATGAAAATGGGAGTGGAAGGTATTTTACTGAGTACTCTAATTATCAATGGGTTAATTGGAATAATAATGATTATCTCCATTCTCATAGCAGTCGGGTCTAAATTCTCTTTCCCTTTATACTGGAGTATGATTAAATTCGGTCTGCCCTTAATTCCTTCCAATATTGCCAATTATCTGATGATTGCTTCTGATCGCTATTTTATCAAAGACTATGTTTCCTTGAGTGAAACCGGACTATATTCTTTGGGTTACAAAATAGGTTCGGTTATCTCTAATTTTATTACCTCACCCTTTACGCAAATATGGTTCCCCAGAAGGTTTGAACATTTTAATAAGGAAGATTCGGAACTCATATTTGCCAGAATTTTTACCTATTTTGCCAGTATCATCACCTTGGGGGCATTATTTATTTCTTTAATGGCTCAAGATATCTTAAAAATTATGACCACCAAACCATTTTGGCCAGCTTATCAAGTTGTTTCCATCATTGCTCTCGCTCATATCTTTCATAGTTTTTATTACCATTTTACTATTGGGATTAGCTATAAAAAGAAAACCGTCTATTATATGTACATCAATATTATTTCCGGTGTGACTAATTTGGTGCTCAATTATTTTCTAATAAGAAGATATGGTATATGGGGAGCCGCCTATGCCACCTTAACAACTTATATTTTAAGAGATATTTTGGTCTACTACTTCAGTAATAAACTATATCCCATTATATTTGAAAAAATGAGAATTGCCAAAATCTTGATAGTGGCAATTTTTATTTATTTTGTCGGTCTTCATTTGGAAAGCCCTTCTGTTATTATTGACTTATTGTTAAAAACAGCGGTTATCATATTTTATCCGATTTTGTTATATTTTTTAAGATTTTTCAATCCAGATGAAATAAAAATAATTACCGAATATTACCATAAGCTAAAAGATAGAATAGGGTTATCCGCTAACAAATAATTCTCTGATTTAAGGATTTTATATAAAGATGAAAAAAGTACTTATTATAGCCTATTCTTTCCCCCCAATGGCAGTGGTTGGTGTTTATCGAACCATCAAATTCGTGAAATATTTACGAGATTTTGGATGGGAACCCGTTGTTATAACACTCAAGGAACCATTTGACTGGTCTTATAATCCCGAACTATTTAAAGACATCCCCCAAGATGTTAAAATATATCGCACACGACTCTTTGAACCTCTTGTTTGGTGGGAAAATCTAACGGCCAAAATGAAACATAAAAACATCCAAGCTGATGATAGTGGTGAAGTTGCTGTTATTGCTCACTCTGAACAAACCGTAGAAAAATCAAAAAGTCTAATAAAGAAAATACGTGGGTTTGCCGCTGCGGCTCTTTCTACCCCCGACAAATCACTTTTCTGGCTTGCTACGGCACTACCGAAGGCATACCGCCTTATAAAAAAGGAAAAAATTGATTGTATCTATGTTTCCACGCCTCCTCATTCCGGACATCTTATCGGTTACTATTTAAAAAAATTAACCGACTTACCTTTTGTTGCCGATTTTAGAGCACCATGGACACAAAACGAGTATTTTGATGACTACAAAAAGATAAATTTCTTTAAAAATATCGAAAAACGCATGGAATTAGCGGTTCATAAATCGGCTGATGCTGTTATATCCAATTCCACCTTTGAATGTGAAGGATATCGCCGTAAATATGCCCCTCTTGTCGGAGACAAATTCCATCCCATCCTAAACGGTTATGATCCAGACGATTTCAAAAACTTACCGGCTAAAACCTATGATAAATTCACTATTGTCTATATAGGTGGATTATATGGTCGAAGAAACCCCAACTTATTCTTGGAAGGAGTCAAACTATTTCTTGAACGACACCCGGAAACAAGAAAAGATTTTCAAATGATGTTTATTGGTATCAATGACACTTCTTTAAAATCTTCGATGAAAAAGTATGATTTAGCCGATGTTATTCATGCCAAAGGCTTTTTGCCTCAGAAAGAAGCCTTTACCTATCTTTTGGGGGGGCATCTCTTGTTGTTAATTCTTGGTTTCGACGAACGTGGCAAAGGTGTTATTCCGGCTAAGCTGTTTGAATATTTACCCACCGGCAAGCCTATTCTCGCCTTAGTTCCTCCTAATGGAGAGACTGCTAAAATAATCACCGATAACAAAGCGGGTATCGTTATCACTCACCCTGATGTGGAAAAAGTAGTAAATGCTCTTGAAAAGTATTATAATGATTATCGTCAAGGAAATCTAAAATCAAAAACTTCCGAGATTGCTATTATTGAACAATATACACGCCGCTACCAGACCAAACAATTAGCTGAAATTCTTGATAGAGTTACCAACTAAGCTATAAAAAAGTCGGGTATTTTTTAAACACCCGACTTTATTTTCTTTAACTAATCGTGAGGGTCATTAAAAATCAAACTTCAAAGTAAAGAATTGGTTGTCATCAAAAACATCGGTTTGAGTCCAAGTATATTCCAAAGAAACCTTGCTTTCGCCCAGTGGCACAATTACTCCGGCACCGAAAGAGACACCGTAAAGATA
>Ga0114931_10003052_pt1 | contig 21284 bp, 17 predicted proteins | sample 2SBtaG_FD_89579 | JGI IMG/M metagenome (GOLD analysis project Ga0114931, IMG submission 89579) | Deep subsurface microbial communities from Kolumbo volcano to uncover new lineages of life (NeLLi) - 2SBTROV14_V59a metaG | ecosystem: Environmental > Aquatic > Marine > Volcanic | place: Kolumbo...
CACGCCGTGGCGAACTCGCTGAACATGCTCGGCGATTCCTGGGGGATCAGTCACGAGACCGGCCCCTATCCGGGGGCGTGGTGGCTGTGGCCCTACACCATCCTCTACCAGGTGCCGCCCATGTCGACGTCGCGAAGCGGCGACCTCCAGGTGGTGCTCATCGTACTGGTAGCGCTGGTGTTGCTGCCGCTGTTCTTGCCGTTCGTGCCGGTGCTGAACCGCATCCCGCGCTGGATCCCGCTCTACCGCTGGATCTGGCGCAGCTGGTACGGCCGCGACGAGTCTAGTCGCGCTTGACGAAACCCACGGCGTCCACGCGCCGGTCCCCAACGGTTACCTCGAGCTCGATCCGGCGGCGCAACCCACCGGCGAGCTCGGCGGCGTCCACGGAAGCGAGCTCGGCCGCGCTGAGACCGAGGAAGACCGTTCCGGCGAGCGCGCGCTGCGGGTCGTCGGCTTCCAGCATGAACGGCTCGTGCACCCCGTCGATCTCGAGCACGGCCCGCCGGAAGCCGTACGCCACGGCGGGCGTGAACGCCGGGTAACGTCCGATCAGCTCCGGCCAGCGCGCGGGGTCCTGGAGATCGGCGATGAGGAAGACGTGCCGGGCGCCGCTCCAGGCTCGAAAGGGCTCCATTCCGGCCGGTCCGAAGACCAGCGCGCAGGCTTCCTTGTCGTAGTGGGCGTCGAAGCTCATGGTCCCACCTTTCCCGGCACCGACGGCGCCATGGAAGCGGGGCGCGACCCACGCCGGCCGCGCCCCTGTCCCGAGGAAAGCTTGGTGGAGCTGAGGGGATTCGAACCCCTGACCTCCTGAGTGCGATTCAGGCGCGCTCCCAACTGCGCCACAGCCCCAAGCGACCTGTAGTCTACGGGTTGATCGCGGGCCTTGTCAACGAACCCGACGAGCCAAAGGTCGCGTCTGCGGCGCAATCCGCCGCCCTGCGCGAGGGAGTCGGGCGGCGCCCGTAGGGGCGCCGCCGAACGTGCGTGGCCGGAGCGGGCGGCGGTCATGGCGCGTCAGGTGGGCCGTGCCCCCAGCGCGGCTGCGGCCCGGTCGATCTCGTCGGGCTTGACGTAGATGACGTACCCGAAGCGCTCGTTCCCGGCGGTCACGCCGCTGGTCGCGTAGACCTCGACCCGGGCCCCGCTGAGGCGTTCGTGCAGCTCGGCGAGAGCGCCCAGGCGGTCGTCACCCTGGACAAGGAGGGCGTCCTGGACGGCGACGACGGGCAGGCCGATGTCGTGGCTGACGTCTTCGAACTCCTTCGTATCGGCGGGGAAGAGCGACCACTGCACGTGCCTGGGCCCGACGGGCGCCGCCGTGAAGGCGAGCAGGTCGACGCCGCAGGCGGCGAGCTGCGAGAGGATGGCGTAGGTCTGGCCGGGGACCTCCTCGACCGTCGCGTAGTAGTAGCGGACGCGGTGAACGGAGACGGGCATGGTTCCTCCTCGGTCGATCCCGACAGTGCCCCCGACAGTGCCCCCGACAGCGCCCCCGACAGCGCCCCCGACAGTGCCGACGTGTTCGTTGGCACGAGTATCGGGAGGCCGATGCGCCCTCGCAAGGGTCAAGCGTCCTTGCGCGCCGCGCGGAGTACGATGACGCTCATGCGCGACGCTCCGAGGCCGGACCGGAACTTCTGGCTGGGCGTCTACAACGGTATCTTCGTCAACGGCTCCGAGGCCTTCTTCCACAGCACGCTGGTGCTGGCCCCGTTCCTGGCCGCGCTGGGAGCGCCCGCCGTGGTCATCGGGCTGGTCCCCGGCCTTCGCATCGGCGGCTGGTTCCTGCCGCAGTTGTTCGTGGCCCACCGGCTCGCGCACGAGCCCTTCAAGTTGCCCTGGTACCGGCGCATGTCGCTGGTGCGGGTGACGGCGTGGGCGCTGATGACCACCGCGGTCTTCGTGTTCGGCCATCGACCTGGGCTGGTGGTGCTGGTGGTGCTGGCGATGGTCGCGATCAACGCCGTGGCCGGCGGCGTGACCGGGGTCCCGTTCGCCGACGTCACGGCGAAGGTGGTCCCGCACTTCCGGCTGGGCACCTTCTGGGCACTACGTAACGCCGTGGGGGGCGCTCTGGCGCTGGTCGCCGGCGTCCTGTTGCGCCACATCCTGGCCGCCGGCGCGCCCTTCCCGCAGGACTTCGGCACCGTGTTCCTGCTGGGAACCATCCTGGCAGGCGTTGCCTACCTGTCGTTCAGCCTGGTGCGCGAGCCGGCCGGCAAGCCCGCGCTGCGGCGCCCGTTCCTGTCGATGGTGGGCGACATCCCCGCGGTCCTGCGTCGCGACCCGAGCCTTCGTCGCTTCCTGAGGGTGCGGGTCCTCGGCCTGCTGGCGCTCCTGGCCGATCCCTTCTACGCGGTCTACGCCATCCAGGTGCTGGGCGCGCCCGCCAGCATGCTGGGGACCTACGTCATCGTGGCCACGTTCGCGTCGATCGGCGCCAACTTCCTGTTCCGAGGCGCCGCCAACCGCGCCCTCAACGTGACCGTCCTGCAGCTCGGCGTGCTGCTGCTGCTGCTCGCCCCCGTCACGGCGCTGCTGATGCCGGGCTGGAAGGCCTTCACGCTGGTGTTCATGTTCTCGGCGGCCGGCAACTCGAGCGTCGGCATCGCGGCGTGGAACCTGCTGTACGCCCTGGCGCCGGAGGAGGAGCGCCCGCTCTACGTGGGCCTGTCGAACACCTTCCTGTCGTTGCCGAGCCTCGCCCCGGTGCTCGGCGGTGCGCTGGCCCCGCTGCTGGGCTACCCGTCGCTCTTCGTGGCTGCGGCAGCGAGCGGCGTCGTCGCGCTGGCGTTCGCGTTCCGCTTCAAGGAGCTCCGCGCGCTCGACCTTCGTGCGCTCCGCACGCGACTCTGAGCGGCTACAGGCGTTCGAAGGCGTCGACGCTCAGCACGAAGATGATGGCGCCGCCCACGGGCACCTCCATGGGTTGGCTCGCGAAGACGCCCTCCAGGGCATGGATGGGGGAGGTCGCGCTGGTGAACCTGGTGCGCTCCCGGCAGGTTGCGGCGATGATCGCCTTCACGTGGTCCACGGCGTCGTCGTCGACCCCGATGATGAGCGTGGTGTTGCCCTCGTGGAGGAACCCGCCGGTCGACGCCAGCTTGGTCGATTGCAGGCCCTCGCCGATGAGGGCTTCCTGCAAGCGAGGTGCGTCGGTGTCCTGAACGATCGTCAGGAGCAGCTTCATGGGTGCCTCACGATAGCACCGCGGTCGCCCGGCGGCGGCGCATCGTGCACGGCCGTGCCTCCGGCCGGCGCGGAATTCCGAACGGCGACGGGCACGGTGCGCGCGTACAATGGGGGGTGTCGGGGGAGGGAGCCGTGCCGGAGAATCGGTTCGTGGTCGAGGTCATGGAGCCGGTGCCCGGCGACGTGGTGGATGACGTAGCCGCCACGATCGCCGGACGCTTCGGGATGGACCCTGCCCGCCTGCGCAAGCTCCTCGACGGACGGACCGGCCCCGTGACCAAACCGGTCCTGCAGGAGAAGGCCGATCTGATCGCGGGCGCGTTCGCCGAAGCGGGCGTGGCGGTCTCCGTCCGCGACGCCGACGCGCCACCTCGCCCGCCGAGCGGCGTCGTCGAGGCGAGCGTGCTTCCCAACCGGGAGCGCGCCGAGCTCGCGACCCCGTCGACCCTGTTCCTGTCGTCCACGCGCTGGGTACCCTCGCCCCACCAGGAGCCCGCCGTGGGCGCGGCGGGGCAGGCCGACGGGAGCACGCCCGACGACGAGGCGCGCGACCGGAGTACGACGAAGGGTACCGCCGGCGTGGCGGCGGCGCCTCCCCCGACCCGCCGGCTCACGTCCGGTGCGCTGGGCCTGCGCGGTTACCTGCTGATCGGCTTCGCCGCCTCGCTCGTGCTCCTCCTGGCGTTGCAGGCCATCAACGGGATGCAGGGCGGCCGCGCGCGCACCTCCGCCAGCGTGGCGGCCGGGATGGCCGCGTACAACGACGGCGATTTCGCGCAGGCGCGCCGCCTGTGGACGCCGCTGGCGCACGCCGGCGACCCGCGGGCCCAGTACATGCTCGGGTACATGGCCGAGAACGGCCAGGGCCGGGCCTGGAGCAACCATGACGCCGCCGCCTGGTACCGCCTGGCCGCGAACCAGAGCTATCCCCAGGCGCAGGTGGCCCTCGGCAAACTCTACCTGCGGGGGATGGGGGTGCCCCGCGATGCCGCCCAGGCAGCGGCGCAGTTCCATCAGGCGGCCGAGGAAGGGTATGGGCCGGCTCAGTTCCAGTACGCCCTCGCCCTGTTCCACGGGACCGGCGTGCAGCAGGACTTCTAGCAGGCGTTGCGGTGGTTCCGGGCCGCGGCCCGCAACGGCGTCGCAGAAGCGCAGCCCTACGTCACCTTCGCCGGTTCGTCCCCCGACGCAAGTGGCGCGGCGGCGGCCGGGAGCAGCCAGGCGGGCTCGACCGACCAGAACCGCTGACCCGGGCCGCGGCCTTGGCCGAACCTTCAGCATGCTTTCAAGAGCGCGTCATGCAGCCCTGGTAATGTAAGGCGATGAGACCACGACGGCAAGCCCTCCACCTGCTCCTCGGAGCCGCGGTCCTCGCTGTCCTGCCGCCGGGGTCGGCGCTGGCGCAGGGCTCCGGCTCGCAGCCCGGCGGTGGTGCGTCCGCGACCAGCAATCCGGTCCAGATCCGCACCGAGATCTACGTCGTCAGCGAGGTGACGAAGAGCGACGGCTCGAAGGGCGAGAAGCTGACCAAGGCCGACACGGCCCGCCCTGGCCAGATCGTCGAGTACCGGCTCTTCGCCAAGAACACCTCGGACACGACCCTGCCCGCCGGCGTGGTGCAGATCACCAGCCCCGTTCCAACCGGCATGCAGTACGTGCCCAACTCCGCGACCCCGTCGTCGGACACCCTCCTTACGGAGTTCTCCGCCGACGGTGGGAAGACCTTCTCCAAACCGCCGGTGCTCGTGGGGACCGGCAATGCGCGCAAGGTCGCCGAGCCGACGAGCTACACCACCTTGCGCTGGACGGTGCTCGCGCCGCTAGAGCCCGGTCAGGAGCTGCCGTTCTTCTACCGCGTGAAGGTCCTGAAGCAGTAACGCACGCATGCCCCATGCAGAGTGAAAGGCCGGAGAGGGCGGTCCGGCCTTTCGTGGAGGGGTCACGTGTCTCTAGGAGGTGTTACGACGTTGCCCTGCACCACGAAGCGTAGCTCCGCGGCCTGAGGCCGGGTTGAAGCCGGCGTGAGGAACGTGAGTGCGGTGCGACGTCGGCAGGCCGCCGGCGCCGTGCGACCGCCGAATGCGTGTCAGCGACGTAGGATGATGCCATGACGCTGCTCGCTGTGTATGCCCATCCCGACGACGAAGCGTTCGGCACCGGCGGCACGCTCGCGCGCTACGCCGCAGCCGGCCTCGACGTTCGCCTCATCTGCGCCACGCGCGGCGAGTCGGGCAAGATCACCGATCCCGACATCGATCCCGACGTCGACGTCGGCGCGTTGCGGGAGGGCGAGCTGCGCGAGGCCTGCCGTGCGCTCGGGATCGACGAGCCCATCTTCCTGGACTATCACGACTCCGGGCGTCACGAACGCACGCGCTACGACGACCCCCGGGCCCTCATGAACGTCGACGAGTTCGACCTCGAGGGCGCGTTGCGGCCCTGGATCGGCGAGCTCGAGCCCGAGGTGATGCTCACCTTCGACCCGCACGGCGCCTACGGCCACATCGACCACATACGCATCCAACGCGCCGCGACGGCCGCCTTCTGGTCGGCCGGGAGCGTCACCAAGGCGCCCCCCCGGCGCCTGTTCTACAACGCCATGTCGGCCGAACGCTTGCGGCAGATGCAGGAGGCGCGGCGGGTGGGCCCCATGGCGGGGCTCGATCCCGGCCTGTACGGGGTCAGCGAGGACTCGTTCGCCGCGGTGCTCGACGTGTCCCCGTGGGCGGACGCCAAGGTGCGCGCCATCCGCTCTCATCGCAGCCAGGTCGGTCCGAGTTCGAGCTTCGCGAGCGCGACGGACGGCGAGGAAGGGTGGCGCTCCTTCCTGGGGCACGAGACGTTCACGCTGGGCGGCGTCCGCGGCGCGTTCCCCGAGGCCCCGGTCGACGATCTGTTCGCGGGCTTATGACGCCGGACCCCCGGCGCCGTTCCTGACGCCGTTCCTGACGCCGGCCCCTGATGCCGGCCCCTGGTGCCGGTCCCTCGTGCCGGCCACTGGTGCCGGCGCCTTGATGCCGGCGCCTTGATGCCGGCCCTCTGGCACCGGCCCTCTGGCACCAGCTCCCGACACCGGCTCCCCGACGCGCGCCTCTGCCCCCGCCCGCGGCGCCATGGCGCGGCCCGGCGGAGGGTCGTGCGGGCCCGCTGGGGACCGTCGCGCAGCGACCGTCGCCCTTCATCGCGCTCGGTCAGCTCGGTTCGGGACGCTCCTGGAACTGCAGTTCGTAGAGCCGGCGGTAGTACCCGTCCTCCTTCAGCAGCTCGGCGTGGCTGCCCTCTTCGATGAGCTTGCCCTTGCGCATGACCATGATGCGGTCGACGTCCTGGATGGTCGAGAGACGGTGCGCGATGATGATGCTGGTGCGTCCCTGCATGAGCTTGTGGAGCGCATCCTGGATGAGCTCCTCGGTCTCGGTGTCGACGTTGGCGGTGGCCTCGTCGAGCACCAGCAGGATGTCGGGGTTCTGCACCAGGGCCCGGGCGAAGGCGATGAGCTGCTTCTGGCCGGTGGAGAAGCCGGCCCCCCGCTCGCGCACCGCAGTGTCGTAGCCGTCGGGCAGGCGCGCGATGAAGTCGTGGGCGTTGACGAAGCGGGCGGCCTGCTCGACCTGCTCCTGCGGGATGGTGTCGTCGCCGAGCGTGATGTTGCTGCGGACCGTCCCGCTGAAAAGGAAGGGGTCCTGCAAGACGATGCCCACGTGGCGCCGCAGCTCCACCTGGTCGTAATCGCGGACGTCGCGCCCATCGATCCGGACCGCGCCGCGCTGCACGTCGTAGAAGCGGCTGATGAGGCTGATGATGGTGGTCTTGCCGGCGCCCGTGTGGCCCACGAACGCCACCGACTCGCCGGGCCGGATGGTGAAGTCGACATCGCGCAGGACCCAGTCCTCGGCGTCGTAGGCGAAGTGCACGTGATCGAAGACGACCTCGCCCCGGAACGACGATGCGAACGGGCCCGCGTCGTCCCGATCGCCGATCTGCTCCGGCGTGTCGAGCAGTCCGAAGATGCGCTCCGAGGAGGCCATCGCCGCCTGCATGATGTTGAACTTGTCCGACAGGTCCTGCAGGGGGCGGAAGAACATGTTGGAGAACTGGATGTAGGCGACCAGCACACCGATCGTGACGGTGTTGGAGAGCCCTGGCCCGACGATCTCGAGCGCGCCGTAGTACAGGATCATCGCCATCGAGACCGCCGCGAGGATATTGACGGTGGGCCAGAACAGGCTGAACCACCGGATCTGCTCGGCGTAGGCGTCGAGCAGGCCCAGGTTGATGCGGTCGAAGCTGCGCTCGTTGCGGGCCTCGCGGTTGAACAGCTGCACGGTACGCATGCCCCCGAGATTCTCCGCCAGGTAGGCGTTGGAGCGCGACGTGCGTAGGCGCACCGCCCGGTAGGCGTCGCGGATGCGGCGCCGGAGCAGGTTGAGCACCAGGAACAGCACCGGCATGACCGTCAACGTGATGAGCGCCAGCCGCCAGTTGATGCTGAACATGTACACGAGCAGCCCCGCCACCATCCCGACGTCGGCGATCAGCCCCACGACGCCGTCGGTCATCATGTTCTGGACGGCGTCGACGTCGCTGGTGATGCGGGTGATGAGGCGACCGACCGGGGTGCGATCGAAGAAGCCCATGTGCAGCCGTTGGATCTTGGCGAAGATCTCGCCGCGGATGTCGTAGATGATGTGCTGGCCGAGCCAGTCCACCAGGTAGGTGTAGCCGTAGCGCAGCCCGAAGTTCACCAGGCGCAACCCGAGATAGATGAGCGCGATGACGGTGAGCCCGTGCAGCCGCTGGTCCATGGTGAGGCCGGTGAAGGGTGCCCGGTCGGCGATGATGTAGCGGTCCACGGCCATGGCCAGCAGCGTGGGGAAGGCGGGCGTGATCCCGCTGTAGGCGAGCAGCAGGCCTATGGCGACGCCGAGCTGCAGGCGGTACGGCTTGAGGTAGGCCATGAGCCGGCCCATGATCTGCCAGTCGAACGACTTCTCGAACGCCTCGCCGTCCTCGTCGAGCCTGCTTTCCTCGCGCATGCGCCCGCGCCGGCTGCGGCGCAGCCGGCGGAACTCGGCCTTCGCCTCCTCGACCGAGTAGGCGGGAAGGTCCATGTCCGTCACCGCGGGCGGCACGTCCAGCGGTCGGGTGGCGCCCATCAGGCGGCCTCCAGGTCCGCTTCGAGTTGCTGGCGTCGATGCATGTCGGCGTACCAGCCGTCCGCGGCGAGGAGGTCGGCGTGGGTGCCCTCCTCGGTGATACGGCCGCGGTCGAGCACATAGACGCGGTCGCAGTGCTGGAAGGCGCTGATCCGGTGCGCGACGATGAGTGTGGTGCGTCCGCGCTGGACCTGCCCGAGCCCCTCGAGGATGCGCGCCTCGGTCTGCGTGTCGACCGCCGAGAGGGCGTCGTCGAAGATCAACACCGGCGGGTCGCGCACGATGGCACGGGCGATGGCAGTGCGCTGGCGTTGACCGCCGGACAGCGTCACGCCGCGTTCGCCCAGCGGCGTCTGGTACCCCAGCGGGAACCCTTCCACGTCGTCGGCGAGCTGCGCGAGCGAAGCCGCCCGCTCAACGTCGGGCATGAGGTGGTCCATGCCGGTCTCCGGCACGCCGTAAGCGATGTTCTCGGCGATGGTGTCGCTGAACAGGAACGGCTCCTGCGGCACCAGGCCGATGAAGCGCCGCACGACCGCGACGGGGTAGCGTTTGATGTCGATGCCGTCGAGCAGGATCTGACCCGAGTCGGGGTCGAGCACGCGCGCCACGAGGCTGGCGATCAGCGTCTTGCCCGCGCCCGTGCGCCCGGTGATGCCGATGCTCTCGCCGGGGCGGACGTGGAAGCTGACGCCCGACAGGGCCGGGAGCCCGTCGAAGGCGACGCTGACGTCACGGAACTCGATCTCGCCACGGATGCGGCGAAGGCCGAGGTCGGTCTCGGGGCCGTCCTCGATGGCGGGCTCGCTGTCGAGGATCTCGCGCAGTCGGTGCCAGGAGGTGGAGCCCCGCTGTGCCAGGTTGGCGATCCATCCGAGCGCGATGAGCGGCCACTGGACGCCGTTGAACAGGAACACGAAGCTGGAGAACTGGCCGATGGTCAGGTTGCCGCCGACGCCCAGCACGTAGCGGCCGCCGACCAGCAGGAGCAACGTGACGGCGACCCCGAACAGCGTCTCCATCAGCGGGTCCAGGGGGCCAGCGATGCGGCTCAGCGACAGGAAGCGTCGGATGTACTCGTCGTTGAGTCGACGGAAGGTGCGCAGGTGCCGGTTCTCGATGCCGAAGCCCTTCACCACGCGCATGCCGCCGAAGTTCTCCTGGGCCATCGCCGACACTTCGCTGAACTGCTCCTGCACCTTCTGGTACCGGCGATGGATGATGCGCATGAAGATGAAGAAGGTCAGCGAGATGATCGGCATGATGCCGAGCATCATCAGCGTGAGGTTGGGGCTCAGACGCGCCATGCGCGTGACGGTGAACGTCAGGAGCAGCGCGGTGTTGATGGCCTGGAACGCGCCGACGCCCACGAGCATGCGCACGGCGTTGAGGTCGGCCGTGAGGCGCGCCATCAGGTCCCCCACGCGGTGGTTGTCGTAGTAGGCGCTATCGAGGCGGGCGAAGTGTCGGAAGAGATCGCGGCGCACGTCGAACTGGATCTCCCAGCTGGCGGCCAGCAGGCTGCGGCGCACGATGACCATGGAGATCCCGCCCGCCAGGGCGGTGCCGAGGAGGGCCGCGACGTACAGCCACATCCGTTCGGTGGTCATCGATCCCTGCTTCAGGGCGTCGATGGCCATACCCGGGATGATCGGCATCAGCGTCGTGAAGAACGCGTTGACGACCAACATCACCACGCCCAGGAGGTAGGCCCAGGCATGGTTGCGCACGTAGCGCGAGAGGTCGCGAATCGTCTGCAGCACGGTTCCCCTCCCGAGACGCAAAGCGGGTGCGATCCGGCGGGGCGGTCCCCGGCCGATGCGGGGCGGAGGGGTGATGACCTCGTCGGACCGTCCGAGGTGGCGCCGACGACGGACGTCGTGGGCGCGAGGGGCATGGCGCGGAGGGCTCCCCGCGCTCCGGTGAACGACGGAGCCGGGGCGAGGTGCACCTGGAGCGCACATGACCGGCCGATACTCTACCGCGTCTGCCCTTCGGCGGAGGTGGCGTCGGGCGACGGGGCTGGGCGCACAGCGGCGGCGCCGTGGTCAGGGAACGAACAGCGGGGAGCCGTACGGCTGCCCGTTGAGCTCGAGCGTGAAGGTCACCGGCCCGGGATAGGTCGTGAGCCAGGTGCCCTGCAGCAGCTCGCCCCCCTGCACCGTCGTGCGGTCGACCAGGGTGCGCTGGCCGTTCAACGGCTGCGCGTAGACCATCGCCACCTGCTGCGAGATGCCGGGTTGGATGGTCCAGGCGTACGGCACGCGGCGCAACTCCGGTTGCTTCACCGTGGCGACGGCGCCGGGATCCACGAGCGCCACGGGGTGCACGTTGACGGTCAGGGCCAGCTTGTGGTCGCCGGGGTCGGCACCGGGCGCGGGCACCTGCAGCACGACGCCCTCGGGCAGCTGCGGCGACTCGATGGTGGTCGTGCTGACCGTGTACCCGGCCGCCACCGTCTCGGCCTCGACGAGCGACATGCCGACCACCGACGGCACGGTCGCCGCCTGCTGGCCGGAGGTCGGCGCGCCCTGCTGCACCACCAGCCGCAAGATCGACTGGTCCACCGGTTCGGACAGGTACGGTGCGAGCGATTGGCTCAGGACCTCGCCCGGGTACCCGTCCGGTGCGTTCACCTTGACCTCGAGGATCTGGTCGGGGGAGAGGCCTGCGACCCCCGCCAGGTAGCGCGCATCGTCGACCGAAAGGCCGACCAGCTTCGGGAGGAAGGTCTGCTGCTGCACGGGACCGAGGCTGATGAGCACGTCGACCGGTTGGCCCTGGGCCAGCTTCGACCCGCTCGGGACGGACTGGGCCAGCACGACGCCGGCGGGTGTGGAGGCGTGGATGCGCGCGATCGTGCCCAGGTCGAGCCCCGCGCTCAGCAGGGCCGACGTCACCTGGTCGGGGTAGCTCTGGCCGACCAGCTGCGGGACCTGCGTGCGCGCGAGCTGCCCTTGCGGCAGGGCGTAGCTGAGCTGCACCGTGCGCCCGGGCCGCAGCTCGGTGCCGGAGGTGGGTTGCACCGAGAGCACGGTCCCGGCCGGGCTCGAGGACTCCAGGGGGGTGGGGTTGGGCTTCAGGTCGCGCTTCGCCAGCTCGCGCTGGGCGTCGTTGACGTTCTGCCCCACCACGTCCGGGACCTGCACCGTGCGGCTGTTGGTACGCCGCAGGAAGCCCCCGTCCAACAGCGCCACGGAGGCGACCATCAGCAGCAGGGTGAGCGCCCAGGGCGCGAAGCGTGCGAGCGCTCCCGGCGCCGAGGGATTCCGCCGCGGCACGGGTTCGGGAGCGACGTGGTGCTGTTGCACCGGGGTGCCGCCGTCCCAGCTGAGGCCGTAGAGGCGGACGGTGCGACCGCTGCGGCGGACGTCGGCCGCGGCGACGTCGAAGCCGTCGTCCCGCAACGCCGCCTCGATGGCCGCGTCGTGCGCCTGAGGCTGGCCGTCGGCCGCGCCCTCCCAGGCCACGTAGTGCGCGCCCGGGCGTGAGATAACGTCGTACACCGCCGCCTTGCCCTCGCGCTTGAGGCGCTTCAGGAGACGGCGGTAGCGCTCGAAGGCCCCCTCCTTGGCGGGCTCGAGCTCGAACCACTCGATCCGCACCAGGGTGCCGTCGGGTGCCGTGGCCTCGACGAGGGTTCGGCCCTGGCCCACCGTGGTCTGGCTGATGATCTCGTACTTCCCGTCCAGCAACGACACGTCTTCAACGCTCCCCGGGCTCGGCCCGCGGTCGATGATACCCCGGGTCGCATGAGGAAGGCGGGCGCCTCCGAGGGGAGGCGCCCGCCGGAGCCGTGGGAACGCGGGCCGGTCAGCCGCCGGTCTCGGACGCCGGCCGGGGTTCGATCGGCGAAGGAGTGCGGCCGTGATCGCTGGCGTTGCGCCGCCGCTCCTCCTCGGCGCGGCGTTGCCGCTCCTCCTGCTCCTGCATGCGGCGCTCGACCTCGTCGGCTTCGCCGACGATCCAGTCCGTGATCTCCTCGTGCGACATACCAGCGCGGGCCTTCTCGTAGGCCGTGTGGATCAACTTGCCGTCGATGGTCTCGCGCTTGAGCAGGGCGTTGGCGACCGCCTGGACGGCGGGCCAGTTCTCGTCGATCACCTTCTCGCAGCTCCGGTAGGTCGACTCGAGGATGCTGGTGACCTCCTCCTCGAGCTCGCGCGCGGTCTCCTCGGAGAAGTCCTTGCGACGCGAGATCTCGCCGCCCAGGAACACCGGCCCCTGGTCGGAGCCCCACGCCACGTACTCTTCCTTGCCCATGCCCATGTCGAGCACCATCTGCTTGGCGAGCTCGGTGGCCTGCTTCAGGTCGTTGCTGGCACCCGAGGAGATCGTGCCCGTGACGCGCTTCTCGGAGACGCGGCCCCCGAACGCCACCACCAGCTGGCTGCGGAAGCGGTCGACGTTGTAGAACATCTCCTCCCTGGAGAGCGGCGCCATGAAGCCGCCGGCGCCTCCGCGCGGCATGATCGTCACCTTGCGGATGTTGCCCAGCTCGGGCTGCGCGGCGTAGGCCACGGCATGACCCGCCTCGTGGAAGGCCAGGATGCGGCGTTCTTCCTCGGTGGGAACGAGGCTCCCGCGCCGGAGGCCGAGGGTGATGCGGTCGAGCGCCTCGTTGAAGTCCGACCAGCTGATGATCTGCTTGCTGGTGCGCGCCGCGATCAGGGCGGCTTCGTTGGTGAGGTTCTCCAAGTCGGCTCCCGAGAACATCGGGGTCGCCTCCGACAGACGCTTCAGGTTGACGTCTTCCGCCACCGGCTTGTTGCGGATGTGGACCTTGAGGATCTCCTCGCGCTCGCTCTGCGTGGGCAGGCCGATGGTGACCTGCCGGTCGAATCGGCCGGGGCGCAGCAGCGCCGGGTCGAGGATGTCGGGGCGGTTGGTGGCCGCCACCACGATGACCGAGGTGTCCTTCTCGAAGCCGTCCATCTCGGACAGGATCTGGTTCAGGGTCTGTTCGCGCTCGTCGTGCCCGCCGCCGATGCCGGCCCCGCGGCGCCGGCCGATCGAGTCGAGCTCATCGATGAAGATGATCGCGGGAGCGGCCTTGCGCGCCTCCTCGAAGAGGTTGCGCACGCGGCTCGCGCCGACGCCGACGAACATCTCCATGAACTCCGAGGCGCTGACGGTCAGGAACGGTACCCCCGCCTCACCGGCCACGGCGCGGGCGAGCAGGGTCTTGCCGGTCCCGGGAGGGCCGACCAGCAGGACGCCCTTGGGGATCTCGGCGCCGATGCGGAGGTACTTCTGCGGACTCTTCAGGAAGTCCACCACCTCCATCAGCTCCTGCTTCGCCTCCTTGTGCCCGGCGACATCGGTGAACGTCGTCTGCACCTTGTTCTCGCGCCCGTAGAGCTTGGCCTTCGACTGCCCGAACTGCATCACCTGGTTCGGCCCGCCCTGGGCGCGCATGAACACGAACCAGAAGAAGCCGAGAAGCAGGGCGATGGGCAGGATGGAGCCGACGACGAAGCCGATCCATTGCGGCGGGTTCCGGATGGTCACGCTGGAGACGTTCTTCTGGAGCGTGCCCAGCAGGGAGTCGGTGATGATGGCCGTGGTGTGGAACGACTGGATCGTCTCCGGTTGACCCTTGACGGTCACCTGCGAGGCGCTCTTCAGGTCGCCGTCGATGTTGCCGTTGGTGCGGTCGACCGTCACCGACGCAACTTTGCCCTGGTCGACCAGGTTGGTGAAGGTCGAGTAGTTGATCTGGCGGCTCGAGCTGCCCGAGTTGAACTGGTTGAACACGAAGATGCCCAGGATGATGAGCATCACGAGCAGCCAGGGATTGAACGATCGTCTCAACAGATCCTCCAGCGGGCGCTGCCGGCGCCGCATGGGTCAGGGCCGCGCTCGGTGCGCGGCGCTAGTCGATCAAGGGTAGCACCCCGGCACGAAGCGTGGCTGTAAGCCAAGGGACCATGTTCCGGCCCCCCCTCGGGCGGCTTCCGGGCGCCGTTCGGCGATGGGGCGGTCAACGGAAGCTGTAGCTCTTGGGCACCGCCACGATGCCGGCCTCCGTCACGGTGAACCCGCGTGCGCGGTCCTCCTCGAGGTCGACCCCGATCTTCGTAGCGGGTGGCACGGAGACGTTCTTGTCGATGATGGCGTTGCGGATGACGCAACCGCCGCCGATCTCGACGTCGTCGAACAGCACCGAGTTCTCGACGGAGGCGTAGGAGTGCACGCGTACGCGGCGCGCCAGCAGCGAGCGCCGGACGGTGCACCCGGACAGGATGACGCCGCCGGCGACCAGCGAGTTCAAGGCGCGGCCGGTGCGCCCCTCCTCCTCGTGCACGAACTTGGCCGGGGGCGAGTACTCGGCCGACGTCCTCAGCGGCCACTCCTCGTTGAACAGGTCGAACTCGGGCTCGATGTCGACCAGGTCCATGCTGGCTTCCCAGTAGCTGTCCAGCGTGCCCACGTCGCGCCAGTAGGTGTTGGGACCGTCCTGGCCGGGGATGGGGTTGCGCGCGAAGTCGTAGGCGTACAGCCGGTAGCTCTCTTCGAGGGCCATGGGGAGCACGTTCTTGCCGAAATCGTGCTCGCTGCCGGGGTCGGCTGCGTCGCGGTTGAGCAGCTCGACCAGCTTCTCCACCGAGAAGATGTAGTTGCCCATGCTGGCCAGGCAGTGCGTGTGACGCCCGGGGATGGGATTGGGGTCCTTCGGCTTCTCCTGGAACTCCTGGATGCGCCAGTCGTCGTCGATCTGCAGCACGCCGAAGCGCCGGCCGTCGGCGACGGGTGTCGGGTAGGCGGCGATGGTGACGTCCGCCGCGTGCTCGAGGTGGTACTCGACCATGTGGCTGATGTCCATCTTGTAGATGTGGTCGCCGCTGAAGATCGCGACCAGGTCCGCGTCGGCGTGGTCGATCAGGTGCAGGTTCTGGTAGATGGCGTCGGCCGTGCCGCGGTACCACTCGGCGCCGAGCTCCTCGTAGAGGTACATCTGCGCGGGCGCCAGGGTGATGAAGTAGTCCGAGAGGAAGCTGCCGAAGCGCCAGTTGCGCTGGATGTGCTCGGTGAGCGACTGCGCCTTGAACTGGGTCAGGATGTACATCCCGAAGATCCCCGAATTGATCATGTTGTTCAGCGCGAAGTCGATGATGCGGTACTTGCTGCCGAACGGCACGGCCGGCTTCGTGCGCTTCCAGGTGAGGGGGTGCAGCCGGGTGCCCTTACCGCCTGCCAGCACCATCCCTATCGTCTTCAGCTTGCGTGCAGCCATACGTCGTCTCCCCAGAGATGGACGAGTGGGCGTCGTAGCCGGATGTCGTTGCTGGATGATAGCCCGCCGGGCTCTGGGGCACCGCCACACGGCGCTTGCGTTGCCGGGAGGCGGGCCCCGCCGCCCGATGCGCTGTACCCTGGGGGCCGATGCCCGCGCCCCTGCCCAGCCTCTACGACGCCGTGCCGGCCGACCTGCCGCTGCCCGAAGGGGAGCCCGGCTACCGCCGCGAGCAGCTCGCGGCCTGGCTCTACCATCGCGGCGCGCAGTCGTTCGACGCCATGACCAACCTGCCCGCCGACCTGCGTGCGGCGCTATCGCAGCGCTACCGCATCTCGCCGTTCGACACCGTGCAGCGCTTCCCCTCGAACGACGGCAGCGTGCGCTACCTCTTCGGGCTTCCCGACGGGCAGCGCACCGAGGCGGTGTACATGCCGTACGCCGACCGCACGACGGTGTGCGTGTCCTCGATGGTCGGGTGTCCCGCGGGCTGTGCCTTCTGCGCCACCGGGGCGCTCGGCTTCGGCCGCAACCTGCGCGCAGGCGAGATCGTCGGCCAGGTCCTGGTGGTCGCCGCGGCCGAGGGTGTTGTTCCCGGCGAGATCCGCAACGTGGTGCTCATGGGGATGGGGGAGGCGCTGCTCAACTACGACCACGCCCTGCGCGCTCTGCGGACGCTGGTGGCGCCCGAGGGGCTCGACCTCTCTCCGCGCCGGATCACGCTCTCGACCGTCGGGCTCCCGAGCCGCATCCGTCGGCTCGCGCGCGAGGGGATGCCGCTGGTGCTGGCGCTCAGCCTGCACGCGCCGGACGACGCCACACGGCGCTCGATCATCCCGACGGCCCACGCGCATCCGATCGCCGAGATCATGGAAGCGGTTCGCGCTTATCAGGAGGCCACCGGGCGGCGCGTCACCGTGGAGTACACCCTGCTCAGCGGCGTCAACGACGACGTTGGCCGGGCGCACGCCCTCGCGGGTCTGCTCCGGGGGCTGAAGGTGCACGTCAACCTGATCCCCTTCAATCCCTGGGCGGGGTCGGGCTTCAAGGCCAGCACGGCAGCGGCGACCGATCGCTTCCGCTCGGAGCTCGAGCGCTCCCGCATGCCGGTGTCGGTGCGATTCAGCCGCGGCCGCGACGCGGGCGGTGCGTGCGGGCAGCTCGCCCTCACCGAGGGCGCCGCCTCGAGTGCCGAAGACCCCTTCCAGGTGCGGCTACGGCCCCGCGAGTCTCGTCCCTGAGGGCGCTTTTTGCCGCCGTGCAGGGCATATCTCGTGGGGGATTTCACACGTCTCGAACGGGGCACCATACTACAGTGGACAACGGAATTATCGTTTCGCACGCAGTCTATGGGAATACGTAGGCGCAGCGATCTGGAGGCTTGCATGAAGAGCATGACGTGCAATCGGGGCTTGGGCAAGGCCATCGTGGCGTCCCTCGCCCTGTTGCTGGTGCTTTCGGCGGCGTGGGCCCAACCGTCGATCTCCGAAGCGCGCGCCAAGGCCCAGGCCACTCCGAACGACGCGACGGTCTGGGTCGATCTCGGGAACGCGCAGTACAAGGCGTCGCAGTACGCCGACGCCAAGGACAGCTTCCTCGAGGCCATCTCGATCGACTACGGCAACGGCGACGCCCACTACGGGCTCGGCCTGTCCGAGTACGCCGCCGGCAACTACCAGGCGGCGCTCTTCGAGTTCAGCGAGGTCACGCGCCTCTACCCGCAGCGCTTCGACGGGCACTTCAACCGCGCGGTGACGCTGGCCAAGCTGAGGCGCCCCAAGGACGCCGCGGCCGCGTTCGAGGCCGCGATCAAGGTGGCGGACAACGTTGCCACCACCAAGGACAAGATCGCCGCCTACCTGGGGCTGGCAGGGCAGCTCGAGCTCACCAACGACTACGCCAGGGCCGCCGCCGCCTACGCCTCGGCGCTCCAGCTCGACCCCGGCAACGCCGACATGATCCTCCGGCGGGGCCAGGCGCTCGAGCAGGCGGGCAAGGGGCTCGACGCCCTGCCCGAGCTGACCAAGCTCGAGGCCAACAGCACCGACTACCGCGTCAGCGCCCTCATCGCCGACATCTACGTCAAGCAGGGGCAGGTCGACTACGCCATGTTCGCCCTCAACCGCGCGCTGAAGAAGGCCGACGCGGCGGGCAACGCCAGCGCCAAGGCGAACATCCTGGTCAAGCTGGGCACGCTCCAGAAGAGCCTGGGCCGCGATGCCGACGCCGCCCAGTCGTTCCAGCAGGCCGCGCAGGCCGATCCCAACTCGTGGCAGGCGCTATACAACCTGGGTGTGAGCTACCTCGAGGGCGGGCAGACCCAGAAGGCCCTCGACCCGCTCGAGCAGGCCAGCGGCCTGTCCCCCGACAACGGCGACATCCACCTGGCGCTGGCGTCGGCCTACGACCAGCTCGCACAGACCGACAAGGCGCTCGCCAACGCGCAGGCCGCGCTCGGCCAGCTCAACGACGCCAAGCAGATCACGCAGGCACGTTTCATCGCCGGTCGATCGCTGTACCGCAAGGGGCAGTACGCCGCCGCCGCGAAGCAGCTCGACCAGGTGGTGCAGGCCAGGGCCGACGACCCGCAGGCGCAGCTCTGGGCGGGTCTCGCGGACTACCAGCAGAAGAGCTACGACACCGCCATCCGGTTCTTCGAACGCGCCACCCAACTCGCACCCAACAGCGTCGAAGCCCGCGTCGATCTGGGCGCCGCCTACCTGGCTGCGAAGCGCTTCCAGGACGCGGAAACCGTCTACAAGCTGTTGGTCCAGCAGAACCCCAACGACAGCGAGAGTTACTACAATCTCGGTTGGGCGCTGTACTCCCAGGACCGCCAGAGCGCGGCGCGTGACGCCTGGAAGAGCTCCTGCCAGCAGGGTTATCGACAGGCCTGCGACGCGATTACCAAGTACCTGTGATGCACCTCTGCACTAGAATGGAACCATGGATTGGCTTCGACGTAACTGGCCCGACCTGCTGATCGGGATCGCCCTGGTCGCGGTGATCGCCGGCATCATCGCGACGCTCATCACGGGTGGATCGTTCTTCCCCGTGGGGCAGAGCACCCGGACCAGCACTCCTCCGGCGCAGAGTGCGACCACGCAGAGCTCGGCGCCGCCGGCGGCTTCGTCCTCCGCGACGTCCTCCACGACGTCGCCCACTACGTCGCCCACTACGTCGCCCTCCACGTCGTCCGCCAACGGCACGGCGGGCAACGCCTCGAGCACCTCGACCGCCACGAGCGGCTCCGCGGCGAACGGCGCTTCCTCCTCGGCGGCTCCTTCGAACGGCGGCGGTGTGGCCGTCCTCCCCCCGAGCGACAACGGAAGCTCGGGCTCGTCCGGCTCGGCGTCGTCCGGCAGCGCGTCGTCCGGCGCGTCGAACGTCGCGGCCCCGAGCGCCTCGACCGCCGCGAGCGCGGCGCCGCCCGCGAGCTTGTCGTCCGCGACGTCGTCCGGTCCGTCGACGGCGGCCGCCAACGGTCCCGGCACTGCGGCCCCGTACCGCATCTCGGTGGGCGCGTTCTCGCACGCCGACTACGCGAAGCGCCAGGAGCAGACCTTCAAGAAAGCCGGCTACCCGGTGTTCCTGGCCAATCAGGGCGATCTGACGATCGTGCTGGTCGGGCCCTACCGCACCCAGTCCGAAGCCGACGGCGTCGCGGCCAAGATCAAGAGCGGCGGCTTCGGCGTCGATCCGGTGGTGTACGAGTTCAAGGGCACGCAGGACAGCGCTCCGCAACCCGCCAGCCCGTCGGCCGGCGGCGCGGCAACGTCGTCCTCGACCCCGTCCTCGACCCCGTCCTCGGCCTCGGCGAGCACCTCGACGTCCACCTCTGCCGCGGCGGCTCCCGCCGGCCAGCGTTACCTGCAGGTCGGCGCCTACGGAAGCTCCGACAGCGCCAAGCCGCAGCGTGACAAGCTAGCCTCGATGGGCTATCAGGTCACCGAACGAACCGAGGGTGGGCTCGTCAAGCTGCTCATCGGGCCGTTCGGCCCGGACCGCCTGCAACAGGTTCAGGCCGATCTGAAGGCTGCAGGGATCGACAGCTTCGCGCGCTGATGCGGAGCATCCCGACGGCTGCGGTCAGCCGTCTCGTCACCTACCTCCGGATCCTCACCGATCTCGACGAGGCCGAGATCAAGCGCACGTCGTCGGACGTCCTTGCCGAGGAGGCCCATGTCTCCGCTTTCCAGGTGCGCAAGGACCTCGCCTACTTCGGGCGTTTCGGCACGCGCGGGGCGGGTTACAGCGTGCCCACGCTGCGCCGGGAGCTGCGCCGGATCCTGGGGCTGACGCGCCCCTGGAACGTCGCGATCATGGGGATGGGGCGCCTCGGGCAGGCCCTTGCCGACTATCCCAACTTCGACCAGTACGACTTCCTGCTCAAGGCCTCGTTCGACAGCGACCCCGTCAAGGTCGGGCGGCACTTCGGCGGCGTCGACGTGTACCCGCTCGCGGAGCTCGACGAGCGCGTCGCCGCGTCGTCGATCGATATCGCCTTCCTCACGGTGCCGGCGCACGCCGCCCAGAAGGCGGCGGAGCGGCTGGTCGGCGCCGGCATCCGGGGCATCCTGAACTTCGCGCCCACGGTGATCAACGTCCCCAGCGGCGTGGTGGTCGAACCCGTCGACTTCGTGGCCGGCCTGAAGCGCCTGGCGTACTACCTGCATGGCGCCCCCGCCAAGGGACACGTCGGCTCCTGAACGAGCGGCCCGGGCTGCCGGTCCGTCCGCTACCGCGGGCTGCGGACGCATCCCCCGCGCCCGTATACTGGCGGGCGTCGTGTTCGATCTGATCCAGGACGATCTCGTGACCTTCGAGGAGCGGATGCAAGATCAGCTCCACTCCTCGGTCGCCTTCATCGAGGCCATCGGCGACGACCTCGTCGGCGCTGGGGGCAAGCGGCTTCGTCCCACCCTCAGCTTGCTGGCCGGTCGGCTGCTCGACGCCGACCGTGAGCGCACCTTGCAGGTGGCGCTGGCCGTCGAGATGCTCCACTCCGCTTCGTTGCTGCACGACGATCTCATCGACGATGCCCAGACCAGGCGGGGGGCGCAGGCCGCCTTCCGGCGGTACGGCAACGTGGTCAGCGTGATGTCGGGGGATTTCATGCTCGCCCGCGTGCTGGGGTTGCTCGCCGAGACCGGAAGCGTGGAGTTCACGCGCCTCATGTCGCGGACGGCCGCGGCCATCTGCGAGGGAGAGGTGTTGCAGTTTCAGACGGCGACGCTGGAGGACTACAGCTTCGACACCTACGACGCGGTCATCGAGGGGAAGACGGCGATCCTGCTGGCGTCGGCCCTCGAGGGTGTCGCCATCCTGAGCGGCACGGAGCGGGAGCAACGGGACGCGCTGGTGCGCTACGGCATGCACTACGGCCGGGCGTTCCAGATGCAGGACGACTACCTCGATCTCCTCGGCGACGCCGAGCGGCTCGGCAAGCCGGTGGGCGGCGATCTGCGGGAGGGCAAGGCCACCTACCCGGTGTTGCTGCTCCTGCTCGAGCACCAGGTCCGCGAGGCCGGCGACATCGTTCGGCGCCACGCCTCGCGCGCAGGCGACGTCGCCCGGATGATCGAGCTGGTCCGCGAGCACGCTGCGGACGACCGGACCCGCGAGCGCATCCGCTTGGAGGCCGGGCACGCCGTGGACGCCCTGTCGATCTTCGAACCTTCGCCGGCGCGCGA
>Ga0114931_10003053_pt1 | contig 21282 bp, 19 predicted proteins | sample 2SBtaG_FD_89579 | JGI IMG/M metagenome (GOLD analysis project Ga0114931, IMG submission 89579) | Deep subsurface microbial communities from Kolumbo volcano to uncover new lineages of life (NeLLi) - 2SBTROV14_V59a metaG | ecosystem: Environmental > Aquatic > Marine > Volcanic | place: Kolumbo...
CACCGAGGGCGCATCTCGCGTGTGAGAGCACGCCTACATTTACCCGCACCGGTACGTCAACGGTCCTGTCGAGACGCGCGTCGCACCCGCCACATCGATCCGGCCATCAACGTGGCGAAGAAGCCGGCGGCCATGGCAAATATTGTTGCGAACGACGGGTCGGCATTCAGGCGCGCCAGATAGGCGAGCCCCCCCGATCCGAGGGCAAGCATTGCAAAAATCACCTGATGCCCAAGCGCATATCGGAGGCGACCGGCAGCCTGAACCTGCGGCGATTGGACCATGAGTTCGCCGTGGATGGCCTTCGCCAGCACCCGGTGGAGTTCATCCGGAAGCGCCACAGCCGAAAGGGCCAGTTCCTTGACCGCACCGCCCACAAGCTTCTTCCAGTCCTTCTCCGGCCCGAGAACCGCCTCCTCGATGTACGGGCGGATGACCCGAACCGGATTCATCTCCGGGCTGAGATGCGTACACAATCCCATCAATAGCACCGTAGTGCGAGCGAGCAGGATCAGATCTTTCGGGACCTGAAACGTGTCGGTCAGTTCGCGGAAGGCGATGTCCAGCTTTCGAAGGTCGAAAATCATCTCCACCTTTTTTTGCATCAGCGATGCCGCGTCGAGGTCTTTCAGTTGCCAGTCTTCCAGGCTGAGATCGCTCACCACGTGCTCGTGTACATAGTCGATGAGGCGGGCGATGGTCTCGTCGTGGCCGTTCTTGGCGGTGAGGCCCATCTGCCGGAAGGCTTTCATGATCCGCTCTTGGTCCCGGCGGAGAAGGCCCATCAGGAATTGCGGGATTCCGGCTTTCATGCCGGGCGAGAGCCGCGCCACCGCGCCGAAGTCTATGAAGACGAGGGCGCCGTCCGGTCGGACGATGAGATTGCCCGGGTGGGGATCAGCATGGTAGAAGCCGTCGCTGAAGATCATTCGGCAATACGCCGCCACGATGCGTTCGGCCAGGGCTTCGCGGTCGACGCCGAGGTCTTTAAGCGCAGTAAGGTCGGAGACTTTGGTCCCGTCGATGAACTCGGTGGTCAGCACCCGGCGGGTCGAGCGGTCGTGAACGACGTCGGGGAAGGCCACACCGGGGACGTCGTCGAAATTGGCGGCGATGGCTTCAATATGGCGCGCCTCTGCCTCGAAGTCGAGTTCGTCTCGGATCATGGCCTCCAACTGCCGATACTGATCGGTGAGCCCCCGCAGGCGAATGATAGTACCCACGAAAGAGAGCAGCCGGCGGATAGTACGGAGGTCCATCTCAGCAGTGGTCTCGATATCGCGGTATTGCACTTTGACGGCCACCCGGCGCCCGTCATGCAGGCGGGCTTCGTGGACCTGCGCGAGGGAGGCGCTGGCGAGAGGTTCGGGTTCGAAGGATGCGAAGAGATCGGACGGGTCCTTCCCCCATTCGGTACGAATCCGGTCGTTTATTTCTTCGAGGGGGACGGGCGGGACCCGGTCCTGAAGCCCTTCGAGTTCGTGACGGAATACCTCGGGGAGGACATTGGTGAGGATGCTTATGAGCTGTCCGACTTTGATGAACAGACCTTTGAGGTCGAGGATCAGCCGCATCACGCGACGGGCATTGCGGCGGTGGAGGGCCGGCAGCGCGCGTGCTTTCCAATCGGGGCCGCGCACCACGCCGGCGATCCGGTGCGTGAGGTAGCTCATCAACACCGTTCCGGTGACGCCATACGCACGAATGAGACGAAAACGTCGGACGAACGGATTTGCGTAGTGGTCAGTCGGCATGGGAAATGCTCGGCAGGCTTAGGGGGCAATCAGGAGGTTTCGCGGGTGAGGCCGTCGAAAAAGAGCCTCGTGAGGACTTCCGGCAATTCTTCCCACCGGGTGGCGATTTCATTGTCACCGAGCATTTGCATCAAAAGCAAACCCGTGACGGTTCCGGCGATGGCGCGGACGGTCAGCGGCACATCGACGGGGCGAATCTGATCTGCCTCGACGAGCGCCCCAAAGAACAGTTCCGCCATGCGTGTGGTGGGTTCGAGAAATGCCGTTTGGTAGCGCGTGCGCAGTTCGGGGTTGGTCAGGATCTCCGGCAGGATGGCCCGGAAGACCTCATAGTTGGGCCATACGATGGAGATGCGGTGCGCAAGGTACGACAGGAAGAAGGACCGGACGTCGTTCATCTCCAGTCCTTGCGCGAAATCGGCGGCGCGTTGTTCGGTTTCGTTGAGGCGATCGAGCAGCGCAAATGCGAGGTCCTCTTTGTTGCGGAAATAATTGTAGATCGTACCGCCGGCGACGCCGGCCTCGCGAGCTATTTCTTTAATCTTAGCACGATGAAACCCCTTTTCGGCAAAAACGCGCGTTGCCGCATCGAGGATCTGCGTACGGCGAGCGAGGGCGAATTGGGCGCGGGCGGCGTCGGGCATGGAGGCGGAAATGAATCGTGGTTCATCAGAGTGAACGAGCATTCATTCCCCGAGTTGCAGTGGGTCGTAGCTTACGGTCATCGAAGCGACAGTTGCGGAGGGTTGAGCACAGAATGAATCAAGAATGACTATTTGTGTCCCACCGGTCGATAGCCGTTCTTTGATACGAACAAAACGAATCGAGAGAATCTTCCGGTTGTCGATGCCGTTTTCCTGACCGATACATTCACTCCTATATGAACGAAGACCGACCGCTTCTCAGCCATGCACCGGACGCGCACAGGCGCCCGTATCACAGGACGGGAAAGGAGAAACGGAAGGCGGGCGCGGGGTTTCTTCGGTTGCGCCTCGTCTTGCTCGTCGTCCTGTTTCTTCTACCGATTGTCGAGTGCGAGAGGCGCCCGGATGCCGAGAAAATCGCGTCGCAATCGACCTCCATTTTCAACCCGACCCATCTGAACCACCTCATCGAGCCTGTCGTGCGTGGGGATTCAACGCTCGCCATCGTGCATATATATGCGGAGGCTCCCAACTATGAATGGGTTGCCGACGACGACGAGGGTGCCGCGGCCCTCGACGATGCTGCCCGCGCCGCCGTGGTCTACCTCCGCCGCTTCGAATTGACGGGCGACGACAGCGCCCGGGTTCGGGCCGAACAACTGCTTCGCTTCGTCCTCTATATGCAACGCGAAGACGGCCTGTTCTACAACTTTGTCTGGAACGACCGGCTCGACATCAATACGGAGCACGCAAACAGCCGCGCTGATACATTTGGCTGGTGGGCGGCACGGGGCGTGTGGGCGCTCGGGATGAGTGCCCGGGTGCTCAAGAATGCACATCCCGCCTTCGCCCGAATTTGTGCCGATCGGGTTCGGAGGACTTTCCCCTTCCTCGACGGCATGCTCGCCCACTACGGCCAGTACACGCACGCCCGCGACCGGACGATCCCGGCGTGGCTCGTCGGTGGGGCGTCAGCCGATGCCACGAGCGAGATGCTGCTTGGCCTCGTTGCGCTCAACCGGGCCTTCCCCGACAACGCCCTGCAGACGCGGATCGACCGGTTCGCCGAAGGCATCGCGATGATGCAATACGGATCAATGAATGCCTTTCCATGGGCCGCCCATGCGTCGTACGCCGACGGGTGGCATGGCTGGGGGAATAGCCAGACGATGGCCCTCGCGGAAGCCGGGCATCTCGAAAGTGCCAAGCGTGAAGCCGAGCAGTTTTACCCCCGCCTCCTCGTCGGAGGATGGATGCATTCCTTCCAGTTTGATGACCCCGACTCCGTTCGGCGGTACGAGCAGATTGCGTATGCCGTGCGCGGTGTGTCCGTAGGGTTCATCCGGCTCTTCGAAGCCACCGGCGACGTGCGCTATGCCACGCTGGCGGGCCTGGCGGCAAGCTGGTTCACCGGCGACAATGTTACCGGCGCGGCCCTGTACGATCCGGCCACGGGGCGTGGATATGACGGAATAAACGGACCGGATGATATCAATAAAAATGCGGGGGCGGAGTCAACCATCGAGGCACTCTTCACGATTCTCGAGGTGGAAAACCACCCCGAGGCGGCGCGTTGGATGTCGGCCCGCGGTGCCGAACCGGTGCACGTCGAGAAAGAGGGAAAAAAATACTATTACCGGGTGTTTTCGGTGCGAGATGTGGCGCGGGTACATCGTCTCGGTTTGGTCATGGACCTGACCGACGAGCGATTGCTTGTGCTTGAGGATTCGACCCTCGATTCGTTTCTGAGTGATGTATAGTGGGGAAAACCAATGACGCTGAAACATCATCTCTCGCAAGCTCTATGAATTTACGTCGTACTCAACCATTTGGTTGACAAAAATACCGTTGAACATTATTCTTACTCAACCAGATGGTTGAGTTCGCAAAACATACCGTAGATCCCTTCTCTGCCCTCGCACATCCGATCCGACGGGCGATTGTCGCCCGATTGGCGATAGGCGACGCCACGGTCAGCGAATTGGCCGAGCCATTCGATGTGAGTTTGGAGGCAATTTCGAAGCATACCAAAATTTTGGCGCGGGCTGGTATTATTCAGCGAACCCGTGTCAACGGAAGTTTTCGATGCTCACTGGTCGGCAAGCGTTTCGGTGAGATTCAATCATGGCTAACTAACATTGAACATCAATGGATACAGCGACTCGACAACCTCGCAGCCGTTTTTTCGACACCAAAAAAATAAGGTGAAACCTATGGAAGCAACCATCACCCAATGCCGCGTTACGCGTTTCGTGGACGCCCCTCTGGCACAGGTTTTTGAAGCCTGGACCGATCCAGCGATTATGGCAAGCTGGATATCGCCAAATCCCGAGTACTATCCTCATACCACGGTAGATTTGCGCGTTGGCGGCAACTATCGCATCGAAATGCGGCATCAGGCGGGCATGACGCATGTAGTTGGGGGAACCTATCGTGTCGTTGAACCACCAAAGGTCCTCGAGTTCACGTGGGCATGGATCGGCGGACCCATGGAGGGCGCTGATTCTGTCGTGCGGGTTGAGTTTTCTCCCAGTGATGGAGGCACGGAAGTAGTCTTGACCCACGAGTTCACCGGAGAGGGCGCGGAAGCCGCTGCGAGCGAGCACGAAAAGGGTTGGAATGGCTGCGTGGACCGGCTCGAGAACGTGTACGGTCGTACCGAGTCTCGACATCTAGGCGTGCTTTTTGGACTTCACCGTCGGCTCTTCGAGAACGCGCTGGATGGCATCTCCGAAAATGATCTTACGGTTCGAATTACGTCAAATACGAATCATCTGCTCTGGCTGGCCGGTCATCAAGCGTGCACGCGCAGCTTTGTCGCGCAGTTGTTGGGTGATACCACTGTCGATGGTGAGTCGCTTGGTATCTTCAATAAGGCGCTCGACGAAAATGCAGATTATCCCGGCATGAACGAGATAATGGATATCTTCAACAAGGCGAGTGGCGCCATCATGGGCCGTCTGCCCCACGTCACCACAGAAGCCCTGAATGCGCCCGCGCCGTTTGAACACCCCGGAAATGATGCAACCGTTGGCGGTCTCGTAGATTTTCTTCTTGACCATGAAGGGTATCACATCGGACAAATGGGCTTTCTTCGAAAAGCGCTCGGCTACGACGCGTTGTCTTATGACGTGCGTCCGGCGGCTTTTCATGGACGCTTTCTGTGGTATGAATTGCGTACGCCGGATCCCGAGGGTGCGAAAGCATTTTATTCCAATGTCATTGGGTGGGGTACACAAGCATGGTCGGCGCCGGGCGCCGATGAAATGCCGCCATATACTATGTGGATGGCCGGCGATGCACCCATTGGCGGCATGGCCGAGATGCCATTAGAAGGTGCTCAGTGGATTGCCTATATCGGGACAACCGACGTCGATGCATCTGTGGACTACTTCGTAGAGAATGGTGGAGCACTCCTTCAGGAGGCAACGTCGGTTCCCAGTGTCGGGCGGATGGCTCTCGTGAGCGATCCGTCGGGCGCTGCTATCGGATTGTATACGCCCGAGGGGCCGATGCCACTTTCGGAAGGTGACAGGCCGGGCCTCTTTAGCTGGCATGAGTTGGCGACAATAAATGCTGAAAAAGTTGCTTCATTTTACATGAAACACTTCAACTGGAAGACTGCTGGTGATACCGACATGGGAGAAATGGGCACGTACGCGATGTTCTCCCGCACTGAAGTGCCACACGGCGGAATCTATAACAAGCCGGCCGAGGCGCCGGGTGGGCCATCCTGGCTGTATTATGTAATGGTTGAAGATCTCGACGGTGCGCTTGAGCGGGTAAAACAAAGTGGTGGACAAGTACTCGTTGGTCCAATTGAGGTCCCCGGTGGCGACATGATCGCGCAATGCGTCGATCCGTCGGGTATCCCATTTGCCCTTCACGCCGCATCGAACGCCTGACGCCCCGCTCAGCAGCCTGAGCACTTTTAGTCGCAGTCTAGACCCCGGTTTCTACGTTCGGAAACCGGGGTTTTAGTTTTATCCGGCAAACCAAATGCGCGTGTCGATGGAGGTGGTATTCGATGGATGCATTAGTGATTCAGGCCGTTCAGTTTCATCGCAGGTGAGGAATTTACGCGAAAATGCACCGGGTCGGTTTTAATTCGTTCGGCTATGTCGAAGGCGCCGGATACGCCTTTCTATACCTTTGCTCCCGTCGAAATAGTGGTCGATAGATCGCTGCTTTCCGGGAGTCAGGATACAAAACAATTGAGCCGCGGATTCATCGTGATACAATTCCGTGACGAACTCGTAACACGAATCCACGCGGTCGGATTCGGGATCCGACCAGATCGTCACCGGAACGTGTGCGCCCGTCCGGACGCCCCGAATGACCGCCATGCCGACGATAATCGCTTAGCTCTGGTCGATATGCCTGATGAACGAACGGCGGATAAGGTATTCCTTTTTCCGTACGACAACCCGTCTCGTTAGATAGAAGCATACGAGAGGCCACGTCGGTGCTTCGTCGACGGGTGTGAGCATCGGGGATCGTCGTAGAACCGGAAAATGGCCACGAGGACCGACGGCAAACCAACCGAACGGAATACCAGCTTCGTTGTCCGCTATATCATAGTAAAGAAGCCTGGGAGGACCAGTGTTATCTGTTGGCTTACGGAAGGCTTCTGAGTGGCCCGGCGTGCCAAGCCGACCAATTTCACTTCGTTTTAGGCGCCAGTACAGGCACCAGCATCCTCTGTAACTGCCTTGCGGACCGAGCACCGAGACGATATCGTCCCAACGAGCAAAACGTGCCGGCCGGGCCTCGACGACGTTATCGATTATTACAAGTCTCCCTGCTCTCAGCAAAAGGAGTTTTCCCATCAATGATCGTGGAGGTACTTTCTGATTCCGTCCAGTGTGGCCTTCCATCCGACGTTGCATCCTTCGAAAAATGCACTGGCCTCGGGTGCATCGGGAAATCCCGATTGCGTAATGTGGAGAACCGCTCCCTCGGAGGATGCCTGCACATCGAACGTGACCGAGAAATTGGCATCGAACGGCAACGGGCCGCTTCTGGCGTAATATCTGTAATTGGTTAAAACGAGGCGGTGCGGACGATCGAAAGTACTGATCTGAGCCGAGCCTATATAATCCGGATCATCTTCCAATTCCCCCCACGTCGCAGCCCAAATTCCCGAAGATTGGGGCTGAACGATGGCGGAGTGCGCACTCCACCATGCCCGAATAGCGCTGGGACGGATCAAGAGATCGAAGATCGTCTCAGGTGTCGTATCGAAAGTGGCCTCGTGCGATTGCTGTCTCATCTAATCGCGATGGTATGTGGAAGAAAAACTCCCGTGAGCGAAACTCGACGCTGGCGCCGCGCGTTGATGTAGTGTAATATATGTGTAATATATGTCATACTGAAACCGGAGCCATGCCGATGCATCACGCCCGATCTGATAATCCGGAACCCTTGTGTCAAAAAGCCTGGCAATTTTGCATGTGTCCGCGCTGTAAGGTGCGACGGCTCTATGACGCTACTTTTGGTCAGCCAGCACTCACGCATGTTCGTGAACATAGTGGCCTTTTTATAAGCGAAACACCGCCGTCTTCATCGTCCGGTCAAGCATCGGCCAACGATACCGTTCATGGAAGATACGATGGAACGGCCCGTCAGCCCCGGATATTGGATGAAGCGACCGAAGAACCACGCCGCGAGTTTTCCAATGCAATACGAAAGAAACTAAGGGTAAACCGATGCTCGGGCGTGTGCGACGAGGCCATAAAGGACGCTGATGCTATATCTGTACACGTGCCCGGACAGGCTGATCTGTTTTGTAAAAAAAATGTCGACGCACCAATTGTTAGATAAAGGGCACCGTTTCGTTCGTTCAGATAAGTATGCCAAGCGGGGGGCATGAGATATGAAAGAGATTCATGCTAGACGCGGACGCGGAGCTGCTACAAATCCAATAAATCATTTTGAGCGGTTTCACTGTGAGGAAGATATCGGTGCGCTCACGGACGACGAGCGTCGTTCCATTCCCACACAATTATTTTATGACGATTCAAAATCTATTCTGTCAAAAAATAACAGTCCTGACGTACCGTTTACGTATAGCGTCAATCCTTATCGGGGTTGCGAACACGGATGTTCGTACTGTTATGCTCGGCCCACACATGAATTTCTGGGGTTTTCCGCCGGGCTTGATTTTGAATCCCGCATTGTCGTCAAGCGGCGCGCACCGGAAGTGCTTGCCGACGCTTTTGAAAACGCCTCGTGGCATCCGCAAGTTATAGCGTTGTCTGGAAATACAGACCCGTACCAACCGATTGAGAGAAAACTGGAGATTTCACGCCGTTGCCTCTCTGTATTTCTAAAACATCACAATCCCGTTTCCATAATAACGAAAAACCATCTTGTCACCCGGGATCTGGATCTCCTTCGTCAACTTGCGTTACACAATCTCGTGACGGTTACACTTTCCATCACAAGTCTAAATCCAGACCTCACGGGAAAAATGGAGCCTCGTACATCGCGGCCGGTGGCCAGGCTCGCCACCATTGAGGCAATGGCCGGGTCCGGGATTCCGACTGGCGTAAACGTGGCACCTGTGATTCCCGGACTAAATGATGAGGAGGTACCGGCCATTTTGAAAGCCGCGGCAGAGAGCGGTGCTACGTATGCCGGGTACCTCATGGTCCGGTTACCTGGTTCAACGGAAGAAATTTTTTCCGAATGGATAGCACGCGCGTTTCCAAACCGAGCGCGAAAGGTCCTCGCCCGCATTCGGAGTATTCATGGCGGCAATCTTGACGACGCAAAATTTGTGCGGCGGATGCGGGGCGTGGGCCCGTGGGCAAGGCTTACTGCGCGTCTGTTTAGCGTAACGTGCACTTCGGTCGGGTTGAATCGAAGCGTACCCGTGCTTTCCACAGAGCAGTTTCGGCGCCTACCGGGCGGTCAATTATCTCTGTTTTGATGAGAACGGATTTGGCGGGGTCATTGCGACTGCTCATACCGATTTTCCATGGCAAGGACGGATTCGTTGGCTCCCGGACTCCAGATAAAGTATCGCATCAAGATTCTGTCGCCAGAGATGAGCTGCTGTGTGATTCGATGCTCCTGTAATTCTTTGGTCACCGGATCCCGAAACGAGGCGTTGAATACGAGCGTATTATCGGCTTCGAGACTTCCATTTAAAAGCATTATTCCAGTTCTAGATTATCAATCCAGGTACTATAATAAAGGCTTTCGACGGGATCATATCCCATGAGGGAGCGCCCTTCGAAGGCCATTCCGTTCATCTCTCCGCCGTATTTGGCAACTACATATCGACCGCCCATGATGCGCTCGATGTTGGCCGTTCCGGTTGAGCGGACCGGATCGGTCCCCGAAAAGTACATGGTAGATTCGTATTTCCATTTGCCTTCAAATCGAGCCAAAAATGCGTGGGCCTCGCCCGGTTTCGCAGCGGCTATATACTGATTCATCGGGTCGCCCGCCGAAGTATCCTGTGCACAGGCATTCAAATAATACCAACAGGCGACGACAGTTAGGATCACTGTCCGTGGGTGTCTCAGATGGCTTGTCATTGCTGTCTCCGCTGGTTGTTTTATTAATTACGAGACGTCACTGCCACGTGCCGAGCACGGCTCCCATGGCCAGTAGTGTGATGAGATTGTAAGCCATGTTCAATGCGTAAACCGAAATCTTTTTTCCTTCGAATGCAACCGCCTGCCAGCCGATCGTCAATACAAAGCCGAGCCATACCCAAAATGCGCCTTCCACACCGGCCCCTGTTCCCGATACGTCGAAGGCGCCGGCATACGCTTGAAGTATATGAGCGAGTACGTACGCGGTGAGAAAAGCGCCAATGTAAGTCACACCGTACGATTTCAATGGATTGAAAGAGGCGGTGATGTCGTCAGCCGGCACCTCCATAAGTCGCATCCATAGTTTACCGAACAAAGGGCCGTACCAGAGGGCTCCTATGATCATTGGCACGATGCTCGCTCCAAGTACGCTCCACATATTGGGATTATCCATGGTCGTCTGGTTTTGAGTGGGGAGGTGTTGTCGCCGGCCGTCGAACGGACGGATCTTGACGCGATGAACAGAAAGACATGCCTTACCGGTCCGGGATAGCTCCCCGGGTTAATCTCGTGGAGGGCGGATGGGGGGCCGGGGTGGTGGGCTCCAGGGGATAGAATGGTGCCGGCTTGTAAGGCGGTGATTAGTCACAAATATACTCACGGGCGTGCTTATTTGGCGGATCAACGCATTTCGCCCGCGATCCAGCGTGATTTTGATGGAATCCGGGGAGCCACTCTGGAAATGCATTGGTCGATAGGCTGTACGGACCTGGTCTCTTAGGGGCCGGTGAGATTCAAATTCATGAGGTCGATTTTCCGACGGTCCTTCTCGCCAATTTCAAATGAGAATTTGGCCATGCCTCCGATGGGCAAGCGCGGGTTGACGACCCCGTTTACGCGAAAGGGTTTGGAGCCCTTTTCTATGGAGAATTGAAGCAGTAGCGAGCCACCCTGGCGGATTGTCATAGGTGTATCGGGAATCCACCGGTTGTTTTGTGTGGTAAATCCGCGGGGTGGTCGGTATTGCTTGTCACCCACGGGCATCAAGTGATCGAGTGTACAGGCACATGGCGCATTGTTGAGCGTGAGTACGACCTGGCATGAATACGTCTCACTGTTTGAAGTGGCGACACCGGGATAGGGATAATGGCACGTAATCCTTGGTATCCGATTCGGAAACAAGCGCTTCCACAATATTGGGAGCCCGAGCATGGCGCATACCGTTATTATCGGAGTTGGGACGACCATCGTATGTGGTTGGATGAGACGAGATAACAACCGGCGCATATCGCGTGATTGCGCCGGCGTCATGAGAGAAAAAGCGGGATATTCCGGTATTTCTAATGTTTCTACGGAATTGTCGTGCTCTTGGCACATTTTCCTCCTGATTTATATATCACGCAATTTTCTTCTTACTTAAGGACTTTCCGCTCAGATTAACATAAAGTTCACAATTCAGATTCGCTACTCTGTGGCCTGGATCCTCCCGTGTGTTCAGGGAGATGGGGCACGCAGGCTGCGTGTGACGTGTCGGTCCTGGCCATCACTATAAGAGAGGTGTCCTTCGTATCCACCCATGATGCCGTCGAGCACCCAGGCATCGTGCAAAACGAGGCCACGCCAGTTGCCGTGATACTGCACCTCCCCGAGGACGATCAGAGCGGAGCGCTTCAAGATGTGGTCCAGTCGTTCCATACGGTCGGGGAAGACGATGCACTGGATGTCGGCCGATTCATCCTCGATGGTGAGGAAGAGCACGCCGTGGGCGGTGGGAGGGCGCTGCCGCATGATCACGTTGCCGGCGATGGTGATCAGCGGGGATCCTGCGCGGGGGAGGGCGCGGATGAACGGCCAGCACGTCGCGATGGGGCGGACTTCGAGGTCGTTCAGCCGGCGGCGGATGAGCGAGACCGGGTGCCGGCGTCCGGCGGCGTGGGTTTCGAGATCCCAACTGATGCGCTCCGGGGCTTTCAGGGCCGGTAGATCCGGGATGTCGAGGTGGGCCTGTTGGGTAAACAGCACATCGGTCCGCATTCGGCCGGGCGGCCCCTGATTATGTAATGCCCCGATCTGCCAGAAGGCTTTGCGGCTGTCCCCGGCGAGCGCATCGAGTGCACCCGAGCGGGCGATGTTGTCGAAAGCCTCCCGGTCCGCGACGATGCGGGTATAGAACGTCTCCACCGACATGAACGGCCCCCGCCCGCGCTCGAAAACGATTTGCCGCGCCGTTTCCGTCGATACCTGATGGATGCTCGTGAGTGGTTTGCGGATGGCCCACCGGCGGCCGGACCGCTCGATTTCGTACCGGATCCCGGACCGGTTGACGTCGGGGAGCAGTATGTCCACGTTGTGCCGGCGGGCATCCTGTTCGAGCGTCATGAGCGAATACATGCCCGGGCGATGCTGCATGATGGCGGCATAATAGGCCGCCGGATAGTGGCACTTGAGGTACGCGCTGAGATAGACCGTCTTGGCGAAGGCGGCCGCATGGCTTTTGCAAAACCCGTATCCCACGAACGCCGATACCTTGTCGAAGACCTCGTTGGCCGTGGCGAGTGGGATGCCGCAGGATACCGCACCCCCGACGAACCGGGCGCGCATGTTCTCCATGGTCCCCGGATCCCGGAAAGAGCTCATCAGCCGCCGGAACGCGTCGGCGTCTTCGAGGGAAAGGCCCGCGAACTCATGCACCACCATGAGCACCTGCTCCTGAAAGATGATCACGCCGTAGGTCTCATCCAGAATCTTCGCGAGATTCGGGTGCAGATGGACCACGGGTTCGCGGCCCTGCCGGCGTCGCACAAAAGCGTCGACCATATTGCCCTTTATCGGTCCGGGGCGGAAGAGCGCGATCTCGGTGATGAGGTCGTTGAACGTGTCGGGCTGGTGCTTTCCCAGGAGGTGCCGCTGGCCCATCGACTCGATTTGAAACACCCCGATGGTGTCGGAGGCCCGAATCATGTTGAAGGTCCGCGTGTCGTCCAGCGGAAGTTCATCGAGATCCAGGTCGGGGTCGATGTGATTGAGAATGTGCTCGTTGGCCTCGCTGAGCGAAGCCAGCATACGCAGGCCGAGCACGTCGAACTTGATGAGGCCCAGGCGTTCGATGTCGTCTTTGTCGAATTGTACGACTTTGACGCCGTTGGCCGAGCGTTGTACGGGCGTGAACTCATAGAGGGGCCGGCGCGAGAGGACCATCCCGCCCGAATGCTGGCCCGGGTGGCGGGGGATACCCAGGAGCGAAACGGCCATTTCGAGGAGCGTGTCGAGCATCGGCGAAGGGCCCACGATCTGTTGAAGCGCGCTCTTATAGGTGATCAGGGAGGTGCCGGCATGGCTGGAGACGGCTTTCGAGAGGCGCGTCGCTGTGGCATCGGGCCAGCCGAGCGCTTTGGCCGTGTCGTGCAGAGCCCCCCGGGCGCGATACGTGACGAGCGTGGCCGCCATGGCCGTCTGATCGTACCCGAAGCGATCCTCCATCCAGGCGATGATTTCCTCCCGGCGTTCCGAGTCGAAGTCCACGTCGATATCCGGGGTACCTTTCCGGCCCCGGTGCAAAAACCGTTCGAAGAGCAGGTTGTGCGCGATGGGATCCACGCCGGTGATGCCCAGCACATAGGCTACCACGGAGTTGGCCGCCGATCCGCGCCCGGCACACCGAATGCCGCGCCGGCGGGCCTCTTCGACGATTTCCTTGACCACGAGAAAGAATTCCCCCAGATCAAGGTCGCCGATGACATCGAGTTCCGTCTTCAACTGCGTGGCGGCCGCCCGTGCCGTGGGCCTGTTTTTATACCGGCGTAAAAAGCTCCGGCGGCAGAGCTTCCGGAGATACGCCTGCGCCGTGAAGGGAGGGGGTACGGCGGCGGACGGCGGCGTCACCTGGTCCGGCAGGAGGTCGATGTGCGCGGCCGCACCGATTTCGGCGGCCCGGGCAAAGGCTTCATCGAAGGGAAGCAGCTTCCGGAGTTGGGCCGCTGACTTGAGATAGGCTTCGGCATTGCGGGGGCGCTCCGGGTGTTGGTCGAAGACGGAGCAATGCAACCGGATGCAGGACATCAGATCATATCGGCGGTAGTCTTCCGGGACGGCATAGCGAACATCCCCGGTGGCGAGGAGGGGGATGTGGGTTCGGTCCGAGAGCCGCTTCAGCCGCCGCAGTCGTCGACGTTCGCCTTCCGTCCGATGATGCCGAATCTCCAGCGACAGCCGGTCCTGAAAGAGGGTGTGGAGGTCGAAGAGCCATTCGCCGGCCTGCCGCTCGTCGCCCTCGTCGACCAACTGCCACAGGCGCGAACCGTCGGTGCCGGTGAGGCAAAAGAGATGCTCCGTGTGCGCGCCGAGGTCGGCCAGCGCAATCGAGGGCGCTTCGGGAGAAGCCAGATGCGCCGCCGTGAGCAACCGGCACAGGTTGGCATAGCCGGCATTGTTCTCGGCGATCAGGATCAGCGGATGCCCCGCCACACCGATCTGTGCGCCGATGATGGGGCGGAGGCCGTGCGTCCGGCAGGCACGCTGAAACCGAACGACCCCGTAGACCCCGTCCACGTCCGTCAGAGCCAGCGCCTTCTGGCCCAGTTCGGCGGCCCGTGCGGCGAGGGCTTCCGGCGATGATCCTCCCTGTAAAAAGGAAAACCAGCTCCGCGTGTGCAAATGTGTGAAGGTCAGTCCCATAATTGAGCCAGATGCCAGGCGCCGTCTTCGAAATACACATCCATCGAGGCCGACGCCGTTCGCAGCCGGAAGAAGACCAGCTTGCGCTCTTTACCCCACCATTGCCCCTCGACGATCCACTGATCCACGATGTCGATCACCGGTTCGGTACGGTTGCGCCACCGCACCCGGATGGGGCGCCCACCTCGCAGATGGACCGCCATGTCTTCACGTAAAGCTTTCATAGCGGAACCGCTCCTCCGGAAAAAGGGCACCCGTGTTGACGACGGCCCGCTTGAGGGCATCGGGCTTCCGCCGATGCACGGCCCCGATGGCATGCATCAGCGGGGCCTTGCGCGAGAAGAGGTCCGTCTGATGCGCCGTGGGATGCCGTAGACTGCTCATCACCAGCGCGACCTCATCGACCTCCCGCGGCGCCCGAAACAGGCGCGCCGCCAGTGTATTGACAAGCGGGCCGAGACTTTCCGCATCCGAGAGCGGGCGAAACAGGGTGCGTTCGACGCGCTCCCACCCGCCGCCTTGCTCGCAGAACTCCAGACAAAGCCGGCAGGGCCGGATCCGCTCCAGTTCCGCCTTGGCCTGCGAAATCAGATGCTCCAGAACCGGCCGCACTTTTCGCACCGAATCCTCCGGCTCAAACACATAGCCTACCCGAATGGCGGGCGGGGCGGAAAACAGCCCGATACGGTCGTCTTTCTCATGCAAAAAACGGTACAGGCGAACCCCTTCCGAACCGAACTGCGCACGCAGTTGCCGCCGTGTGAGCGTCGATACTTCGAACAACGAGATGAGCCCGAAGAGCATGAGCCGCTCGGCTACCTCGGGGGCCATGCCGAGCCGGGGCAGCAGCCCGACCGGTGTGCTCCGCAGAAAGGCCGGCGCCTGCGCGTCGGTGATGTGCAACAGATTCCGCGGCGCGGCTCGTAGCGCCGCCAGTTGTGCCAGATGCTTGTGCGAGGCCGTCCCGATGGAGACGGCCAGATTACCCGCCAGATCACGGAGTGCCTCCGAGTCGGCCCCTCTGAAAAAAGCATTCGGGGGCTGCGAAGGTGCGATAAATGGTGTACATTCGAGCAACGCGGTCTGTACGTCTTCCCAGTATAACCGCTCTCGTTCCCGGTCGCGAAGTACAAACCGGGCGTCCGGCATCAGTTGCCGGGCCTGCGCCAGGGTAATGCCCACCAGATTATACCGGGCCGGCAGGCCCCACGTTGCCACGACGTGCCGACCATTGGTCACCACCAGCGGACTTTCCGGCCGGAAAGCACGCGCTTCAAAAGCATCGATATAAAGACAGCCTACGATCATACGGGGTTCATCAGAATATATGTGCAATATATGTTAATCACTCGTTCGCAAGGGATCAATATGTGACATGCTCATTGAAGCGCATTTCACAATTGACCGGCCGACAAACGCCACGAACGCCCTCTTCATGACCCCAAAAGACCCGGCGAATGCCCCGCTTCATCTTCACACGCCACCTTTCCGACATCGTCCCCCGATCGATACCGGTGGAAGGCGAGACCGTAGGAAAGGCCCTCGAAGCGGTATTGATCCGCTATCCTCGCCTGCAATCCTACCTCCTCGACGATCAGGGGCAGCTCCGCACGCACGTCCGTATCTTCGTTGACGAGACCCTCATGGACACGTTCGACGATCCCGTAACCGCTTCAAGCGAGGTCTACGTTCTACAAGCCCTATCCGGAGGATGACCATGGACGACCAATTCTATATCGGGACGCGCAAAGGCCTCTTTCGGGCGCGGCGGGCGAACGACGGCAAATGGCTGATCGAGGGCCCGGAATTCCGGAGTTCGCCCGTGACGATGGTTCTTCGCGATTCGCGGGACGGTGCCGAATACGCTGCACTGAACCTGGGTCATTTCGGCCCACATCTATGGCGCAAGATGCCCGGTGCGGCCTGGGAAGAAATCGAAACGCCCGCCTTTCCCCGGGAAGCCGGTGGTACGGCCGTCTCCATGATCTGGGCCCTCGAGCCCGGTGGACCCGATCAGGAGGGGCGCCTGTGGCTCGGGACCCTCCCCGGCGGCCTCTTTAGATCGGACGACCGGGGGGCGCACTGGATGCTCGTTCAGACGCTGTGGGATCACCCCGAACGTGCAAAATGGGCCGGTGGCGGCTACGACGACCCCGGCATCCATTCCATTTGTGTGCGTCCCGACGATCCCGAGGCCATTGCCGTTGGGGTCTCGGTGGGCGGCGTGTGGCACACGCGCGACGGAGGAGCATCGTGGGCCCTCTCGGGACCCGGCATGGTGGCATCGTACATGCCCGGGCCGATGCAGAACGATCCCGCCGTGCAGGATCCCCATCGCCTGGTACAGTGCCCGGCCAACCCCGACGTACTGTGGGTCCAGCACCACTGCGGCATCTTTCGGTCGACCGACTGGGGTGAAAGCTGGCACCGCATTCAGGTAGGCGTGACGTCCGATTTCGGCTTTGCCGTCGTCGTGCATCCCCGCGACCCGGAGCAGGCCTGGTTTGCGCCGGCCGTCAGCGACGAAATTCGAATACCCGTCGACGATGCGCTCGTCGTGAGCCATACCGGCAACGGCGGCGGGCAATTCCGCCTGCTCGAAACCGGCCTTCCCGGCCCCGGGGCATACGACCTGGTCTATCGCCACGCGCTCGAAATCAACTCCTCCGGCACGTGTCTCGCCATGGGCTCGACCACGGGCAATTTGTGGGTCTCGGACGATGCCGGCGAATCGTGGACGTGCATTTCTCAACATCTACCGCCCATTTACTGTATTCGATTCTGATGATGAACGGCTCCCGTATTCTGGCCATTCGTCTGTCAAACCAACCCAAAACCACGCCGTCCCATGCGCCGACACCTGACGACTTCCCTCTCGTTTTTCTTTCTGATCGGCGCGGTGGCGTCCGCATCTGCCCAGCCGGGGCCCAAGGGCTGGCGATGGCACACCGATCACCCGGCAACACTCGTCACGGAATCCGGAGCTACGGACTCGACGCTGTATTTCGTCACGATGCCGCCCGGGTGGCATGTCACGACCGGCCCGGCGACCCTGCTTTTCAACCCGGCGCACACCGCCTCGGACCGTTTTAGCCTCGAAGCGGGCATCTACCTATTCCCTGATGCAGGCGAGGCCGAATACGGACTTTTCACGGGGGGTGAGCACGGCCTCGCCTTCGTCCTTCGCGCCGACGGGTCCTCCGCCGTTCACCGGCTCGATGAGGCTTCCGGCGAGTGGCTCGTACCGTGGGCCGGGCGCCCCGGGCCCCTGCAGCAGTCCGACCAACCCGTGTTCAACGTCCTTCGTGTCGATGCTTCACCGCATTCCTTGACGTTCGTGGTCAACGATTCCACACTGGCGACCATCCCGCGCACCGACGGCCTTGCCGAAGGGCGGTTCGGGTTTCGCGTCGGCTCGGGTATGAACCTCCACATCAAGTCGCTCGACTATACGCAGCACCTGGCAGTGCCGCGAAATTGAAGTGGTGTTCGATGACGGGATTTTCCGCGGTTTGCGGCAGTCCGTGGCCGGTTCGGGCGATCACCACCGCCGGAGCCACAGCCGCAAAAAACGATCACTGAGGATGTACCCTTTCCCCTCGCGGTCGATCAGATCACGCTCCAGGAGCCCTTCCACGGCACGATGGGCGCTCGACCCCGCCAGCCCGTGTCGGTGGAGAAAAGTAGATGCGAACGGGCGTGCGGGCGGTGGTTCCGTCGCCAGCCCGCGAAGTACGCGTTGCTGATTGGCGGTCAGGCCTTCCCACAATACGGTATAAGGATAGGCCAGCCGGCTGAGCAACAGGTCCTCGGCTGATTGCAGCATTGCGCCCGACACCGAATCGCCGGTCGGAGCGATTTCCCACAGGTCGTGTGCCAGGTATTGGGTATAATACGGGTGCCCCCCGGTTCGCTCACAGAGTGCGTTGATGACCGTCTCGGGGATCGGCTTGTCGGCCGTGGAAAAGCGCTCCTCGATGAACGGGATCCAGTGTTCGGTGGCGATGGGAGCCAGCGGGTAGTGTCCGGCAGCGTGGTAGAGCGGGCGGCGCTGTTCCATGAACATGCGCTGGATCAGATGTCGTCGGCTGCCGAGAAAGAAATACGCTACTTCGGCGTGCGGCTGAATCCGGCTGCGGAGCATTCGTTCGACCGTGTCGTTTCCGTATTCGCCGATCCGCTGGATTTCGTCATACACCATCACCACGCGCCGGCCACGCTTCTCGGCCAGCCGGGCGGGTGCGTCGAGGGCCTCCTCGATCTGCGGCTCGTCCTCGATGCCGGATCGCGCCCCGAACTGCACAGACGGATTGCCCGCTTCGTCGAGGGTGAGCGACGGGATCAAATGGCGAAAGAGTTCCTTGCCGGTTTCGAGCATTTTATCCGCACGCGAGGCCGCCGCTTCCGTGGTGGCCCGGGCCACCGTTCGTGCGAACGAAGCCGCATCGCGCGTGGCCCAGAGATCCACATAAATGGAGAGGAAGGACTTCTTCGGGAGCCCGTCGAGCACCCGCCGGATGAGGGAGGTCTTGCCCATGCGGCGCTCCGCATAGACGAGCGTCCGATCGCCGTTTTCGGCGGCCCGGCCGAGGTCCGCCAGTTCCTGTTTTCGATTGCAGAAGGCGTCTTCGCCAACGATGCCGCCGTAATGGAAAGGATTGATCATCCGCGGATACCGGCTTTGATATTCATAGGGATGAGATGTTTACGCGCCTTCGCACCATGCGTTTCGCAGAATGCGAATCACAGGAAGAGAAGGCAAATCGGGCGGGTGCGGTTGTGCCCTGATCATCGACCCACCGCGAACCCGTTCAAGTCGTCGTTCTCGCCCGCATCTTCGTTCCCATCGACATGATCCTCGGAACCACACATCGGCGGACTTCATCTCCCCATCCGGTTCGGCGATCCACGGAGCCGGACGCGGTGGGCCATACGTGGCATTTCAATCAAATTGAAAAGTGTGGCGACTGCGGCCACTTCCGGTTGCCCGGCCGTCACACGCATGTTCCAAAAAATGCCGGCCGCCCGATGGCAGCCGGCATTGCAAGGCATGAGGGGTTTGAATGCGGGCGACTCAGTTCGATCGCTGAGAAGACGGTGGGACGATGTGGTTCATCCGCATATACGTGACGAGATTGCCGTAGTGCTCGTAGTTGTGCGCCGCATTGAAGGCGAGGATGCCCGAGGCCGCCATGTCGTTGCCGAAGAACTTGTGCATCTTCGCCCCGTCGGCATCCGTCATTTTCGCATAGACCTGATCGCAATACGCGAAGCCGGCTTTGAGTGCCGCGAGGATGTCGGCTTTGGTGGTGGCGGTTTCCTCATAGTTCTGTTCGTTGGGGCTTTTCTCCCCCGCAGCGCCGGCACAAAAGGCGAACTGTGAATTGGCCACATGGGCCAGGATCTGACCGGCTGTGCGCACCTCGTCGGTGGGACGGTAGGCGTACATTGAATCTTCAAGCATCTCGGCCGTTTTCGTCAGGTTGGTGACGGTGATGTCCTGGAGGCCCTTGAGTGACTGCGTCACGGGATTCGAAGCGGTGGCTTCGCCCTGTGCTGCCGCGCGGCCGGGCACCAGTGCAAAAACGATGACAAAGAGCGAAAGAGCGGTTGTGGTTTTCATCGGTTTTGATCCGTAGGGTGGGAGGGACAAGAGAAAAATGGCAAATCCGATGGGAAAAATACCGACCGGCGCGATGGGATGAAAGCGGGGGCGGCCTGAAGGCCGATCGTGCAAACAGGCTAAATGGATCGCTTCAGACCGCCGTGAGGTTGGCTACCACAAATTCTTCGGCTTCGTCGAGGGGATCGGCGGCGCCCTCAGGGTCGAGCGCAGCGCATATTCAGCTCGGGGGCCCGGGAATATCTAGCGCGTACAGGTCTTAGATTCCCGCGAGGAATCGATAGATCTCCACCATGGCAAACGTATCCAGCTCGCAGTAGCTCAGGAGTTGGGTGGCGATGACCTCGGCCTCGTCGGGCCCGGCGTGGAACATCCGCTCCCAGGCCTCCATGGCGGCCGCCCCGTTCTGCACGTCCATCTCACCATAATCGAGGTGCGGGCAGATGACCGGAAGTACTTTCTTGATGGACGTCGAGCCGTCGAACCGGGCATCTACGTAGCCGGTTTTGAAGACCTTCTCGAGGTCGACCATCCGGTCGTTCAAATCGCGTAGAAAGTCGGCGTGCTCCGGGAAGTCCTCGGCCATGTTCTTGTTCTGGGTCTTCTCGAAGGAGGCATGCCACGAGACGAGGCTGCCCTCCGGGCCGATGTCGTCCCGCATATGCTCAATGAGCCGGAGCGGCATGCGCGCTTCTCGCTCGAGATACTCCCGGTGCGATAGATCCCCGTTCCGCTCCAATACATGCAGCGAATATTGAACGGGAAAGTGCCGGTGGGGGCTGGCCCCGTCGATCATCGGGACGGCCGAGGCATAGGTCTCGTAATCGAAAAAATAGAGGGGGAAGGCAAACTGAGACAGAAACGCCCGCACGGCCGCCGGATCGATCTGAGGCTCGCCGGTCTTCGCCGACCGGACCACCAACCGCTGGGCTTCCGACAGCGGAAAATCATCGGCGACGGCCTCGAGCCCGAAAACGCCCCTCGACAGGAAGTTCAGGCGTTTTTTTTCGCTCAGCCGGGGCAGGCTGTAGATCGATGGC
>Ga0114931_10003054_pt1 | contig 21280 bp, 19 predicted proteins | sample 2SBtaG_FD_89579 | JGI IMG/M metagenome (GOLD analysis project Ga0114931, IMG submission 89579) | Deep subsurface microbial communities from Kolumbo volcano to uncover new lineages of life (NeLLi) - 2SBTROV14_V59a metaG | ecosystem: Environmental > Aquatic > Marine > Volcanic | place: Kolumbo...
CCGATCTGGAACAACTGGAACCACTCGTTGTTCTTGCCTTCACGATTGTCGTAACCGGAATAGAACAGGTGAGGAGAATCGGAAAAGCCCGCCGCATTGAGCATTTGCTCCGGCGCACCGGCACCCAGAAGAGCGCCCAGCACATCGAACAGGCGTCCCAGCGCGTGGGTACGCCCGGAAAGAGCGGCGGGAAATTTCGGTTTGAGCAACGTACCTTCGGGTATGCGCACGTCGACGAGGTCGTAAAAGCCGTCGTTGAAAACAATCTGCGGATCCACGACATTGATCGTAAACGAGCCGAAGAACATCTTGAACATGTCTTCATTCAGGTAAAAGTTTACCGAGCTCTGGGCCTGCGGATCGGTACCGTCGAAGTCGAAAATCGCAATATCGCCTTCCCGCCACATCGTGCACTTGATCTTGTACGGGCCCATGCCCATGCCGTCATCACAGAGATAATCTTCGAATGTCCGCGGCTCTTCCGGAATGAAATTCTGGATGATGAACTTCATCGCGTTGTAATTTCGCTCGAGCATGATGTCCATCGCGCTGAACAGGATATCATCACCGAAACGATTTGCCATCTCGACGCAGCGACGTCCGGCCGTCTTGCAGGCAGCAACCAGCGCATTCAGATCGAACCGGTTCCATTGCGAGGTCCGGACGTTGTGCAGGATCAACTCCAGAACATCGTTCTGCACCTCGCCTTTCTTGTAGAGCTTGGTCGGTGGTATACGGATACCTTCCTGGTAAATCGTTGTCGCCTTAATCGGAATCGACCCTGGAACCATGCCGCCGTTATCGGACATATGACCGAACATGGCCGTCCAGGCAATGTGCCGCCCGTCCTTGAAAACCGGCATCAATACGATCCAGTCAGGCAGATGCGACACAGCCGCATTACACATGTACGGATCATTGGTCAGAATGATGTCGCCCTCTTCTATCTCGGCATCGTAAGCATCCATGAACGGGCCGATGAAGGAGCCGAACTGGCCGACCACCATTTTCCCTTCCTTGTTCGCGATCATCGGGAAGCAGTCCCCCTGCTCCCGGATTCCCGGTGACATTGCTGTCCGGAACAACACGGCATCCATCTCGATACGTGCATTCTTCAGCGCATTCTCGATGATGTCGGCGGTAACGCCCTCGACTTCAACCTTTTTGAGAGGAGTGTCGTTGGTCTCAATAATTTTCGCTGCCATTACTATAGCTCCTCGGATTACTTGCTCGGGTTGATCAACAGATTGCCGACGCTGTCGACCCTGGCATCGTGCCCCGGCAGGATGACCGTCGTCGAGTCCATTTCCATGACGATCGCGGGCCCCGGGATAACAATCCCCTCGTGTAACTTCGTACGATCGTAAAGCGGCGCTTCATGCCAGGCGCCATCGCTGTAAAACTTCGATTGATGGATGATGCAATCCTGCAAATCCGCACCGGCCGTACCGATCGCACCTGCGGCGATTTCCGCAGCACGTGCGTTCACGACAGCTCGAATCATCAGGATCTCATGACCGTCACCGAGCTTGAAGCTGAACAGCTGATCGTGCTCCGCATCGAACTGGTCAGTGATCATATCGAGTCCCTGGTTTCGCAGTTCCTCTTCGGAGAACTCCAGCGTCAGGCTGAAGGCCTGGCCGGCATAACGCAAATCAGCCTGGTAGACCACTTCGAGTTCATCCTGTGAAATCCCGTCGGCGATCAATGACTCGGCAGCGCGTTCGCGCAACGTCTGCAGATCTTCGAGCAGTTGTTCCTTTGTGGTGTCCTCGGCCATTCTGATATAGGTGCGAGTGGCTTCATCCTGAACCCGTGTTGTAGCATCGCCGTAAGCGCACAGCACGCCCGGTCCCGGCGGTATCACCACCGGCCACGAATCTGTCAGGATACCCATCGCATTCGCATGCAGCGGTCCGGCGCCACCGAAGCACACCAGCGAAAAGTCACGCGGATCATAGCCCTGCTCGACCGAAACGAGTCGCAGCGCGCCGAACATGGATTCGTTGACGACGCGGATAATACCCTCGGCTGCTTCCAGCAGGTCGATGCCCAGCGCATCGACAACGGTTTGCACAGCCTTTTCGGCCGCTTCCTTGTTGATCGCCATCTTGCCGCCCAGCTGTACGTCGGAGGGCAGATATCCGAGCACGACGTTGGCGTCGCAGACCGTCGGCTTGTCTCCTCCCTTCATATAAGCGGCAGGTCCGGGTACGGCGCCGGCCGATTCGGGACCGACACGCAGTGCCTGGGTCAGTTCCGGCACGAAAGCAATGGACCCGCCCCCTGCGCCGACCGTGCGTACGTCAACGGATGGCGCACGTACCTTTATATCGCCGACAAAGGTTTCACGACGAACTCTGGCTTTCGAGTTCTGAATAAGCGCCACATCCGTCGAGGTGCCGCCCATATCGAAAGTCAGGATGTCATCGAAACCGGCCCGGCTGCAGAAATAGATTGCGCCGGTCACGCCACCGGCCGGACCGGACATCAGCATATTCACCGGTGAATCGGCCGCCGCCCGACCCGAAGCCAGGCCTCCGTCGCTGCGCAGGATCGACAACAAGACCTGGTCACCCATGCGATCCTGCAGTGCCGCGAGCAGGTTATGGACATACTTCGACATTTCGGGACGCACGTAAGAATTCATGACCGTCGTCTCGGTCCGTTCGTATTCCTGCATTTCCGGCACGACTTCGCTCGAGACCGAGATCGGTGTTTCGCCGAAAACCTCACGAGCGATCGCGGCAGCCTTTTGCTCGTTTTCAGGGTTGATATAGGCGTTCATGAAGCAAATGGTCAGCGCTTCGACCTGACCGGTAGCCTTGAGCGACTCGAGATCCTTGCGCAGTGCCGCTTCATCCAGTTTATGGACGATCTCTCCCGAAGCCCCGATGCGCTCGTCGGCACCAATCGTCAATTCGAGCGGGGACAGCAATGGATTCTTGATAAAAGTAACCCAACCACCCAGGCCACCCGGACAGAAAGAGCGCGCAACCTGCAAGGTCTGCTCATACCCCCGGGTGGTCACGAGACCGACCCTGGCACCCTTGCCCTGCAGGACCGCATTGGTCGCAACGGTCGTGCCGTGCATGACACGCTGGATCTTTTTTGGATCGACGCCGGACTCTTCGCAAATGCGCGCAACGCCATTCAGAACGCCGATCGAAGAATCTTCCGGCGTCGAAGGAACTTTGGCGGTAAATGTTTCGCCGGTTTCCTCGCTGATCAAGAGCAGGTCGGTAAACGTGCCGCCGACATCCACACCTAGACGGTAACTCATGTTTTCACCTTAATAAATTTCTACAAATCCAATCACACAACCGCCGCAACGAGCCGAATCGGCAGCCGAAATAATGAAGCGGTTTCTGGTGCGTTTACTTTAACTTCGAGAAACGCAAGCCGATGCAGCTGCCGAACGTTTCGCCAGTCCGCTAGCCGGCTTGCCTGAATTGTTCGGCGACCTGGGGAAAAATGCCCGCCTTGGGCAACATTTCCGGCACTCCCCGACCGAGCTGCTCCTGCAGCCATTCGCTGGTTTCTATTATTTTCTCCAATGACACTCCGGTCTCAACGCCGGATCGTTCCAACATATATAACAAATCGTCGGTCGGGATGTTACCCGTCGCCGCCGGGGCAAACGGGCAGCCGCCGATTCCGCCGATGCTGGCATCGATGGATGCCACTCCGGCATCCAGGGCGGCCTGTGCGTTGGCCAGACCGGTATTGCGCGTATTGTGCAGATGGCAACGAATCGGCAGGTGCGGCACGCGTTCGCGTATCGCGCCGAGCATCTCGGTCACCTGGTTCGGCACGGCAACGCCGATGCTGTCGGCAATGCCCAGTTCGACCGGATCGGCCTCGGCAACCCGGTCGACGATATCCAGTACGGCCTGCAGTGCCACTTCGCCCTCAAAAGGACAGCCGAATGCGGAAGACACCATGACATTGGCACGTATGCCCGCCGCCTTGGCATCTTTGGCAATCGCCAGCCAGGCCTCGATCGATTCGATCGTCGACACCCCCTGGTTGCGCCGGTTATAGGTGTCGCTGGCCACGACCGCCATGCCGATTTCGTCGATATTGACGTCCCGGGCCCGCTCGAAGCCCCGGCGATTCAGCACGAGACCGATGTAGGTCACATCGTCACGATCAGGTAGTCCGCGAATGACTTCCTCGGCGTCGGCCATCTGCGGAACGCGCTTCGGATGCACAAAGCTCGTGACTTCCATGCGCCGGATTCCGGCGTCGATCGCCCGGCGAATAAATTCTATCTTGACCGCTGTCGATAAAATTTCCGGTTCGCTTTGCAGGCCATCGCGCGGACCGACTTCGATGATGGAGACTTTGCGTGAACCTTCGATCATGACCACTTTGCAGACAGAATAAAGGAACTTATTCTATACTATACGGCGCGCGGGTCGAAACACCCATTTATGCTCTGAATTTCGTCGCAACGCCATGCGCGTCCGGCCCGATCCGTGCCAGCCGGAACGGATGACGCATGGAAGGTTGGCTGACAACTGACTGATTCTCGGGAAGGAAAAACCACATGACAACGGATAAAAACCCCAACACGGGGCCGCTCGCAGATCTTCGCCTCATCGAAATGGGAACGTTGCTCGCCGGACCATTCTGCGGGCAGCTGATGGGTGATTTTGGTGCGGAAGTCATCAAGGTCGAGCCACCGGGCAAAGGTGACCCGATGCGCGAATGGGGTCAGGAAAAGTCCCATGGCATGTCGTTGTGGTGGCCGGTCATCGCACGGAACAAGAAATCCGTCACGCTGAACCTGCGCGAACCCGAGGGCCAGGAAGTCGCCAGGGAACTCATTTCCAAAGCCGATTTCCTGCTCGAAAATTTCCGTCCGGGTACGATGGAACGCTGGAACCTGTCCTACGAAGAGCTCAGTAAAATCAATCCGGGACTCATCATGATTCGCGTGTCGGGATACGGCCAGACCGGCCCGTATTCAAAGCGCGCCGGTTTCGGCGCCGTCGGCGAGTCGATGGGCGGACTGCGTTATGTCTGCGGAGACCCGTCAACGCCACCCAGCCGCATGGGCATCAGTATCGGTGACTCGCTGGCCGCAACTTTCGCCTGTATCGGCGCCCTGACGGCCCTGCACCATCGTGAGCGCACCGGAGAGGGCCAGGTCGTCGATTCGGCCATTTACGAAGCTGTCCTGAACATGATGGAGTCGCTGATCACCGAATACGATCAGGCCGGTTACATCCGCGAACGCCAGGGGTCGATTCTGCCGAACGTCGCGCCGTCAAACGTTTACCCGACCAGGGACGGCAACATGATCCTGATAGCCGCCAACCAGGACACGGTTTTCAAAAGACTGACCGAAGCCATGAACCGGCCCGACCTGGCCGAAGACGAGCGGTACAGAACGCATTCGGCGCGCGGCGCCCACCAGGTCGAACTCGATGCCATTGTTGCCGACTGGACCAAGACCATAGATGCGTCCGAACTCGAGGACATGATGTCCGAGTACGGCATTCCGTCCGGCAAGATTTACCGGGCGCCGGAGATGCTCGAAGACGCCCATTTCAAGGCCCGTGAAGCTATCATTAAAACGCAGCATCCGAAATTCGGCGAACTGCTGATGCAAAATGTGGCGCCAAAACTGTCGGCAACGCCGGGGTCGATTCGCCTGCCCGGCCCGGAACTCGGCCAGCACAACGATGAGATCTATCGCCAGGTTCTGAACTTTGACGATGACCGGCTCGCAGCACTCGCCGCTGCCGGCATCATCTGACTGACTGCCGGAAACATGAGCGCACCGAGCATGGGTCCGATTGCCTGTATCACCGTTACGGCACCGGATCTGGCCGAGGTCGAGGCAGCTTACACCGGTTATCTGGACCACCGGGTTGCCGGCCGCGGGACCGTCGGGGCCGGCCTTGCCGCCCTGTGGCAGACGCCGGCCATGGCCGGCAACCGATACCTATTGCTCCGGCCCGCAGCCGGCGAAGAATGCATATTCCGGTTTATCGAAACCGATACCGATCCCGACTACGTTCCCTTTTCGACATTCGGCTGGAATGCTGCCGAAATCATGGTCGAAAATGTCGATGCGATTGCCCGGCAACTCAGAGGCTCGCCGTTTGAAATTGTCGGTGAACCACAGAATCTTTCATTCACCGACGATATTCGCGCGATGCAGATCCTGGGTCCGGGCAGAGAGCTGCTTTATCTGACGGAATTCAGGAAACCCATTCCCGGCCTGGACACACCCGTTGCCCGCTGTCCCGTCGACCGCGTTTTTATCGTGATCCTGGGTGGCCCGTCCATGACGGACTTGCAGTCGTTTTTCGGCGCTTCGTTCGGCGTTCCGGCCGCCGCACCTGTCGAATCGCGTGTCAAAGGCATGTCTGCCGCATTCGGTAACTCACCCGAGCACAAATATTCCATCGCAGCGTTGCCCCTGGCCGGCCAGTCTCTGATCGAAGTCGATGAAATGCCGCCCGAGGCACGTGCCCGACCGTGTCGGGAAGGCCACTTGCCCGCCGGTATATCGATCGTCAGCTTTGTCACCCGCGGCATTGACGCGAGCGCAGCACACACCGTCGACCGGCAAGAAGCCCCGTATCGACATATCGAAAGAGCGAGTTGCCGGATGGGAACCGGCGGCGAGCTGATTGAAATTCTCCATGCCTGATTGCCCGGAACAGACGCCGGAATTATTTGCGGGAGCGGCTTGCGCCGCGATCCTTTTCTTCTGACCGGTTAAATCCATTGGACCCGATCGATATCCAGTCACTGCTGTTCTGGCTTGTTCCGCTGCTCGCGCTGACCGGCCTTTTGGCCGGCGTGCTGGCCGGGCTCCTCGGCATCGGCGGCGGCATCGTGATCGTACCCGCCTTGTATTATGTATTCGGAGCAATTGGTGTCGATACGGATATCCGGATGCATCTGGCCGTCGGCACGTCACTGGCAACCATCGTACCGACCAGCATCCGCTCGTCCCTGGCGCATCATCGCCGCGGGTCGTTTGACACCGCGTTGTTCGGACGCTGGGCACCGGGCATCTTCCCCGGTGCGCTGCTGGGGACCTGGGTGGCCAACAATATCGAGTTTACCGCGCTGACCTTCGTCTTTGCGGTCGTGGCATTGTGCGTTTCTTTTTACATGGGCTTCGGCGGTAAAGACCTGAGAATCAGAACAGCACCGCCCGGACACATGGGTTCGGCCTTCATTACCGTCCTGATCGGTACGTTGTCTACCATGATGGGCATCGGTGGCGGTACATTGAGCGTTCCGATCATGACGCTGTTCGGCGTGCCAATACACCGTGCTGTCGGCACTGCTGCCGGCCTTGGCATGGTCATCGCCATACCCGGCCTGATAGGATTCATGATCGGTGGCGCCGGCGCTGCGGGGTTGCCGCCCCTGAGCATCGGTTACGTCAACTGGCTTGGCTTCGCTCTCATCGTTCCAACAACGATTCTGGCTGTCCCGCTGGGCGCGCATCTGGCACACGCGCTGAATCCACGGCCACTGCGCAAGGCCTTCGCGTTCTTTCTCGGCATAACGGCCGTCAGGATGCTGTGGGATACGCTCTGGACCCTGTAGAATTCAGGCAATCATCACTTCCAGATCAATCATGCCCGGGTAACCCACACTGTAACGATCGCCCGGCTGGAGTTTGCTCGCCGTGCAGGCACTGACCGCAGAAGATTCGAATGCGACGAGATCGCCCGGCCGAAATCCGTGACGTTGCGACAGCCCGGACAACAGGCGGCCCACGTTGCCATCCGCCGCCCACAGGGGACCGCCGCCAACCTCCACGTCGTTAATTCGCACGCTTGCCTCGGTACCGGCCGGATCGTCGAACTCATCGCGAGTCACAATTGCCGGCCCGATCGGGCAGGCGCCCGGAAATTGTTTACTGTCCAGACGCTCGCGCCAGGCATTCATGTCATCGGCATTACCCGGGGGTCTGCTGCACAGGTCGATCAGCAGGGTATAGCCGGCGATGGCATCGGCCGCTTCGTTCTCGCTTGCCCTGAAAAACGGGCGACCGATCACACACGCGAGCAGTGGCGTCCCCCACAACCGATCGATGTCCGGCCAGGGAATCTCGACAGTCGCTCCGGGACCCACCGCCGAGTTCGGACTTTTTATATAGCCGGAGTCGTGAGAATCGACGATGAGCACGAGACCCGGCCGGCGAATCGGGGCCATCAATGCAGTTCCCGAATAAGGTAACAGTGTGCCGTTCCGCAACAAGCCTTGCCGATCTTCGCGTTCCGCCGATGCAACCAGTTGCCTGACACGCTCCAGTCCATTGCGACCGGCAGCGATAACACTGACAACCGAGTGTGGAATCCATTGCGACTCTGAAAGCGTGCTCGGTGCAGCCACGAGGTCCAGGATATCGCCGCTGTCGAGCAATACACCGGGTCGCCCGGTCACTTCACGAGAATCAATCGTCAATAATTTCATGCACCGCTCTCCGCCGGGGAACGCAGTCAGATCTCGTTGTCCGCCGCGAGAATCTCAATACCGTCCAGCGCCTCGGTCATTTCTATCTGGCACATCAGCCGGCTGTTAGCCTGTCGCTCCCGCACCGTATCGAGCATTGTGTCTTCCATCCCGGTAACGGCCGGCAGCCTGTCGAGCCAATTTTCGAAAACATAGGCATGTCAGGTTGCACACGCACAGGCCCCACCGCACTCGGCTACGATGCCCGCAACGCTGTTATCGACTGCGGCCTCCATCAGGGTAAGGCCGGCGGTCACGTCCAGTTCATTTCGCCGGCCGTCTGCGCCATGGAAAATTACGCGCGGCATGTCGGGTGCGCGATCAAGTGCGGCGCTTACTCGCTTTTCGCCCGATCGCGGGCAAGCCGGGCCTGTTTAATCGACTCGTTGATTTGCGCAATACGCGCCTGCTCGCTTTCGATGAATTTGATCCAGTTCCGTGCCCGTCTTTCGATCTTCTTGTCCTTGGCAGCCGCTCTAAAGGCTTTCTTGGCTTCCTCGAACTTCTGTTTTTCGAACAGGCACATGCCCAGCAATTCCTGCGCCGTCCCGGGTCGTTTCAACCCGCCTTTATTGAGCCCCGAACGAGCCGATGCGATACATTCATCGTAACGATTCAGATTCAGATAGCTGTTGGCCAGCCGGATATCGAGTTCGCCGTCATCGGAAATCTTCGCCGCTTTCTTGAGCGGCGGTATCGCTTTCTCATATTCGGAAGCCATCTGCCAGGCCTGCGACAACAGGCGCAAATTAGCCTCATTCTCTTCGACAATACCGTCTTTGAAGCCTTTCTCCAGGACACGGGCAGCCTTATATCCAGCGTCCGCCTGCATCAGCAACTGCGACAGTGTCACGATCTCGGCACTCTTGGTGAGCAAGCCCTGGTCATAGGCAGACTCGTATGCGCTGAGCTGTTTATCCTCCAGATTCAGCTCGCCATACATGCCCGACAGCATCGTCCAGTATTCTTTCTTCGGCCAGTTGACAACGAGAATTTCCAGTATCTCGGTCACTTTCTTGAGGTTGTTCAGCTCATAGTAACCGGCCCTGAGAAGCAACCACCATCGTTCTTTGACCGGTTTGCCGCGCTGCCGGGCTATTTCGATCGCCTTCTCGACGGGCGGGATCACGTCCTTGTACTGGTCGAGCTGGTAATATGCAGACCCCAGCATGATATAGGGCTCGGGTGGCGGATTTTCCACGACGGCAAGCCACTCTTTGAGGATCTTGATCGCACCTTTCCAGTCCTCGATCTGGAAATGCAGTTGCGCCAGCGTGAACAGCGTATCATTTCTGTCGCGTTCACCCAGGTCCTTCTGCTTGAGAAGCATTTCGAAGGCTCTGATTGCGTCTTTGTAACGCTCCTGGTTGAAATACACCACGCCGTAGATTCGATACAGCTGTATGGCTTCAGTCGGCGTCAGCCTTTTCTTGCCTTTTACTTCATCGAGGACCTTCAACGCACCGTCGTAATTCTCGGCCTCCATCAACTCCTGGGCTTCGGCAAATTTCCGGTAAACCTTTTCGCTGATGCCGGTCACTTTCGTCGTTTCCTGTTTGTCCTTATCGCCTTCATCGGCAAAGGCCAGGCCCGACCGGAACACAGAACCGCCCGACGGGACTACAAGCAGCAAGAAGGCACCGAGCAGCACCGGCTGTAGAAAATGACGCAAGTAAAGATTATTCAAGAGATTATTCATCCAACTGACCGGACCAAACCCGGTGTCTACTCCTCATCAAATTTATAGGTCAGTCGTGTACGGACGCCCGGCGAGTCGATAGGTTCGCCGTTCACGACACGCGGCTTGTATTTCCATTTCAGAACCGCCTTGATCGACGCATTCTTGAATACCGAACTCGAGCATTCCGTTGCCACTGCGTCGGTGACCTCACCCGTTTTCAGGACCGTAAATTCCATGTCGCAGTAACCCTCTATGCCACGCGACTGGGCGCGTCTCGGGTAAATCGGCTCGACACGAACGATCGGCAGGTACTCGCCATCGACGGCAAAATCAGTGCCGCCAATCGTGATATCCGTTTTGACACCGACCCGCGACAGATTCACCCTAGGGGCATTCGTGTCGACATCATCCATGTCCGGCGGCGGTATTTCCGGCGGCTTCTCCTTGACATCGGGCGGTTTCGGCGGCTTGCGGTCTTTCTGTTCGACAAGCTCTTCCTGCTTGACCCGGATAAAATCCATGATTCTGAAATCGACTTTTTCGCTCAGCGCTCCCTTGCCGGTAGCGATCAGGAACTGCATCAGCCACAACAGCGCAAAAGTGACGATCATCCCCGATATGACCGAAATACTCAGGCGCGAAATCATTGCCGCACCCTCAGACTGATCCTTGTATTCCTGTTACTCATGCATCCACTCAGAATCAAATAACCGTTCACGCTCATTTCGTTGCCGCAATCGCGACTGTAACCTTGGCTTCGCGTGCCGCATCCATGACCGTCATCAGCGTCTCGCTGAAGGAGTCCTTGTCAGCCTGTATGATGACCGAACCCTCGGGGTTCTCTGCATGCATGCGCTCAATCTGCCCGCGAACACCCTGGGGTTTGATCCGCTTGCGGTCCATCCATATTTCATTATTGGCGTTGATCGCGACAATAATATTGGCATTTTTCTTGTTGACCGCCGTCTTCGCTTCCGGCCGGTGCACTTCGATACCGGGCTCCTTGATAAACGAGGCCGTCACGATGAAAAAGATCAGCATGATAAACACCACATCGAGCATCGGCGTCAGGTTGATGCCCTCTTCTTCTTCGGTGGACCGGCTATCGAGTATCGATCTGCGCATAAACTGAACCTGTAGTAACTATTCCGGCAACTCGGTGATCGGAATCGGGTCGCGTGTAAAGCCCGCCTCGCGCGCGGCATCGATGACACCGACGACCAGCGCCGTCTTTGCCCGTTTGCCGGCGAGAATGGCGATGGTCGCGTCCGGATTCTCGGCCTTGCGACGGGTAATCTGCGCGCTGACAGCACGCGGATCGATATTTAACCCGTCGATGATGATATCGCCGCTGCTGTAGATCTTGATCGCTATGGACTTCGATTCAGACGGGGTCTGCTGTACCGAGGGCGGCTTGGTCCCTTCAACGCCGAACTCGCGTAAAAAAGAAGCCGTCACAATAAAAAATATCAGCATGATGAACACGACGTCGAGCATCGGCGTCAGATCGATCTCCGCCTCATCCTCATCCTGCATCTGGCTGATACTGTCAACCCGTCTTGCCATCCATCAATTCCTTTACTATCTGCTCTTTGCCTCGCGATTACGCTATCTGTATCCCGTAAATCAATGGTCCATGGTCAGCTCTTCTTCGAGCGTCTCGACTTCGGTCTCGACCCGGCGTGTCAGGATCGTAACCAGAAACACCCCGGACAGTGCGCCGACCATTCCGGCCATCGTCGGAATGGTCGCCCTGGAGACACCGGAAGCCATCGATCGGGCATTACCGCTGCCGGAAAATGCCATCGCATCGAACACTTCGATCATCCCGGTCACCGTGCCCATCAAACCGAGCAGCGGGCACAACGCGACCAGCGTCTGCACGATAGGGACGGTTGTGCTGGCGGACATCGAGAATTGCGAGATCATTCCCTCGCGTATCTGGTATGCATACCAAGAACTGCGTTCGGCACGCCCTTCCCACTTATCGCGGATCTCCGCTTTGAGCTTTCTCAGAACGGTCTGAAAATAGATCATGCGCTCGAAAATCAGGGCCCACATTCCAAAAATGACCCAACCGATTAGAGTCAGAATCGGCCCGCCGAGTTCCATGAAATCCCGGACAGAGACAAATGCGTTGGAGAACCACTGCATCAGCGCAGCACCTCAATAGTAAGCATGTCCGATCAGGCCTGTGACGTGCCGGCGCCACCCGCTGCGCGCTGTTCGGCATGCGTTGCAATAATCCCGGCACTCTGTTCCTGCAGCACCTGAATGATACGACGACTGCGACCACTGACCAGGGTATGCAGCAGAACCATCGGGATGGCGACGGTCAGGCCGAGTACGGTCGTCACCAGCGCCTGGGAAATACCGCCGGCCATCAGCTTCGGATCGCCCGTGCCATACAGTGTAATGGCCTGGAACGTATTGATCATGCCTGTTACGGTACCCAGCAGGCCCATCAGTGGCGCTACGACCGAAATAATCTTCAGAAACAGCAATGCGCGATTCAATGCGGGTGTTTCCTTGAAGATGGCTTCGGATAATTTCAATTCGAGTGTCTCGGTATCGGCATCCCGGTTTCCCTCGGCAACGCTGAGAACCCGGCCGAGCGCGTTATCCTGGCTGACCGTATCGCTGTTGAGCTGTACCGAGACCTTGCGGCTGGCAATACCGAGAACGACCATGCGTTCGAGTGCAATCAGCAGCCCGATAATACCCAGTACGATGATCAGGTAGCCGACCAGTCCGCCCTGCTGGATGCGTTCTTTCAGGTTCGGTCTGGCAATCAGCGAATTCAAAACGCCGCCGAGCGTCGGGTCGAGGCCGAAACGCACCAGGCCCGAAGTCGCATTGAACAGATCCTTTGTGCTGTCGATAAAGCGGCTCTGCTCGGGCTGCCTGGGCAGCTCGGACACGTTGCCGGTCGACGGTTCGTACTTCAGATATTTGCCGTCCGTGATGATGTTAAATGCACCGACGCGCACGACGTCCATTTGCTGTTCCGTGCCGTCCGTCGTGATGACATTCGTCGAAAACCGCAGAACCCGGCCACTCTCGGTCATCTCGCGTTGCAGCTCGAACCACAGACGTTCGATTTCGTCGAGCGACGGCAGCTTCGCGCTTCCGCCAATCTTCTTGGCCAGCGCCTCGAGGAATTCGCCACGATCCGGATACTGTATATTGGTCAGCGAGTTATTAAAACGAACCTGGGCATCGCCCGAAACCTGTTGCATGACGCCGAACAGTTCTTTCAGGGAGCCGAGGCGCTGATTCAGTGTCTCGGTTAATTTCGCGATCTGAATGTCATTCGCCTCGAATTCACTTTCGAGCCGCTGGCTGCGGGACTCTTCCTGCGCCTTCTCGCGCCTGGCCTCGTTCAGCAGTTTTTGCTGTTCCGATTTGGCCTGCCGGAATTTCCGCTCGCGGGCCTTGTATTCCTTGGAGTCATTAACACGTCCCTGCTCGACCTGCCTGAGCAATTCGCTCATCGACATGGCTTTGCCGTCTTGCGCCACGGTTGGCTGTGAAATGACGACGCAGCCGATGAGCGCTACCACGGTGATTGCCCGCTTGATGGTTCGATAATTCATTGGCTGACCTCCGGTGCTTGGACAGGCAGCAGAACGAGGTCCGGCGCTTTCTGTTTCTTGGCAATCTGCAGAGCAAACTTGATGTCGTTCTTGTAGTCGTCATCGAGGGACTGCCACTCGCGGGCCGCCTGGTCCCAGGCGCCGGACACCTTGCCGTCCTGACTCTGATAAACCAGTACGATGCGCCCGACGCGCAGGAAATCGACTTCGCGGGTACCGCCGTCGATATTCACGGTGTCCTTGTAGGCTTCGATCGTGCGGCCATAGTCATTTTCGATTTGATAGGCCTCGGTCACTTTTCTGAATTTCTCGGCGACCGTCACGTCATCACGCTCCATCAGCTCCTTGAGCTTGGCGACACGTTCCTTGCGCTCCTCGAGCAGAAACGGCACATCGAGAGCGACAAACTGCTCGAGGCCATCGATCATCTTCGTCATGATCGGAACGATCTGCCGGTTGATGACCTCGACCTGGTCGATCGAATCACGCAAATCCGCCATTTTCGTCTTCTGGTTTTCAACCTGCAGATTCAGCAGCGTATTGTAGACCTTGAGTCCATCGATCTCTTTCAGAGCCGCCTTGTAACGGTCTTCCAGGCCGCGCGTCTGCTTGACCACGCTGTCGATTCGCTGTTGCGATTCCTGGGCAAGGCGTATGCGTCCCTGCTGTGCTTTGAGTATCTGGTCCAGCGACTGGGCAAAACCAACAAGCGACAGAGAAACCGCTCCTGCAGCCGATATAGCCACAATCCACGATTTCCAATTAAATGGACTCATGAATGATCCCCTCGAAAAGTTCAATTTTTAGATGATTGTCGGAATTCTTAAGTTACGGACAATTGCGATCATACTGCTTCTAAAAAGCAGTGCCGCTTTGCTACTTTACTACAATTACAGCCAAGAAAGCATCGCCCGGCACCATCGACGCTGGAGAATATCATAACTTGCAGTCGGTATTCCCAATTCTGAAAACACATTTTCTGCGCCTATGCCCGTGTCCGTCGACTGGCGGCGTTCGGTCCAGGCCGGGCGGAGTGCCTCATGGGGCCCTGCGCCGATTGGCATGCCCGCACTTGTTGCCCGACGGCAAAGTTGACGCAGTGTATTGACATCGGGCACGGCATCAATGACTATCAGGTTCATGATCCATTTATCCGGAAAACCACAGTGCTATCGCCCGGCCGGCACGGCCGCAATTTCGGCCGTACTGCTCCTCGGCCTCTTGCCAGCGGCTCTCCTCAGGCGGGGAAGCGGGCGATTGTACGGCTGACTGGACGACACCTCATACCGACCCCGCACCCCCACCAGGTCGCGGGGTTTTTTTATGCCGGTAATTTTATGCCGGATATTATGACAATCAGGAATGCATTACAGAGTAACGGAGGCAGGCAATGAACGAGCGAGCCAGTGACCATGTCATCATTTTTGACACGACTTTGCGCGACGGCGAACAGGCACCGGGATGCAGCATGACACTCCGGGAAAAATTGCGCCTCGCCACGGCTCTGCGTGACCTGAAAGTCGATGTCATCGAAGCCGGCTTCGCGGCGGCATCGCCGGGTGACTTCGATGCCGTAAGCGCCATCGCCGAAGAGATCGAGGGCCCTGTCATCTGCAGCCTCGCCCGTTGCCATCCGGACGATATCGACAAAGCCGCGCGGGCCATCACCCCGGCACAACGAAAGCGCGTGCACGTGTTCGTGGCTACCAGCGAAATCCATCGTAAATACAAGCTGGAGATGGCCAAGGATGAAATCATCAAACGGGCGGCCGATGCGGTTCGCATGGCCCGCGAAATCTGTGATGACGTTGAATTTTCGCCCGAAGATGCATCGCGCACCGAGCCGGCTTACCTGGCCGATGTCGTTTCGGCCGTCATCGAGGCGGGTGCCCGGACCGTCAATATTCCGGATACGGTCGGCTATACGGTGCCGGGCGAATTCGCCGACCTGTTCGGCTACCTGAAAGCGAACGTGCCCGGCGTGGACCGGACCGTGCTCAGTGTGCACTGCCATAACGACCTGGGCATGGCGGTCGCCAACAGCCTGGCGGCCATCGCTGCAGGCGCCCGGCAGATCGAATGCACGATCAACGGCATCGGCGAACGGGCCGGCAACTGCTCGCTCGAGGAAATCGTCATGGCGCTGAAAACCCGCGGCGATTATTTCGGCATGGATACCCGTATCGATACACGGAAACTGTATCCCACGAGTCGCCTGGTCGCGCAGATCACCGGCATGCATGTCCCCCGGAACAAGGCCATCGTCGGGGAAAATGCGTTTGCCCATGAAGCCGGCATCCATCAGCACGGCATGCTCAAACACGCTTCCACGTACGAGATCATGAGGCCGGAAGACGTTGGACTGAGCAAATCCAACCTGATTATGGGCAAGCACAGCGGCCGACACGCGTTTCGTGAGCGGGTGGAGCAACTCGGCTTTTCGCCCAATGATGCAGAACTCAACCGGGCATTCGACGCGTTCAAGAAGCTGGCCGACCGCAAGAAGGAATTGTTCGACGCCGATATCGAGTCGATCATCCTCAATGCCGAAGGCGGACGCCACGGTCCATGGACCATGGAAGAATTGCATACGTCGGCCGGCACCGCCGCACTGGCGACCGGCTCGGTGCGGCTGCGCCATGAAGACGGACGCACGGTCGACGAAGCGGCGGTCGGCGACGGACCGGTCGAAGCGGCATTCAAGGCCATCGAGAGGGCCACCGGCGTCGTACTGGAACTGAAAAATTTCGAATTACGCAGTGTAACGGTGGGCGACGATGCACAGGGTGAGGTCACCGTGACCCTGGAATATAATGGCCGCAGTTATCGCGGCAACGGTGTCAGCACCGATGTCGTCGAAGCAGGCGCCCGCGCCTTTCTGGATGTCGTGAACCGGATCTGTCGTCGACAGGCAGCCGGAAACCGGGACAATCAGGATCAGCAGGCCGATAAAGTCGCCACGATATGAAAGGAACAGCAGATGACGATAAACCGCAATAACTGGATCTGGCACAACGGCAAACTCGTGCCGTGGGACCAGGCACAGGTACATGTGATGGCCCATGCGCTGCATTACGGTTCATCGGTTTTCGAGGGAATCCGCGTCTACGCAACGCCGGGGGGCTCGCGGGTATTTCGATTGCTGGAACACACGCGGCGCCTGTTCGATTCGGCCAGGATTCATCGGATTCCCATGCCCTGGTCCCCCGACGAAATTAATGCCGCCTGCCGGGAAGTCGTCGTGGCGAACGAATTGACCAACGGCGCCTATATCCGTCCGATTGCCTTTCGCGGCTATGGCAATATCGGCCTGGCGCCCAAGCCCGATCATCCGACGGATCTTGCCGTCGCGGCCTGGGAATGGGGCACCTATCTCGGCGCCGACGCCCTGAAAAATGGCGTCGATGTGTGCGTTTCGTCCTGGCAACGCGTTGCGCCGAACACGATTCCTGCTCTGGCCAAGGCGGGCGGCAACTACCTGTCGAGCACACTCGTCAGCCTTGAAGCCAGGGAACACGGCTACCACGAAGGGCTGGCCCTGTCGGCGGACGGAACGGTCAGCGAAGGCGCCGGTGAAAACCTGTTTCTCGTTCGCGACGGCGTCATTTATACACCGAATGCGACTTCATCCATCCTAATCGGTATCACAAGAGCCAGCATCATGACACTGGCCCGGGAACTCGGCTTCGAAGTGGTCGAACAGTCAATTCCACGTGAAATGCTGTATATCGCCGACGAAATTTTTCTGACCGGAACGGCTGCGGAGATCACTCCGGTGCGTTCCGTCGACCGAATCGAGATCGGCACGGGCACGCGCGGACCGGTCACCCGGCAATTGCAGGACGTATTTTTCGGTTTGTTCGAGGGCGCCACGGACGATAAATGGGGCTGGCTCGAGCCACTTGGCGACACGCCGGAAGCCGAAAAAGATGCCCTGGAGTCTTAGCAGGCTGTTAGCCGAGAACCCGCCCGCCGGAACGGGCGACGGACTAAATTTTCAATCCCCCATCGTAGCTGGAGTTCACAGGAATGAGCGGTAAATCGCTGTTCGAAAAAGTCTGGGACGAGCATCTCGTGATCCCGGAAACACCGGCCAATCCGGCCGTACTGTATATCGACCTGCACCTGATTCACGAAGTCACGACACCGCAGGCATTCACGATGTTGCGCGAACAAGGCTGGCCGGTACGCCGTCCCGACCTGACACTGGCAACCCTCGATCATTCGACGCCGACCGTGCCCGTCACCATGCAGGATCTCGGCCAGGTCGCAGCGCCGGCACAGGCCGAACAGATTCGCCAGATGGTCCAAAACTGCAAGGACTTCGGCGTGGACCTGCACGGCTTCGGAGACGACCAGCGCGGCATCGTCCATGTCATCGGGCCGGAGATCGGCGCCACGCAGCCGGGCAAGACGATCGTTTGCGGCGACAGCCATTCGAGCACGCATGGCGCTTTCGGCGCGCTCGCGTTCGGCATCGGCAGCACCGAGGTCGGGCATGTACTCGCGACGCAATGCCTGTTGCAACGCAGGCCGAAGACCATGGCCATCAATATCACCGGCCGGCTGCCGGCCGGTGCGACGGCCAAGGACATCATTCTGGCGATCATCGGCCGGATCGGCGTCGACGGCGGCACCGGCCATGTCATCGAGTATCGAGGCGACACGATCCGGGGACTGGGCATGGAAGAGCGCATGACGATCTGCAACATGACGATCGAGGCCGGTGCACGCGCCGGCATGATCGCGCCGGACGACACGACCATCGAATTCCTGGCCGGGCGGCCTCAGGCGCCGAGCGGCGCCGACTGGGACCGCGCCGTCGAACGCTGGCGGAACCTGCCGTCCGACGATGATGCGACCTTCGACAAGGAAATCGACATCGATGTGTCCGGCCTGGTACCGATGGTCACGTTCGGCACGAATCCGGGCATGGTCGTGCCGGTCACGGCCGCCGTGCCTGCCGACAACGGCGATCCGAACTTTCACCAGGCACTGGACTATATGGGGCTCGAACCCGGCCAGTCGATGGAAAAAGTTCCGGTCGACGTGGTTTTCATCGGCAGCTGTACGAACTCGCGACTGCCAGACCTGCGGGCCGCCGCCCGGGTACTCGCCGGCCACAAGGTCGCCGATTCGGTGCGCATGCTCGTGGTTCCCGGCTCGGAAATCATCAAGCAACAGGCCGAAGCGGAAGGCCTGGACACAATTTTCCGTCATGCGGGCGCCGAATGGCGCGAAGCGGGCTGCTCGATGTGCCTGGGCATGAACGGCGACATCCTGCAACCGGGTCAGTTGTGCGTCAGCACCAGCAACCGCAACTTCGAAGGTCGCCAGGGCAGCGGCGGTCGCACCGTGCTGGCCAGCCCGGAAACGGCGGCCGCGTCGGCCCTGAACGGACACATCACCGATCCGCGCACACTGCAAAGCACCGGGAATTAAGCATCATGGAAAAACTGTCTCATATCCATTCCAAAACGATTGTCCTGCCCCAGACAGACATTGACACCGACCAGATCATGCCGGCGCGTTTTCTGACCATGACGAACCGGGACGGACTCGGCGATGCCGTTTTCGCCGGCTGGCGTTATGACGACAACGGCGACCCGTTACCGGATTTTCCGCTGAATCAACCCGGCGCCGCCGACTGCCGGGTGCTGGTCACCGGTCACAACTTCGGCTGCGGCTCCTCTCGCGAACACGCGCCGTGGGGCCTGGTGGACTTCGGCTTTCGCGCCGTCATCAGTTCGCAGTTTGCCGATATTTTCCGTAACAACGCACTGAAAAACGGCCTCGTGCCCGTTATCGTCGACAGCGACACCCTGGCATGGCTGATCGATAATCCCGGTATTGTCGTCGAGATCGACGTTACGGCGAAAACACTGACGCTCCCTGACGGACGGTGCATCGAATTTCCGCTCGACGGTTTCTCGCAGCACTGCCTGCTGGAAGGCATTGACCAGCTGGGCTACCTGATGAGCAAGAAAGACGCCATCGGCGCATTTGAGCAGGCACGCACATGGCAACCCTGATCGCGATTCTGCCCGGTGACGGCATCGGCCCGGAAATCATGCATGAGGCCGTGCGTGTACTCGAAGCCGTCCGGGACTCCGGCGGACATGCCTTCGAACTGCACGAAGCGCTGATCGGCGGTGCGGCAATCGATGCCGCGGGCGACGGTTTCCCGGCCGAGACCCGGGCCGTTGTCAGCGAAGCCGATGTCGCGCTGCTCGGCGCGGTCGGCGGGCCGAAGTGGAGCGCGCCCGACGCGCCGGTACGCCCCGAACAGGGATTACTGGATCTGCGCGCCGCCATGAACGTCTATGCCAATCTGCGCCCGGTCAAGACCCACCCTGCCCTGTATGCTGCTTCCCCGCTGCGTCCCGAATATCTTGTCGATGTCGACATCATGGTGGTTCGCGAACTGACCGGCGGCATTTATTTCGGCGAAAAAAGCCGGACAGCGGATGAAGCGACCGACGTTTGCACCTACCATCGCAGCGAAATCGAACGCATCGTGCGGATGGCCGCACAATTCGCGCGCGAGCGACGCGGCAAGGTCGTGTCGATCGACAAGGCGAACGTGCTCGAAACGTCCCGCCTGTGGCGCAACGTCACCGATCAATTGTTTCGCGAAGAATTCACCGATCTCGACCTCGAGACGCTGTACGTCGACGCGGCCGCCATGCACCTGCTGTCGCGGCCGGCCGATTTTGACGTACTGGTCACCGAAAATATGTTTGGCGATATTCTGACCGACGAGGCGTCTATGCTGTGCGGCTCGCTGGGCATGCTGCCGTCGGCGTCACTGAATGAAAACCGTCGCGGACTGTACGAACCGATCCACGGATCTGCACCGGATATCGCCGGACAGAACATCGCCAACCCGTGTGCGACCATCCTGGCCGTCGCGATGATGCTGCGCTACTCACTGGGCATGAATGACCAGGCCGCGTGCATCGAGGCAGCCGTGTATGCTGCAATCGAGGCGGGCTACCGGACCGGTGATATTGCGCCGGCCGGTACGAAACCGGTCGGTACGTCAGACATGGGTGACCGGATCATCGAACAATACCGGCGCCTGGCCGGTTAACACGCGTCAAACCGGACCGACAGCGCTCAATGATCAGGACTGATCGACCGCCGCGGCGGCATCAAGGCCCCGTAAGACGTCACGGACCAGGTCTTCGGTGGCCTCGATACCGATCGAAAGGCGCACGAGGCCTTCACAGATCCCCGCCCTGGCCAGACTTTCGGCATCGAACGTCGCATGTGTCATTGTCGCCGGATGCGCCGCCAGGCTTTCGACGCCACCGAGAGATTCAGCCAGCGTAAACAATTCGACGGATTCCAGAAACTCGCGGGCTGCAGCTGTTCCACCCCGCAGTTCGAAACTCAGCATGCCGCCGAATCCGAGTTGCTGACGTGCCGCAATATCATGGCCCGGGTGTGTCTTGAGACCTGGATAATAGACCCGACCCACGGCTGCATGTTCGCCGATCACCTC
>Ga0114931_10003055_pt1 | contig 21274 bp, 20 predicted proteins | sample 2SBtaG_FD_89579 | JGI IMG/M metagenome (GOLD analysis project Ga0114931, IMG submission 89579) | Deep subsurface microbial communities from Kolumbo volcano to uncover new lineages of life (NeLLi) - 2SBTROV14_V59a metaG | ecosystem: Environmental > Aquatic > Marine > Volcanic | place: Kolumbo...
ATCACGTTATTCTTGCTCATAGTGGCGTATCTCCTATGGTTGGTTCATTGTCTCGCAACAACAAATCAACCAGATACGCCGCTTTTTTTCAACTACTCAAACACCAGATTCAGTTATAACTCTAATGGTGCGCCTGGATGAAAAATATTAATTAGCCTAACGAGGCCTTAAACTCGGACCCAAAAAGCGCCACTCCATCGTCGCTCTGCTTTTTAGGTCCGGTTATGGCTGGATTTAGGCATACATAGAGGAGCTCGATCATTGAAATTCTATTGGTATGTTTCTGAAGAAAAAGTAGATATGCTTTTGCCTCAAGTGCCCTTAACTGAAAAGCAAAAGGCTTCGTCAAAAATCGGTTTCAATTTAGGAATTCTTAAGGGAGAGATTGCCAAAGAACGTCTTTCGTTAGACGATAAAATTAATAGGGTAAAAGTTGTTTCTAACTACATAAGCTTAATTAGAGCCGCGGGAGATATTGATTCAGAAAAATCATGGATAAAGGGAACAATGAGTGCATTTATAGGACATTTTCCTTCTGCAAAATCTGCTGTTTTTTTTATTGGGAACATAAACAACGTAAATCTTGTTTTAGGTGGTTCTACAGCAAATCTAGTATCAAAAGCTAATTCTGAAGATGTTGGCTACGGGCAATCATATCTACCAACCTTGATCGATAATATGCATTCATGCATAACGTCCGGTGAGTTTATGAATAGTGATACTAACGAACTAACAAAACGTTTGACGTCTGGAGTTGGCCATCCAGAGAGCCCGTCGCCGTGGTTTGAGCTGATCGATAAACTACAAGGCTTCAAGAAAGAACCTTTAGTTGAAATTGAGTTCTTGGCAAAAATACTTGTGAAGAAAGATCAAGGAGGGCACAAATCTATACTTGCTACGCCACTTTATATATCAACAGATTAGATATACGCTAACAAGCGCAAGCAAAAGGACTCGTAACAAATTGCTCGGCGCTATTTCGAACGTTTTGTGGTCGTATAGTTGAGGCAAGTGTCAATAAGAGCCTTATTCATTGCTGTCCTTCCTTGGCCTGCCGAGTTTCACGCCCCGTGCTTTGGCCGCTTGTAGCCCTTCTTTGGTCCGGCGGCTTAAGATACGCCGTTCCCAGCGGGCAAGTGCAATGGCTATCGTATAAAGCAGCTCGCCTTCCTCGGTGTGGGTGTCAAATTGCTGGGTGATCGAAACGAATTGAACGCCTTTGCTTTGCAGCTTTTCAAGCTCAGTCAGCCCATCAATGACAGAACGAAAGGCCCGATCAAAGGAAGAGACAATTAGCGTATCCCCGCTTTGGAGCTGCGCCATCAACTCATCATAAACAGGACGTTTCACCTTCGAAGCAGACACGCCAGGTTCGATAAAGACCTTGTCACACTCCACCTCAAGCGCGATAAGCTGACGGTCGCAAAGCTGCTTTCCGGTTGATGTTCTGATATAGCCATAACGCATAGCTATCGACCTCTCAAGCCCTCAAAAAGATGAGCGATTTCAGGTTATTAAACCATGCCCTAATGGTAGACAAAAACGTTCGTTTTCCAGGGGCAGAAATACATAGCATTGCCAAAACTCCTTTTTCTTTTGAATCAGTCGGTTACGTTTTCGCTAAAATAGTCGGGCAGGAGTATGCCTACACTAGCGAAAACGAACGTTTATTACGTGCCTGATTCTCGGTCTGCTGGCAAGCCCTTTTATTGCCTCTACCGGACTCGCTGAAACGGAAGGTGTTAGCACCCAAGCACCGCTGGGCGAGCAAGCGGCGTCTTCACTTGATGCGCTGGAAAAAGCAAGCAAGTATTCGTTTGATACTGGTGGGGTTGGTATTCTGATTGGATACGGTACAGGCAATGGTGATGGAGTGACGGCTTCTGTAATTGGAGATCAATTTGTAAAGGAACTGGAGCGACGAGGAATTCAGTCAAAGTTTTTTTTCTACAATGCTGAATGGGAAGGCATGACTATTGAGTATCATATCGGGTATTCGGCGCTCGGCCCCTGGAGTGTCGATGAAGCAGCCGAGTATATTGGTAAGGCTGTTGATCGGGTACAAGCGGCACGGAAAGTTCATAATCAATAGGACTATCGACCAAATACTACGGCTGTGTCGGTTTTCAAGCTGTTAATGTCTGCCCGATCATCATCTATTTTTTCATCAACAGTCGCTTTGAATTCCGCATTACTCGACAGGGCTATCATGTTTTTATGCCCGGCCAGGGATGTTGCTTCAGCGGCAGCGTAAACTTCCCGTTTCTCATCAATAGATAAATCATTGCGGCCTTCATATTTAGCGACGATTGGGCGCAGCTTCTGCGCTTCTTTCCAGTCTTTTACGTATTTCGCCTCTTCGAGGTGTTTATATTCGTCTTTGATCGTCCCATCTGGATTCAGGAATTTCTTCGCCAAAGCTTCTATCTTGTCTTCTTCAGTTTCAAGTCCGGCCTTCTCCTCGTCGGTCAAATAGGTATCAACCATACCGTCAATAACATTGTCACCATATTTTTCTTGCAAGAGTTTATATCGCTCCGCCATGCTGGCCTCCAGGTCAGTAAGCCGCTGGCGCATATCATCGAGCAACGCATAGAATATGACGTCACCAGCGGACTGTTTCCGCTTTTTCTCATCAAGAGCAGCCGTATCGTGCCTCCCGTTAGTATTGATATTCAGTCCGCCAATGGACGGATCATCACTGCCGCGCATTTTCGCTTCGATGTAATAGTTCTGACGTAGTTTTTCCAATACTTCCCCAGTTGGAAGCTTGCGCGATGCATCAAATATGCCGGTGAGATCAACGCTCATGCCACGACTCCCTTATGGAAAGACTAGCGAGCGGAAAGCGGCGCTCCGCAGTAGCAGAGCTAAAGACAAGATTAAAGGAATTCATCTTGCCTAGATTAAATATATGTAGCCGTAGTTCTTCCATAAAATACACTATCAGGCCCCATTTTCCCGGCCTCCTATTCTCGTTCTCGCGCCCTGGTTGTTTTCATAGTCCTTGCGCACCCATGATTAAACGTACAAAAATATCGTTAAAATTTCCCTAATAAAGAGATAGAAATATGTATGCTGCACTGCGTAGATAGCTGATTTCTATTGACGAAACATTAATAGATGAGGCATATAATATAAATCGGTGCCGCCCAAAGCACGCAGCAATGAACGGCACCTTTGTCATTTGATACGGATGATCAGGTTGATTTCCAACCGTCTAATCCGCAGAAATAAGGCCAGCAATGGCCTTTTTTCATCTTCCAATCGCATCACCTCCTTCCTGTTCCAGTCTTCACGTCATGCGCAAACCGTGATGGACTGAAAAGTGGTTAGTGATAGCTGGAAGCACCAAACAACGCCCAAGTGGTAACACACCCATAATGTTCATATTGGGAAAAACATTGTTTTCGGAGCCACGCAGGAGCCCTTTTATGGCATAAGGGGTTCTGCATGCAAAAGAAGGAGCGCAGCGGCTTTTGTATGCGGGTTCTCGCTGGCGTAAAAATTAGGGCGTATACGCGGCTCCGAACACATTGTTTTTGGTGAACGTCCGCCGGAGGCAAAGTAAGCGGAGCGCGCAGACGTTAGGGATTGGAAGCCCGTTAGTCCCGCCGCAGGCGGGATGAGCGATCAGCGAAGGCTGGAAAGCCCGGCCCCGCGACAGCGGGGTAACGCTCAAGGCCAAGATTAAAATGTCCAGTTTCCCAATTCTTCATTTCTCATGCGCTAAAACCCTGTCTGCTAGTGGCGCTGCAATGGTGCGGCCCCATCAATGGAAAGGAAGACACCATGAGAGACAACAATAGACAAAACCAAAATCCTGAATCTCAAAATGACACTGGCAAGCATAACGGCCCAGACTATATTGCCATGCAATACCGCGTTGTCCGCGTCGAGGATGGCTGGAAAACCCGAAAAGAGCGGATCGGCGCGGCGTTCAATAACGCTAACGGCTCAATCTGTTTCAGGCCCACCGGAAGGCAGGTTATCGAGAACGATATTTATCTGTTTCCAGGCGAAAATAGCCCCAGCTAAATATTAACGATTCATCCATAAAAAGGGCGGGCCTCAAGGCTCGCCCCTTACCATTTCAGTATAAATAATCATTTAATACCATACACTTGCACTTTATTCAGGGTTTTCGCCCATCTTTCCCAAAAATTAACATAATCAGTCATAAATTGAATTGAGTAAGGTAAATTCAATTATGGAGTTCGATAATGATTTATTGTGTAAAACAAAAGATTCCCCTCACACCACCAACGGTTCTTCTGTCGGAACATTATTACCGCCGCCTGTGGTTGGCTACGCGAAATCTGGATATACCACGCCGATCATGGCTGGATGAGCTGGCTGATACCTTCCGCGATTTTGGTGGACAACTTATCAAACCCAATGGCCAGACCTATGAAATACCGCTTGTCGACGACGTATTCGGTGACGATACCGATATGCGATGGCTAGGGTATTACCTGCTGGCGGATGTCTCGGGCCACTACCCTCGCAGCAAATGCCGAAAGATCGAACGCTTGCAGCTTCTGGATTTGTACTTTCGTATCAAATACCCTCAGATCGCCAAGCACTTTGCAAAGTAGATTAAGAAAGGGAGGATATTACATCCTCCCTTTCCTCTATCGCCCTAAACCTGAAATTTACTCAAGTGATGCTTACATCAACCCATGCTCAGCGAATGAGTAGGTTTCATCTCCACCCACAACAATATGATCCAACACACGCACATCCACCAATCTCAACGCCTCGGCTAGCCGCTTAGTTATCTGCTTATCCGCAGGGCTCGGTTCGCTATGCCCTGAGGGGTGATTATGCGCCAGTATGACCGCTGCCGCGTTAAATTGCAGAGCGGCCTTTACCACCTCACGCGGAAATACGGGGGCTCCATCAATCGTTCCCCGAAACATTTCCTTTAACTGGATCAGTCCATGCCGGCTATTCAAAAACATGATCCGGAAGGATTCATGCTCCAATCCGGCAAAGTGTAGTTTCAGATATGAGATTGCATCTTCCGGCTTGGAAAGAACTCGATCCGGCTTTGCCAGGCGGTTTTCCAAGATCGCAAGTGCTTTATTAATGATTTCTTGATCGGACATTGCATAACACTTTCTTTTTATCGGTTGAACAGCTGTATTACCCCAAAACGGCAATGGAGGATCGCCTGTTCTACAACGATTAACTCGCGCTAGAGGGAAAAGATCAGTGAGACGAATGTAGCCACAAGCCGTGGGCCCTTCGGGGTGCTCCGTTATTCGCATCAAGACCTTTTTAGGAAGACGCCAAAGGCAGCTCCGAGCACCTTACGCCCAGCGCCCGGTTCGGCGTTAGTTGAGTGCGCCGGACTTTTTATTCGCCAAATCCGTTCTCAAGCGGCATTTTTCGGGAGACTTTTCGTCGAATCCGTGTCAAGATAGACAAATACGGGACAAGCCCCAAATAGTTGGGGTTTTCGTAAGAGCATAGAAAGGTAGAGTCGATTCTCATGGCGCGTAGCGACCTTATTCTTAATCTCGTTAAGGCTGGCGTGGAAGGCAACACTACAGATGTGCGCTCAACCGCTGAAGCAATTGCCGCCGACGAACGCGCGAAAAAGCATACTGGCGTAGCGGATAGAATTACACGGGTTCTAGACACGGCGCAATCAAAGAAAATTAATGGGCGCGCCGCACCAACCCCAAGAGTAAGAGATGGTTCTGGCGGGATTCAGCGATACGAACCGAAGCGCTCAATTAAAGAGCTATATCTGGACATAACAGCGCGTAGTGCATGCGATGAACTAATAGAAGAGCAAAGACGTGCGGATGTCTTACGGGCACATGGCATGGAACCACGACATCGCCTACTGCTGGTAGGTCCGCCAGGGAACGGCAAGACATCGCTAGCAGAAGCGCTCGCCTATGAGTTAGCTCTGCCACTGTTCACCGTGCGATACGAAGCTGTTGTAACCAGTTATCTTGGTGAGACTGCTCAGCGATTGAAACGCTTGTTTGATTATGTGCGTACGGAGCCATGCGTTTTGTTTTTCGATGAGTTTGACGCAATTGGCAAAGAACGTGGAGATATCCATGAAACTGGCGAAATCAAGCGCGTAGTAACAACACTTCTTTTGCAACTAGACGACCTACCGTCTTATTGTGTATTGGTTGGCGCAACCAATCACCCCGAACTGCTGGACCGAGCAACCTGGCGCCGATTTGAGCTTAGGCTCAAACTAGGCCGCCCTTCTTCGAAACAGATGATTTCCTATTTCTCAGACCAATTGAAAAAACTAGACGGGCAGCCAGGATACACAGCAAAGCGCTTGTACGAACAGGTTTTGCCAACAAGTTATTCAGAGGCAGAAGCTTTCTTTCTTGATATAAAGCGTCGCTTCGCACTGAGCCAAGGCGAGCGTGAATTACGATCTGTGATTGACAGCCGGGCAAAAGTTTTCTCATCGCGTCGTTATAGGCCTGATGGGGGGGGCAAGGATGACCGGTCGACCAATTCTACGATTTCCTGACCCAACGCCCTCTAATCGGCGTACCGGTTCACCTAGAACACTGCCGCAGCCCCGCGGCCCGGGAAGAAACACTCAAGGTAAACGTTTTCAGCGGACCTTTGATCGCCTCTCTACTGCGCTTGACACAGATAACCCTGAGGTTGTACTTCGTAGAGACCCAGCTGGGATCGCACCAGAAAGGGCATTGGTATTAATTACTGCTGGCAGTGTGCAGCACTTTGCGCGTGTGGCCAAGGACATAGGCCTTGAAGTGTTCGCGGAGGCAGAGTTGGATGCGGTAGAGGATTTTCCCGAAGGATTCGCTCCACCGGGTGATGATACGGAACTCTCGCGCACGCTGTACGCCACCATGCCCACTCTGGCGGTGTTCGAACAACTATCGTCGCTCTGGAAAGCTTATCAAAACGGAGAAGACGCGCCTCTGGGCGCAGCGCCTTGGTGGAAAGCGTTCGACCGCCTATTGGAGCTACGCCCTTGGGGACCCGAAGACCGACTTACTGAGAGTGCCCGAGCGATCATAGAGGATCGTCTGCCGTTCGATGATAACGAAGAAGTGCCGATCGAAATCGAGATATGGCCGACAGCATCCACTGAAAAACGAATAATCTGGCGAGAACAAACCGAACAGCGCATTGCTAGTCTCGGTGGACAAATTGCAGATCGTAGCTCAATCACTGAGAGCGGCTTTATCTACGAAGCCGTACTGGCATCGCTACCCACCCATGCCGTTCGTGAAATGCTTGATGATCCTGCAGGAGTTGATGGGTTGGCGACGTTGGAAGGCATACATCTCATTTTGCCTCAAACCGTCGGGCAAGCAGCACCGGGCGATGTAGAGGGCGAGACCAGCACGCATGAGCTACTGGATGGGTTTGACAACGAGGCTCCTATACGAGCCGCGTTACTGGATGGAACTCCTGTAGCCGGACACGCAGCACTTGAAGGTGGAGTGATTATCGAGGATATTCATGATCTCGTCAGACTCTCGGTAGTCAATCAACGAGACCATGCAACAGCGATGGCGTCCTTAATCTTGCGGGGTGATTTGGAGGTAGACGGCACTCCACTGCGGGATGCGCGCTTGATCAGCGTTCCGTTGCTTATTGACAGTGATGATGGAGCATGGACACCAAGAAACCGATTGTTCGTTGACTTAGTTCATACAGCATTGACACGGCTGATAACCGCTGAGGAACCACTAGCCCCCGATGTTTTTGTTGTGAATTTCTCCATTGGAATAATGGATATGAGGTTCGCTGGTCGAATGAGTGCGCTAGCGCGCTTAATGGACTGGTGGGCGTTAAAGGAAGGTGTGTTGTTCGTAATTTCGGCAGGAAATATCGGTGACCCCCTCCATTTGCCTGGCATTGGTGCTGTCGCGTTCGAAGATTCAGATGCGGAAGTTCAGCGTCAGATTGTTCGTGCCGCGATGAGGGCATCGGCGTACGGTCGAACTTTGTTAGCTCCAGCAGAAACGGTGAATGGCATGGCCGTCGGCGCAGTATCTAAGGATTTGAGTGACCATGTGCCATTTGAACAGGCCGGGATAATTTCCCTGGAAAGCGAAGGCAATACCAAACCTCAGTTAACAAGTGCGCTAGGGCTAGGTCTGCACCGGGCGATCAAGCCTGATTTTCTCCAGATCGGCGGATGCCAAGAAGTACGCGTGCATCCAACCGGCGAAGATTCTCGCCTCAATCCTGTTGAACCCTCGCAGCGTAGGACTTGTAGTGGCATCTTCGCGCGGAGGAGAAAGAGGAATACAGAAGTCTCGGGGAACAAGTCCCGCCGCAGCATTGACGACACGCGCTGTCTTGCAAACTGCTGAAGTGTTGATGGGGGAAAATGGCCCTTATGAAGGCTTAGAATTACCACGAAAAACACTTTCCTTGATATGCCGTGCTTTAGCAGTAAATGCCGCACGATGGCCTGATGATGCGCGTGACGTCTACCATGAAGAATATGAAATCCTTGGGCACGGCCGGCATGCTAGAGCGAAGGAAGAAGTGTGTAAATCTTTTGGCTATGGAGTTCTCAATCCCGAATTGATGCTGCACTCTCCTGATAGCGGTGTGACAATGGTGGGGTTTGGCTCGATAAAAAAAGATCAAGCTCAGATTTTTAGGTTGCCATTGCCAGAGTCTATGAGCGGAGATCGTGTCCCACGCTCAATGCGAACCACGATTGCGTGGTTTTCGCCGATAAATCCTACGCGCGCCCAATACCGACTTGCAAGCATGGAAGCAGTCTCAGCATATGGGCCAGACGATATAGAGGACAAACATTGGGGCCTCAGCCTTAAAGGAGACGGACCTGATGCCAACATGATTAAGCGGGGAACGGTTTGGTCAAAACGTATGATTCACAACACACAAAGGGTTCCGACCTTTGAAGAAGGCGCAGAAATACCGATTTGTGTTCAATGTCGCGACGTTGCAAATGGTGGCCTCAATGAAGATGAAGAAATCGAGTTTGCCATAGCCGTAACGTTAGAAATCGAAGCAGAAATACAATATGACATCTACGACGAGGTGAAACAGAAAGTACGCTTGCAATTGCAGCGTGGTGTATAGGGAGCTATGTGATATTAATGACCAACCCATCCGAATGGGGCAGATGGATGGGGTTGCAAAAGGAAACAGCTAAAATTTCCCTTTTGCTTGTTCCCAGGTGCAAAACTCTTGGTGCAAGGTCAATGGACGGCATATGTCCTAGTCGTCATCCTCTGGCGTAACAGTGGCCCGGGTCCAGCGGGGAAACGCTGGTCGTGGTTGAGCGTCGAAACGCTCGCGGCATCCAATCGGCGCACAGTTGGTCGAGGGTACGGATGCAAGGTGGGGAGCGACACCCCCAAGCCCTTGCGAGTGATTAAACGGCGATACGTTTATCTGGCGCGGGAAGGCTCAATGCCTGAGCGCGCCAGGGCCGGGGGTGTCCAGCAGGGGCGCGCAGCGGGCCCCTCTGGCAAGCCGCATAGTAATACAAGACCACACGATTTTCGTGGTCTTGTATTACTATGCACTGCTTGCAGTGAGCGCGTTAGCGTGATCCGGTAGTTCATAAATGTTTTATCATGCCGTGTGGCTAAATATTTGATAACAATTTAACTATATTCTCGCGGCCATTTTCAGTAGCCCACATCAATGCCGTCTGAGCCTCATTATCCCTGGCCTCTAAGTTGGCCCCCCGATCGAGCAATGTCTGCACAGTCTTTTCATGACCATTATAACAAGCTGCCATTAAGGCCGTTTGACCCTCAGGATATCTGGCCTCTATGTCGGCACCCTGATCGAGCAATGTCTGAACAGTTTTTTCATGACCATTATAACAAGCTATCATTAAGGCCGTTTGACCCTCAGTACACCGGGCCTCTATGTCGGCGCCCTGATCGAGCAATGTCTGCACAGTCTTTTCATGGCCACTAATACTAGCTGCCATCAAGGCAGTTATATCTTTATTATTCCTGGCCTCTATGTCAGCGCCCCGATTGAGCAATGTCTGCACAGTCTTCTCATGGCCACTAACACTAGCCGCAATCAAGGCTGTTGAACCGTTATTCGCCCTGGCCTCTATATCGGCGCCCCGATCGAGCAATGTCTGCATAGTCTTTTCATGACCATTATAACAAGCTGCCATTAAGGCCGTTTGACCCTCAGTATACCGGGCCTCTATGTCGGCGCCCCGATTGAGCAATGTCTGCACAGTCTTTTCATGGCCACTAATACTAGCTGCCACCAAGGCAGTTGTATCGTCATTATCCCTAGTCTCTATGTCGGCGCCCTGATCGAGCAATGTCTGCACAGTCTTTTCATGGCCACTAATACTAGCTGCCACCAAGGCAGTTGCATCGTTAGTATCCCTGGCCTCTATGTCGGCACCCTGATCGAGCAATGTTTGCACAGTCTTCTCATGACCCGTATAACAAGCCGCCATCAAGGCTGTTATACTATTAGCATCCCTAACCTCTATGTCGGCGCCCCGATCGAGTAATGTCAGCGCAGTTTTTTCATGGCCATTAAAAATAGCCGCCATCAAGGCTGTTACACCATTATTCGCCCTGGCCTCTATATCGGCGCCCCAGTCGATCAATGTTAGTACAACATTTTCATGGCCCTGAACACTGGCCCATATTAGCGCTGTATTACCTTGTTTATCCTCTGCTTCAATATTAACCCCAAAGTCCAGTAACGAATCCAGAACATTCGAGCAATCATTGATAGCAGACAAGAGCATAGGGTAATTGTCTGCATCCTCAATTCCAAAGTGCTTACTCGAAATTTGCAAGAGTGATTCGATGTCAACTCCAGTTCGCAGTCCCAAACGCACCTGATATTCAGACAGTAGTAATAAACTCAGTATTGAGTACTCAAAATACTTATCCCCAATACCATGGTAGAAACTATCCTTATCAACTTGTTCTAGGGTTTGTTTTGCTTTCTTATCATAGGCTGCATCACTCAATTGTTTGACCATCCGGATTAATCCACTTGAAACCGCCCATCTTATGGCCGTTTGCTTTGGAAAATTGTCGGGGTTCAGAAAAAATTGCAATACCGCCCAGAATTCCTCCGTTTCTTCTGAATCCTGATCATCATTCAACAGATTTCGCGTTAACCGCTCGACAAAGCCAATAAATTCGATAGCATCGCGCTTTTGTGTTTGCTCATCCCCGACGAGAAACATTTGCAAAAAGAACGGCCATATGACGCGATATTCCTGTATTTTTTGAATACATAAAAGAAAAAAGCTTTCGCCCAATAGATCAGGCTCGAATGCGGGTAGTACCGTGTTTTCTGTGGTGGACGCGATGTTCTTGCATATCTTAATTACCGGTTGAAAATCATTTGGCAGGATGTTGTGATCATCCGCATACGGGTAATGAATAAGATCGTTGAAACGGATACCTCGTCGAGCCGTGGCAACAGAAATAAAGCATGCAGCTATTTGCCCGATCACATCATTCTGTTGCCAAATTAGTCTTTCACCCTGCAAATAGTAGCCAATTAATTCTCGACGGCTCCAAGCGCTATAGTCTTGGTTCTTTTTTATCGCATCTCCAATCAGGGCTGCAAACAAAGGATGCCACGCCCCTGGAGTATTCTGTAGGTATCTACTTGCTTTAAGCAATCGAGAATCATGCTCTGGGAGGTCGGTAATTTCCTGAATGATGTTCCTGATTATGAATGTTTGATCGCTGGTTTCGCCTAAAGAAAGGGCTCGATTCTCGTAAAATAACGATTTCTTAAAATCCAGGCTTGACTGCAGGCCCTCAAAGCCCCAGCGGGCATCTTGTTCCAAGGGATCTGCAAAAACATGATCAAGAACCAGTAGGCGTGTTCGGTATGGCAGGGACTCTTGAAGACGCTTTAAGAGATTCTTGAGGACATTCTCAAAACCGAACATATAGTCCAGTATGAGTAACGTCGGTTTACTGGGTGTCCATAGAGCCCATTTGGCCGGGTCATCGCGATCATGTTGACGCAGCATGATACATTCCCAACCTCGCAGGCTCTCGGACGTACGCATCCAATGTGCTGCCAAGCGTGTTTTTCCCGACCCGGAAGGTCCAACAATCGCCCAGACTTTTGCCAAATCCTGGTGTTTCGCAAAAGCATTCAATCGCGCCCGTTCCGCTTCACGCCCGACGTAAGGGATCGCATCAATATTATAAGGGTTGAGCCAAGTATCTTGGCCGGAAAGAAACTCTATCTGGTTATAGCTTCGCGTACCCATCGAAATAGTGCATGGTTCTTTTTGAACTTCGACCCTGAGACGACCCACTAGGTCTTTATGCTTATCGAGGAACTTTACATGCTCATCCCAACCTTTTCGTATGCATTCTTTAACGTAGCCCAGAATAAAGTCATCCAGGCTTTCCTTTTCCGAAAGTTGGGCGGCTGTACAGATCGCAATTTCAACCGTTACTGGACCGGAACCATCACTAGGCATACTGTTGAATGTAGACCATGCACGTCCGTTATCGACAAATTTTTTTTCAAAGTCGCCCCAATGTTTTGCCACTTCGGCTTTGATATACAGCTTCAGAAAACTGCCATGCCACAAACCATCCTTGGCTGTTGCTGGTGGAATAGAATGAAGTTTGCCAGAACTAGAATTTTGGCAAATGCCCTTAAAAAGCCCTTCTAGCTCAATGGACAAATTAGAAGGATCGTACGGTGTTCCCTTGTAAGACTTAACTTTAGTGGGTCTCACGTTAACTCCTTGGCCTGGAGAAGACAGATATCATTATTAGAATGATTGATTCTAACTAATTGTCATTTCCTAGCCAATAGTCATTAAAAATCTGCTTGGTCTTTTGCAGCCCAAATAGTCGAGTGGCTTCATCCCAGACCATCCGGTTGAAGACATCACCTTTAGTCAGACCTTCCGTAATCCGTTTCTCTTCGCAGATTTTGTTGAAGAGATGCCGATGACCAGATAGCGCATCATGGATAGTGACAGTGACCGGTCTGATCTCTCCGCCTTTGTTTTTATCATTTGCCATCGTTGATTTCCCTTTCCTCGATGGAACAGTTGTTAGTATCCCATTGACATATCACCGATTTGATTTTTATGTCAAGAAAATAATCTTATATTCAATTAATTAGAATCATTCCTGCCCATTTCCGAAATGTTCGAAATTCTTTTCGTATTTTTCGGATGTGCTTTTCCTACAAGCAAAAAAACTTTTGTTCAATGCTTAGTCCTGTGATTTTTCGGGCCCGGGAAATCCGTTTTCAAACTCAGTTAACGGAGCATCCTATGAAAGATCAACGTATAGTCGTTACCGCAAGTAACGTGGAATTGAACAATCTTATCTATGACAACCGTCTGTGGATGACGGCAAGGAATGAACCTTTATCGCGCAGAAAATTGATCGAGGATATCGCCTGGACCATCTATAACTTTAATGGACTCATACGATCCGATAAAGGACACAAGTGGCCGATCCCGGATGTGTACGAGGCGATGGGTGAAGATGGGCGTTGGCTGTCGTATTACTTCAAGGAAGTGGATGGCCGCCCATTTCATACTCCCAGTGCCTTAACACTGGAGCGGCGTCGCATTCTCGACCTCCACTATCGCATCAAGTACCCCGAGATAGCCAGAAAGTTCTTGCTGTAAAACTCTGCACCGGTTCATTCCAGCAATGAACCGGTGCATCTTTACATCTATTTAAATACATTTTATGAGTAAGCATCATCAGCCAATTACGATAAGCTTCAACACTATTTGGCGATCAATAAGAGAGGATCGATTGCTAAAGAATGCGCCGTATTTTTGCTATCGTTAATCGCTTGGTTAATATCGCGACCAGAATTGCCCCCCTTTGCCTTTATGTGAAAATTCCTGGCATAAGTCCGCCCATCGACGGACAGGCGCAATTCTCCGTCAACGCCGTGCGGCGCATTGCCATTGTAAAAATTCACCGCGATTTTTAGTGCTTGCAAGTCGAGCGGCACGCTAAAAGCGATAATTTCATAACCGCCGGTGGGGCGCGGCGAACGTTTATGGTCTTTCCAATACTGACCTTCTCGGCTGGTGGGCTTGGCATAGTAGAGAAGCTGCGTCCCTGGAAAGGGGCGCGCATAAAGGTCAAGATCGCACGATTGACAATCCCACGAAATACCGATTTCGACATTCTTGGCGCGGCGAAGACTACTTGCCGGTAAGGGTGCATCGGTGAGGTCGCGTTCAAACACAGACTTTTTTACCTTCGCGGGTACGATACGGATCATCTCCAGTTTGTCGGTCTGGACCGGCTCATATTGATGGGCCAGCGGCTCAGCATGGTTTTGAACGCCGCGAAGCACGCTCGGCAGGTCGCCAGTAAAAGTGACCAGCTTGCCGCCCAGGCGTTCGGTATAAAGCGTCCAGAAGCGCTTGACAAAATGACGGTGGCGATCATCACGAAAACCACTCTCAGCGTCATAGCCGATATGGACGCGAAGGGTTTTAAACAACTCGGCGTTATCGGAAGCGCCAAACGGGGTTTTGTCGCGGCCAGCGAACAAATGCCCGTCAGACGGGAAAGCCCCTTGTGCCATTGAAAAGGCCGATTCTTTGGGGTCATCATAAAGCGGCGATCCCAGAAGCATAACGTCGAGTGTGTCACCAGTAGCAATATTTTCGGCGATGTGATGCAGCAATTGCGGCAGGCGCAGCGCCCCAACAACGGTAGGCTGGCCCGGTGCGCCGGGTGGTGTCGCATGACCGGCGAATTTAAACAGTGCGGCCACGGCCTTGCGATTGACAGCCAACCGGGCCTTAGCGCCGCGATAGGCCGGGTTTTCGGGAATAGTGAATTCGCCAATGGTGGAGAGGCGGTACCCATCCATAAGGATTACCGTGTGTCCAGGCTCTAATTGGGTAAGAAATTGCAGCACGGTTTTAGCTTGAGCCTTGGTGGTATCGGCCTGGTTCCAGGGCGACAAGGCCACGACTATATCGGCACTGTAGGCCGGTGGAAGTATGAGGAAGCACAGCAATGTTAAACTCGATGTCAGGCGTTTCATAAGACGCTCCTTTAAGATCATGGATTAAAGAATGTCGCTGGCGGCATCGAGGCGCGCGCGCAACGAGACATAATCAGCCAGCTTGTGATTGATAAAGGCTTGCCGTTCCGCCAGCAGCGCATTGAGGCGGCCCTGAATTTCGGCCCTGCGAGCGCAGAGCGCTTCATGCTGCGGCAGGTGGGTTTTCAGGGCTTTTTCAATTTCCAGGTATTCAAGGTTTTCAACATAGACATCAGGGGCATAGCGCATATAGATGTCTTCCGCCGCCAGAAATAGTGCCGCGCCAGCTAGCATTTCCAGCAGCATTTGCGACCAGACCAGCGCGGGACCGCTATTCCCGGCACTTTCCAGCGCTTCCCAATCAATACCGCCGGATACGCCAGAAAAGTTCATGGCGAAAAGCACGCTCCAGATCGCAAGCGTAGTCAGTGTCAAGGCATAGATAGTGATCGCATAGCGCTTGCGCGACTTATCCAGACTCATAAAGTTGGTGACGAACTTCACGGCGACACTGGCGATCGGAAGCAATGCACTCAGCATGGCGGCTAGCCAAGGGTCTTCGATAAAGATCGGATTACCAGAAGACATAAGATTGGCGTAGATGTTGCCCGCCCCCATTCCTAGTGCGGATACAAGACAAACACCGATCAACAAAATCAGAAATTTGTCTTTAACCAGCCAGTCCTTGAATTCCACCGCCCTGTTATCCGAACCGGCGTACAAGTGGCTGGATTTCATGTAGCGCTTGGTGCCTGCCTTCTGTTTTTCAAGCTCATTCAGCGTTTCCGAAGAGACTTCATAGCGGGCGTCAAGTTCGGCGGACTCCAGTTGAAGTGTCTGGATACCACCGCGCTTTTGGACATCGAATTCCAGGCCCGCCTGTTCCTCGATAATCCGCATCGCCTCCCCGGCATCATGGTGGCGCGATAACTTGCGACCAATATCATCCGGTGGTGCATGGGCGCGCTCGGGGCTGCGCGGCATGTTGTCAACCGCCAGCCTTAGTTTGCGTGATTTCGCTTTTGGCATAAGAACCTCGTCATCAGTGGGCTTGATACGAGACAAGGATAAGGCGGTGTACTACACCTTCTGGGAAACAATGATCAGTGGAAAAGGAGATTGGTAAAGTAAGTGGGATGATGCCCACCGGAGGTCAGTTCGTCCTCCCTAAATCAGACGAGTTTACGTCCATTGAAGCCATAAAATGGGAAGCTGTCTGGTGAGAAAACGATCTCTTCCCAACCCAGCCATGTTTCCCATTCAGCCAGACCGAGCATGATGTAATTCTTTCCCCGGCGAACTTACGGTTTGCATTTTTAGATATCAGCCCACGCATCATGGGGGATCAGGCTTTATGACCCACTACCGCCCACATCCCAACCCGCTCGGCCTGGCGGTGGCGACCGCCATCCTGGGCTGGGGGGCACAGGCGACCGGCCCGTTTATCCTGGGTGGGGAAATCCAGGCGTTACCTGCCACCCTCGGCGCGGTGGCTACAATAGGCGCGGTGCGCCTGGCCGGTGAGGCGATTATGGGCTTGGCAGCTTTGCTGGAGTGGGTCGCCGCGCGCAAACCCACCGGGAAATCGGGCACGGCGCGCTGGGGGACATACAAGGAACTCAAAGGCGAGCTTTGCGTAGGCGATGTCGGGCCGTTTTGGGGGGTGTCGGCTGCTGACGGTAAAAAACTGATCATCGATTTTTCCTCTAACGCCTATGTGGTGGGGCCATCCGGCAGTGGCAAGGGTCATACCGTCGTCGTGCCGATGATTTTTCTGATCCCGCATTCCAAAATCATTATGGATTTCAAGCCGGAGCTTTTATGTATTTGCAAGGCAGGCCTGGAAAAACGCGGCCAGAAGGTCGTTAGCCTCAATCCATTCGGCAAGTATACCGATCTCGTCGGCGAAACGGACCAACTGAACGTGCTGGATGGGATCACCGATAGTTTATTCACACAGGGCGGCCTGCGCCATGTGTTCAGCGATAGCGGCGAACTGGCCATGCAGCTCTATGAAGAGCCGCCGAATGGCAAGGGCGATGACCAATACTGGCGTAATGGCACCCGCAAAATCATTGCCCTGATTACGCTTTCCGTGTGCATGATCAAAGCCCACCAGGGAACACTCAATGACGTGGCGCTGTTGATTGACGATCTGGAAGCGTTGGAGTTACGTCTTTGTTCCATCGTCGGTGTTGATCTTGAAGGCAAGCCGGACCCGCAAGGGCCTTATTTATTTGAACTCAGCGAGTGGGCCGAAAATCACGAAGAAGCCGAGCTTGAAGCCTTTCTGAGCGCATTTCGCGCGAAGGCGAGAAGCCTGTTAAAGCAGAAACGCAAGAGCGAAAAAACCTTTGCCTCGTTCCTGGAAGGCGCACAGCAAGCGCTGACGCCATTTGGTTTCGGAGAACTTTCTGCCGCCCTGGGTCCGACCACGTTTGATTTCGATGCGATAAAAAACGGCAACGAAATCATCAATATTTTCGTCGTCGACGATGCCAGTCGAAACCAGGCTACAGAAAAGTTCTTCGGACTGACCCAATGGTTTATGCAGCTCAAGCTCAAGCGTCACCCGAACAAGCATGTGCCAGTCTACCTAGTCAACGACGAGATCAACAACTACACCATTTACGGTTATCTCTCGCTGTTGTCCTGGGGTCGCGGCTTTGGCATTCGCACGATCAATTTCCTGCAGAATTTTTCCGCCTTTGAAGAGCGCTACGGCAAGCAAGCCGTCGATATCCTGCACTCTGAAAGCGAGATTAAGCTGTACCTTTCCGGCCAGCGCTCTTCTTCTACCATTAAAAAGATCGTCGAACTGCTGGGCGAACAATCCCTGATGGTGGCCAGCTTATCCTCAGAAAAAGACAGATCGGGACTGCGTGAAGATCTCAGCGAGAGCGGTAGACCGCTCATGACAGAAGACGAAGTAAGGCGCAGCAAGCACGGCATTTTGATTGTGCGTGAACAGCGACCAATTTTGCAGCAACCTGTGTCCTACTCTGAAATATCGCCTCTACGGGAACTGGCGGATATTAACCCGCATCACGGTAAACCGTTTTTAAACAAAGTTAAGCTTAAGCTGAAACTTCCCAAATCGTAGGGCTAAACCCATGAGTGTTTACACACATAAGAAAACCACGCCGCTGCGCATCATCGCCAAAATACTGCGCGGCATTGTCGGCCTATTTAGCGTATGGCCACTGTTGTTGGCAGCGGCATTTGTCGTTTTTCCCATCTCTCCACATCTGCGCTGGCAATATACCTATCGGGATTTCGGCGCAGAGCGTGTTTACTACCACTGCACTTATTTAGGCGCGGGCGGGTTCGTTGAGTATATGCGCGGCGATACCTGCCCCTTTATCACATTGATTAACCGAAAGCCGGATTAATCACCCACTATGGAGAACTTCACTGATGAGTAGCGAAAATCAAAAACCGGCACTGACGCTGACTGACGGCAATATAAAAGCCACGATCTGGAAACAGCAGGGACCGAACGGCAGTTTTTATTCGGCGGCGTTTTCTAAAACCTACCGCGATGAGCAAGGCAATTATCACAATAGCCATAGTTTTGCGGGCACCGATCTTTTGAAGGTCTCGCAACTGGCCCAGCAAGCCTATCAGCGTTCGCGCGAGCTTCGCTACCAGGACAGGCAGAATGCGCCTGTGGAACCGGCCAAAGAGCAGCAACACGACCGGGAGCGCTAGGCGATGGTTAATCGTGGGATAGCAACCAAACGCGAAGTGGACGCATTGGAAAAATTGCAGCGCAATCCACAGGCGCTGTATGAGATGACACCAAACGGGCCAGAATTTTCGAGGGTGAATTACGAATTGCAACGCTGGCGGGATCGGCGCATCGACTATTTAAGAACACGGCTACATGTGTCCAGTCATGTTATGCGCCGTGAATTTGATCGGGAGCGATAAAACATGGTAACAGTAAATATGAACAAATTTTTAACGGAAAAAGAAACGGAAAAGCGCCTCGAAAGTGAAACGCGCATGCTCACCCTGCCGGATGGCAAAACGGTGCCCGTGCGCGGTTTTAAATTAACGTGGAATAGTTTCGACTTGCTACAGCAAGCAAACATGTTTACGGCTGAGCAACTCATTGAGCTGGCTTATAGCTGGTCCGAGCGTGAAGGCATCGCATTTGACACCACTCTACATAACATCTGCGCCTATGCGCATGAGCAGGCGAAGAAATTGTGAGTCCTCGTGTTTTAAGAACATTAAGACTCTTTCCCTAAAAGAGGAACGCAGGCTGCTTATAGTGCGGCGCAGGTAAATTTAAGCTCTAGAAATCTTTTTGAAGATACTTTGGGGCTATCAATCGAAAGGTGTGAAATGCTAAATGAGAAATCAAACGCGTATGCTCCGCCGGCTGCCGACTTTTCTGCGGCGATGACGGAACGATCGACCGCGCCGCTTGAGCTTGACCCGAAGGACTACACCGAACATCTGAGCGCTTTTGATCTCACCGAAGATCAAGAACGGGAATTGCTGCAAACGCTGTGGCATATCATGAGTATTTTTGTCGATATTGGTTGGGGAGTGGATACCGTGCAAATTATATTGCCGGAGCTTTTCGGAGAGGTTGCTACGGAATCCGACACTGGAAATAACGAGGGTGGGCATGACTGATGAACTGGTAAAGTCACTTATTTATTGCAGGGTTTCTGACCCCAGGCAAAAAATAGATGGTCATGGCCTGGAAAGCCAAGAGCATCGGTGCCGCCAGTTTGCAGCGACCCATAGCTTACACGTTGAGAAAGTTTTTCACGATGATGTTACGGGTGGAGGAGATTTCAACCAAAGACCCGCCATGACTGTGCTCCTGAGTCACCTCAAGCAGAATAAAGCCACGAATTATGTCGTGATTTTCGACGATATAAAGCGGTTTTCCAGAGACGTTTTTTTCTACTGGGGCTTGATTCAGAAACTTGATGAGTACAACGCAAGTCCCATGTCGCCTAACTTCGTGTTTGAAAAAACGCCGGAAGGGAGGTTTCAGCAATCGATTACGGTCGCTGCGGGCGAATATGAACGTGAATCGAATGCGCGCCAAACCCGCCAAAAAACCCAGGCGCGTTTAGAGGCCGGTTTCTATACCTTCAGGCCACCCGTCGGATATCTCTACGAAAAAGACAAAGTTCAAGGAAAACTCCTAGTACAGGATTCGATTGTCGCACCTATCGTAAGAGAAGCGATGGAAGGTTTTGCCAGCGGTCGGTTTCAAACAGCTCAGGAAGTTCGGTTCTTTCTTGAAAGCCAGCCGAATTTCCCAAAAGAAGCAAGCGGCAAATTAGGCAATAGCACGGCCAAGAAAATTCTGACCAATTCGCTTTACGCCGGGTATGTCGAACATAAACCCTGGGGCGTACCACGGCGTAAAGGCCAGCATGAAGGGATTGTCTCATACGAAACCTTTTGTAAGATTCAGGAGCGCCTGAATGGCCGTGCCTATGCGCCGACAAGAAGAGATTTGAACAAAGATTTCCCCATGCGTGGGAGCGTAGCGTGCGAATGCGGTAATGCACTCACTGCGGCCTGGTCGAAAAGTCACACAGGGAAATACCACCCCTATTATGTCTGCCAAAACCGAAAATGCGCCCATAAAGGCAAGTCGATCCGGCGTGACGTGATCGAAGGAGAATTCGAGGACATTCTTAAATCCTTAAGCCCGTCCAGGCATTTGATCACCATTGCCAATGGGATGTTTCGGACACTTTGGGAACGCCGTGCAGCCTCTCAGAAAACGCGTAAAGAAAGTTTGGAGCGTGAGCTTAAAACGACTGACGCTCAGATCGAAAAATTACTCGACCACATCGTGGCTGCGGACTCGGGCGTAGTCGTAAAACGCCTGGAAAAACGGGTCTGTGAACTGGAGGATAAAAAGCGGGTTTTAGAGGAAAAACTCAGCACTTGTGGCCGTACTCTCAGACCCTTTGATCAAATGTATCGAACCGCCATGATCTTCCTGCAAAATCCCAGTAAAATCTGGCAGTTAGGTGGTTTCGATGAGAGGCGGGCAGTGATCAAACTCGCCTTCACAGACCGCCTTATATACGATCGTAAATCAGGGTATCGAACCCCTGATTTATCTTTCCCTTTCAGGGTGTTAAAGGGCTTCAATATGCTAAAAATGGGAATGGTGCCGAGGGTGGGAATCGAACCCACACTCTGTTGCCAGAACCGGATTTTGAATCCGGCGCGTCTACCAGTTCCGCCACCC
>Ga0114931_10003056_pt1 | contig 21272 bp, 12 predicted proteins | sample 2SBtaG_FD_89579 | JGI IMG/M metagenome (GOLD analysis project Ga0114931, IMG submission 89579) | Deep subsurface microbial communities from Kolumbo volcano to uncover new lineages of life (NeLLi) - 2SBTROV14_V59a metaG | ecosystem: Environmental > Aquatic > Marine > Volcanic | place: Kolumbo...
AAACACTAAATGATCCAAGGTTGTGTTGTAGTAACCAACAGCATAGAATAGATCTGTATCTAGTGACAATCTTTCTGAATTGATATATCCATCGAATGCCATTCCGAATAAGTCCGTTCCATCCTCAGCTCTTCCAATGTACTCAACATCCAGATCATAGACACTAAAGTTCCCCATATTGGTGGTATTGCCCATTCCCCAAGATGCGATTTGATAAGAAAATCCATCCAATCCACTCGTGAAGATATTATAGGTAGAGACAGTTGATGAATTTCCCCCAGCGAATATACCCATAACTCGATCTGTGTAGCTTGGGGTTGAAACCAAACTCATAACATTTGAATCTGGCTCATTCAATCCAAAATGTCTTACAGAACTGGTTGATTGTTGCCATACAGAGACCCAGCTTTGAGAATTAGGTGCTAATCTCCATACTTGGTATCCGGAGAAGGCATATCCAGAACCTGTATTCTGATATCTCATAGTTGCACCGAGCCAGATACTTCCATCAGAAGTCTCAGTCATTGTAATCTTGTCGACACCATAGTAGTAAATTCCACCATCAGTATTGATATCCAATTGTGGGAAGGTTCTCCAAGTCTTTCCATCATCATATGAACTCGCGAATGAGATCTGGTTGTACCTATTGGTAGTAAGAACACCTCCCAGACTCCAATCTGCATATGCCATAAAGATGGTGTTGTTTGTGGAAGAACCACCCTCTGCCCAAGGTCTGTTGTCAAGTCTTATAACATCCTTGAATCGAGAGGTAATTTTCCCACCTTGAGGTGCGAAATACGACCTTTCTGGTAGCATGTAGTGTGGATTACTTGTGATTACACTACGTAATTCTACAGTATCCTCACTCGGAAATTCGTAGATATCTACTCCGTATGAGTGCCCAATAACCAATTCTAATTTGTCATCATAATCTGCATCCATAACTCCGAGATCATTGATGGGATTATACTCCACAGTTTTTGCAAATGCATTAGAGTCAAACCCGAGGACGAATGTAGATCCATCGAACTCGAGACCCGTAATGAACCCAGACCATAGAGGTCTGGCATTCGAAGTGTCGGTACCTGCATAGATAAGATCCAGCTTCCCATCCCTATCAAAGTCATCAACAACTATAGCATTTATGATGTAGTTTGGATTCAAGAGGAAGTTACCTGGAACATCAAATTTACCCCTGATATCGTATGTGCTTCCAAAGAAGATCTCCTGTCCAACATAGAATGGAGAGTTAAACGGATCAACTGTCTTCATACTGTATTCATATGTGTATGGAGACTTGCTGATCTCAAATATCAGAAGAGCACTATTCACACCAATGATTAGTTCATTTCTTCCATCTCTAGTCAAGTCTGGAGCCCAAGTCATAGAAGTGATATGGATATCATCTTGACTCATCTGACTAAGCGCAGGAAGATCATAGAGATCAAAGATTTTTATCAGTTGGTATGAGTCGTCTCTAATCCGATTCACAGAAGTTCTGGTGCTCTCAAAGACGAAGAGCATAGTTCCTGTGGATATGATAAACTCTTTCTGCCCATTGCCATTAAGGTCAAACCCTGCTTGGAGCAAGTTGGCATGTTCGAAGATCGTTCTGTAGAATGTCCCTGAAATGCCTCCAAATTGGTTGTGAGCATATGGACTCTTATCAGTCAGTATGGTTCTATTCAGGTCAAAGGTCTTGTATGCCCGTTTGAATGTATTGTTGGTCAGGTGTTCGAAGACATACGCATTGTTGTTGAAGTCTCCGACGATTACCTCATTCTTTCCGTCACCATCTAGATCAGCAGTGTCCATGGACATCGTCCATCCATTGAGCTCTTGGTTGTTATTCCACGTCTCAAATATGTGGTAACCATAATTTACCTTCTTTTGCAATCCAGTCAGTTTATTGTTGTACAGATTGATATCTATCCTCTTAGCCTCAGGATAGGTTGCTGCTAAGAGAGAGGTTCGAGGACTGTAATCCGCATAGAACCCTCTAAGACGACCTTGGTACATGTCATCAGCGCTGTTTGCTTGGAACATATACAAGACATCAGGTCGATCAACCTTGTAGAGTGGGTGGTAGCCCAATTTTGGATCAAAGGTTACTCCTGCTGGGAACTTATAGTTGTTGTAACTGAGAACAGGATCTGACCAGAACTCATGCTGGAAGTTTGAGCCAATTTGGTTATTATTCATAGCCTTTGATTGCTCAACCCACTTCGGTTCTTCAGCTGTTCCTTGGTTCTCCCAGTAGGTCAATCCAAATTTGCTCTTCTTAATTCCGAAGATGTTTTCTTGGTATCTGACGAATCCGAGTACCAAATCAAAATCTCCGTCATTATCGAAATCTACTGGATTGGCATTTGTCCACATTCTACCTTTGGAATTATCATTAATCTCCTTGAAGTAGTCACCTTTGTAAACGTAGCTTAATTGGCTAAATTCCTTGTTGATTGCAGTTGAAAAGTTTACATAAAGAGTTTTTGTCTCTAATGCTTTTACACTAACTTGCGATTCTGCATCCAGTCCTAAGTATTTTCTGAAAGTATCAGCTGGATTTATCCAATTTTCTGGTTGGGTTTTTTCCTCATCCTGTGAAAGTACTGTCTCAAGGAGATGTACCTTACCATTAGTCATAATAAGGTCAGCATAATCGCTACCGATAAAGTCAGCACTTGCAATTTTTGGCATCCATGAAGATTGCCTGAAAACACCATCCATCATACCAGTTACTTCCATATTGGTAAGTGACTGCAGACCTGTTGTTGAATTCAGGAGCGGTGAGAAGTAACCACATTCTGGTGATGACACTCCAGAGCATGCAATTGGTAAACCACTATAATCGGTGGGTGCTTGAGTAAGATACCAAACTGAAACATCGTTGATGTAAGGAGTAACTGATATTGAACCAGCATCATATGCAGATACATATCCATCCCAAGAACCGACAAACAACCAATATCCATTGAGGACTGGATCGATGTAGGTGTTAATACCAGACTGTATTCCTTGAGGATTGAATTGACTTGCAAACCTAGATTCAACAGGAACGAGAGAAGCTGTGAAGTAATCTACTCCTTGAGCTTTCTTCTTCGCCATAAACGAATTCAAAGTAATGCTATCTGATATACCAAATAGCATATTTGTGAGGGCTGCATCATAGTATGGAAGTGTGTATGGAGAATCTTGTTTGTAGACAAACATATTTCCCTTAGAGGAACTCACAATAAACTCCGTGTCCTTTTCATTCCTGTAGTTGAAGAAGTTCTCCGCAGTGTATGACATCATCGATCCACCGTCTGGAAGTGTTGCTGAATTCAAATCCAGGGTGAACGATTGCGATCCATAATCCATCCATGCAGGGAATCTCGTCTTCTGAGTCACCATATGGAGATCGAAGATATTTGTGTGCAGCTTATACCGCTCTGCTTGCCAACTATCCCACATGATCTCATAGGAATTAGTGGTTGTATTCCAACCAGCAGCAAGAATCGATCCATCGATTGTGGCGATGAATCCGACTGTCGTTGGACTTGTATCACCTGCGAACAACAGAGGACCTGCTTCTGTCGAAAGTGCATCATAGATTGGGTTATTGATGTATGGCGTATAGATGTCGTCAAGAGCTATCGTACCTGCTGTAAGATTCAGCTTGACGTAGCGGTAGTAGAGAGATGACATATTTGCCAGAGCTAAATCTACTTCCACTTCGTAAGCTTTGGAGACACTGTTGTAATTGACATTCGTCTGATTGATCTTGTGCCAGTTAGTTCCATCCACCGAAATCGAGACCTCAAGCGCTGCATTAGAGCTATTAGTGGTTGTCTGTAGTGAAAGATCCCATGCACTGGGTACTCCATTACCTGCACCTTCCTCATCATTACCCATGTCATAGGTAGCCCATGCATACATAGATGTTGCATCAAATTGGGTTACTCTACCATCTGGTTTCATGGCTGAAGCACTAGAATATGGATAGACAACATAGTGGGCAGCACTGTAATTCAATGGTTCTCCATACTTACCAGCTGTATCGTTGTTGAACCAAACATTAGGGTTGGTAACTAGTGCACCATTGGAGATTGAACTGGAGTTCAACATTGTATCTGCATAGTTGTCCAAAGGATAGATCTCGTTTGGATTAGATTCCCACGAAGTAAATGGTCTCTGAAGTCTGTAGTTAACAATCTCACCGTTTACTGAGTCAAGCACATATGCTCCAGCTCCCTGAACGGCGACAATTAACTCAACTTGACCATCACCATCTAGATCACCTCCACTCATATCGGAGATAGATCGCTGGATAAGGTTGCCATTCGACCAGATTAACCTATAACTATTGTCTTGGGCAATTGGATATGGGTATCCATTGATTAAGAGGCTTGTACCATTGTTCTCCAGAAGTTGGATCTCTCCACTTCTCATCCCGACTGCCACCTCCTTGAGTCCGTTGTACTTAAGGTCAGTAATTGCAAGAGCAGTTACTTGTGAAGGCACTTGATAGGAGAATACTTCTCGATACTTGATCCAATGATCCTTACCAAATGGGTAACTACCATGAGTATCGTACTCAAACCATCTAACTGTATCACCTGTTCCGACAATGATATCCTTCCTGAAATCCATGTCAGTGTCATCAACGATTACTGAGAAGATTCTTCCCAGTCTTGGTGATGTCCAGACGAGATCAAATTGGTTCTCCATGTTGGTATAGGGGTCATAAAGATGCCTCTGTTCGAAGACATAGAGATGTCCATCCTCGCTACCTGCGATGATCTCAGTAAGATTGTTATAGTCTGTGTCAGCAAATGCGAGACTAGTCACATCTGACTTAAAGACACCTCCGCCAACTTCCCAGACCAAATCGTATTGATCGGTCTCTTGATTCCATCTGTAAAGGTGAATCTGGTTATCGTAGAGGTAACCTGATGCAAGAGCCATCATGTCTCCATCATCAGTCGTTGCAATGGCATTAATCCCTGCTTTAGTTAGCCAGGGATCCCATTTTTTCGTATATTCCTGTGCATTATCTCCCAGAAAAGCTCCTAGATCTGTACTTTGATTGTACTGAGCATTACTGTTGACAGTTCCGAAATTGCTATCAATTCCATTTGCATTGTCATGTGATTCAAACTGATCTGTTGAAATCTGGGGGTCTTGAACAGGGTTATGAATAGTGTTGAGTCCACCAGCAGTTGAGAGCGTACTCATGATAAAGAGTAGCCCGATCATCATGCTGAGAATTCTTTTGATATTGTTTCTATTAATCATAATCCTCACCTCTAATGCTCCCGTTTCTTGAAGGGATTCTTGAATCCCTTCCTTACGACCTGAGTTACAGCAACAACTGAAACCGTACCTACTGCAACAGGAGCACCGATAGTAATTACGTTGTCAAGTAGAGTTGGATAACCTACTTTGAAGACACTTCTTGCACCAAAAGTAGTCCCTGCTGTTGAATTTGCATAGACTTCTATAGAGTACTCAATATCGCCTCTTTCCTTGGGGAATGAGACATCTTGGTACAAGAATACGTCCAATGTAGTGTCGTATGGAATGGTAGTATTGTCCTTGAATAATGTACCATCCTTCTCGAATATCCTAAACCAAACATCTGTGATATCCAACGATGTCTCGACCCTGACGGGTAGCTTGAGGTCATCAAATTCACCGAAGTTGTAGGTTACTCGATCTCTCGGAGTTTTTATGTCGATTTGACCATTTCTCGCATCGACGGAGAAGTAGATCGTCCGAGTCTTGGTTTCCCCATTGATGAGAGCAGTGATTTCCATCACATATGTATCATTTGTTGCGGGAAGCAAGAGTGTTGAGCCATTCCAGTATCCTGGTTTGTCTACTCTTTCTGACATAGGTGCTGATAGACTCCAACTGGCAGATTCATTTGTTGATTTGTACCTGTATTCCATGCTGGTTGCATTTCCTGTACTGTCATAGACAAGTGTGGGTAATGCATTTGTCTTATACACATGGTTGGGGAGTGGACTAAGTACTGCCAATCGAGCAAGATCTGAGAAACAAGCACTAATTTCAGATGCCGTAGTACTATTGTCTCTTGGATTAGTTCCACAATAGATCTCTAATCCATCTGAGTAGGTATCATTGTCTGTATCGAAGCTTGCTGGATTTGTCTCAGTGCTGTAGACTTCCAACCCATCGAACAGACCATCCTTGTCTGAATCCGGATCATGAATGGCATCCTTTGTCTGACCTGATTGGACAGTAAAATACACAAAGTACTCCTCACCATCCATAAGTCCATCGTTGTCTGAGTCAATCTCCATACCATCAATTATACCCGAATTATCCTCGTCTTCGTCGAGAGGACTCTTGTGATAGTAGAAGATCTCCGCTCCATCTGGAAGCAGGTCTCCATCTGTATCCTTGTTCAATGGATCCGTCTTCATCAATGTAGTCATGGCGAATGAGCCATTTGTGATGTTGTACGGACTAAATCCATTCAACTCAACTTGATCCAGGAGACCATCACCATCCGTATCATTACTTGCAGGTGACGTACCATAGATCGCCCATTCCTCGAAATCTGTCAATGTATCATTGTCTGTATCGACGAGGGTCGGATCAGATCCAATTGTCAGCTCCAGAGTGTCATTCAGATGATCTCCGTCTGTATCTGCCATCACTGGTGATGTGTTGTATGGCTGTATGACATAGAATGCTATGTATGGATTCAGAGCTGTTGAAATATTAGCTATAATCAACTCCTGTCCATCAAGGAGGTTATCTCCGTCAGTATCTTTCTTGAGAGGATCGAGTTGCATGGCTGGTAATGTGGGTACAAGTCCCTTTCCAAGCCACATCTCCCATCCATCAGGAATTCCGTCAAGATCAGTATCACTCCTTGTAGGATCTGTCTTCAGTAGCCACTCATCGTAGTCACTCATTGATTGGGATATGTTACCATTTTGATCCAATGTCAATATAGAATCTCCATCAGTATCCCACTTGAGTGGATCAGTGAAGATCAGATAGGTTGATCCATTCTGTTCGTAAGGAAGTCCTTGGACTTCATCTCCATCGAGGATCAGATCTCCATCAGTATCTGGATTAAATGGATCTGTGTAGTAGATCATGATTTCCTCATAATCTGTGAGAAAGTCATTATCTGAGTCTTCATCAGTAGGATTAGAATGATATTTCCAAACCTCATCATAGTCAAGAAGACCATCACCATCTGAGTCCTTCATGAATGGGTTAGAATGGTAGGTAAAGAGTTCTTCACCATCACTCAAACCGTCATAATCAGTATCAGGTAGGAATGGGTTTGTTCCGTATTTGAAGTACTCATCACCGTCTGAAACACCATCACGGTCTGTGTCTACACTTCTGGGATCAGTCCCAAGCTCAAATTCTTGGAGATCACCAAGACCGTCTCCATCCGTGTCAGGGTTTAATCCCCAAGTGTGGTTCGAGTCAGGTCTTAACATTCCTTCGAGTCCATCTATCAATCCATCTCCATCTGTATCTCCATTTAATGGATCAGTTGGTGTATTTCTTGACAGCTCATAACCATCTGAGTTAAGGAATAATCTAGACGGAGCATTTTTCCGCTGATTAGGAGTGACACCTGTATCTCCATCACTATCTGGGTTGGTAGGATTCGTCCTGACCAATTGTGGTGGGAGAGGTTCACCTGTGTCTGTATCGATGTATGTGACCCAATGTCCGTGCACCTCTGCATAGTCACCCATATCCATAAGGAAAGGATGCTCGAGAGGGGCAATCTTACCGTCATATGTTTGCCAGTAAGAGTCGTCATCAGTGTCGTTATCTAGTGGGTGTGTGTATCCTCCATTGAAGATTAGAGCAGGATCAGGTGTGTAATTAATTTGTTGTGCATTTGGATCATCTTTATTCTTTGAAAAATCATAAAGCTCTGGTCCATAGTAGATTCCAGAAGTACCTTCCTGTCCATCGAGTAATCCATCTCCATCAGTATCTGGATTTAATGGATCTGTCCTATCATCGTAGGGAATTCCACCAATCATAATCTGAGAAACAGAGGGAGTGATACCAGTCATGTTGTATGCATGATTGATCTCATAGTAGTCTGTTAAACCATCATGATCTGTATCTGCAACTAATGGATCTGTTCCATAAATTGCAACTTCTTCATAGTCAGATAACTGATCGAAGTCACTGTCAGGATTGAGGATATTAGTCTTCATGTCGTACTCAGTCTTGTCATCGAGTCCGTCTCCATCAGTGTCAGGATTGGCGGGATCTGATTTCAAGGTCTGTGTCTCAAACTTATCACTGAGTCCGTCTCCATCACTATCTGGATTATTCTTGTCAAGACCTGGTGTTTTGTCCTCATACTCATCACTAAGACCATCTCCATCTGAGTCAAGACCCATGGCACCTTTACTGACTGCGTCCTGCGGTGAATTTGAGGTCACCTCCTTTCCTAAAGGAGGTGCATAGCCATTTGGTGACCAGTGGAAGTTAAAGTTCCAGTCCCAGAAGAGGAATCCTATTGTCACGATTATCGTGAGCTGTAGGGCCACAAACACCCGTAACGGTGTTGGTGCCACCAGATCCTGTAGGAGTGTCAGAGTTATTTCTAGGGTACCTTTCAATTTCAATTTTGCAATGAGAATATCGATACCCAGTGAGACAGTGAATCCTATTGTGAACGAGATAGTCATCGTGCCTGTTTCCGGTGCATTTGCCGTCGCCGCACGTTTTATTATCTCGAGAGCTAACGTAAATGCTATCGTGATGCTTATCGCATCTAATCCTATATATTTCCCAATTGCATTGAGACCCCCCCCTACTCCTCCAGTGATGAAATCAAGAAGTGTCAATGTTTTTGAGATTGTAATAGTAAACTTGAATCCCCACTCAATCACCTTGAAGAAATCATCTACGCTGAATACCCCATTCTTGAATGATAAGAGAAGCAATTTGAACCAGCCCTCTCCTGAAATCGACAATTGTAAGCCAAATGTTTCTAAGAGGTATGTGATAAGAGACTGTTCTCCTGATCCGAAATCTTCTATAGCGAATCCAGCTTCAAGTACTGGTGCGATATTTACAAACGAGAATGCTTCTTTTAGGATATCTCCTGCGCTCATTCCCGGTTTGAAGAATGTTCCACCACTGAATACTACATCAAAGATTATACTCAACAGTTTGTCCACATTAAATTCGAGGTTCAATCCAACCGATAAAGAGAGTTTAATGGTGAAGAGGGAGAAGGGTCCAATTGACAATGGAATTTTCAAATCAAGTAAATTGAATTTTTGATCTTTGAGGACAGTGAGAAGGTCTCCGGTTAGCTTGTTAACCAAGTCTGTTATCAATCCAGACAACATCTCTGATAACTTGCTAAAGATTGTTCTGAACCCTCCAGTAAATACATCTCTAATAGAAAGAACAAAAGGGATGACTTGTCTCGCAACATCTTGGTATGATGCAGGGATAAGTGGAATTATGAGATTGAGCACTTCCTCCAGTGATGGTGGTGAATCTGAAATTCCTATGACCTGTCCAAAGACTGCCTTAAGAAGCTCGACATATGGTTTCAGATCAACATCTAGAACCTTTGACAAGATGAAAGTACCTCCTTGGAGGAGGGTCATCATCAAATTCTCAAGGGCGTTATCGTTTGAATGTGTAATTATTTGGTACAATAATTCCAGAGCCTTTCCTCCATACTGCATCGCATCTGAAGCCAATGAGGCTTGTGGAAGGGTAGATGGAACTCCATCTACCATTGCTATTGATGAGGCAGAGTAAAGTAATGGGAAGGTTCCCGGTTTTACATAATTAATGAGTAGCTTAATTCCCTCCGTCATCAGTGTCGACAGATCAGGGATTTGGCTCATGAAGTTTCCAAGGATGGTTTTCAGATTTGGAGGGTGCTTAATGAAATTTACTACTCCGAGTAATGTGTTAATGATGTTCTTAACTGTATCTACTGTCTTAGGAGTGATGATTCCCCATTGTTGCAGAAGACCAGTTACTACCATCCCGAAATCAGCTAAACCACTTGGGGCCGTGAAGTCTGTACTGGATGCAGCTGTTATTAACGTAATGAGGTCCTTAATTGCCGTTTCAAATTGAGTTCCGTGAATTCCAGGTATGTTCAATGCATCATTGAGCGAATTTTTGAAATCACTTACTGAACTCATTCCATGATTAACTGCATTCGAAACAACTAGCATTATTGCATCGACATTTGATCGAATATCATCTTCAGCAAGACCCGTAATTTTAGAAAAGAGGTCAATTAAAACATCTTTGATCGTTAGATCATCTATTACTCCTGAAGCAACAAGTATCCCAGATACTGCAGTCATCATAATCTCAACCTTGCTCTGGTCTAAACCAAGTGAGCTCATCACAGTCGAGAGTAGTTTTGGACCATATTCGGTGACTAAGCTCTTGACGTCGAAATTCGTTATTAAATTGGTAATCATACCAACCATATTACTAACGTAAGAGACCGCATCTGTAACCTGAGAAGCAGTCATTCCAAATACAGTTCCATTTCCAATGAGTGTAGTTATGATGGAATTGACCATATTCTCATTCAGAACTGAGAGGATGATGTCAATGACATTTCCTCCATCCTGGATCTTGTTGAATACATCTGTTCCAATCGAGAATACACTGCTTAAGATATCTTTCAAAGATATTCCATCGATATTTGCGGAATCTGGTACTAATAGTCCTATTGCACTTGAGATGAATGAGGTGATGTCACTTGAGTCACCTCGGAGAAGGAAGAGTGCATCGACAAGTAAATTGATGTAGGGATCAAACTCATCAGAGATTGGAAGCATTGGTCTGACCTGATCAATGAGTTCCTTAATCTTCGAACCAGATGGATCTGAAATAGCTCCAATGAGACTTGGGATAGCTTGTATTCCCTGTACAATTTTCTCAACAACAGAGCTATCAAGACCAATTGCATTACCTCCCTCCTTTACGAGGAAATTCAGAAGAGTGTCAAGGATACCTCCAACTGGCCCTCTCAGTCCTGTCTTCTTAGGAATTAGCTGAAGAATAAAATCAGAGGCCAATGAGGAAGTTTTTGGAAAAATGTCGATACCGTAATTAGTATCTACCTTTCCAGTTTGTGCATCCACATATCTCCCAATACTTTTGTCAAAGACTTTCCCCTCCTTATCAGGACGGGTATACTCTACTGGGTGATCATTCATAAATTTGTTAACTCGTGCATTTTTGGTTGCAGTCGATTCAACCCCCATCGGATTTGAAGCTTGGAGAGAAGTAGCGGCAATTTGGTTAAAATTATCTGCGAAATATTTGAGAGTGGCCATTCTGATGTCATTCCCTAATAATCCAAATTTCCCTTGTAAATTATTCTCCAAGACGTCTGCAAGAGTCCACAGAGTAAATATGTAAAGTTGCTGTGCATCGGCTATCTCTTCGCCCGATCCAAATATTCTAGAGGAATCGGAATCTCCGAGAGAGTCGTATAACTGGGCTGTATTCCCAGTGCTAAATATATGATAAACATCGTGATATTTCTTAACCATTGAAGCGACATTATCCCATTCATATCCACGCTCTCTTGAGAACTGGTGGGTTTTCAACTCCTTGTCATCTGTTGGGAAAACATAAATCGCTATATCATAATCTGCTGTATCCAGAAATTTGATCATGTCTTCCATGCGATTGACTGGTTGCGCGACTATGTTCGGAGTCATTAGACCTATTGAGTCTAGCAACGACATAGCCGTACTGTTCGATAATTCATCATACTGATCGTAAAAAATAATGATAAAATTCTTCTTAAATGTGTAATAATGCGAAGCCTGCTGTTTGGTTAGCTCCACATTTTTTGTTTGGTGGGACTGTGCTTGTGCATTTCCCACAATTGAGAGACTGAAAAGAAGAATTATCATTATTGAGTATGATATTCGTTTGCTTTTTTTCATCATTACCACTGTTCTAATTACGGCGTTTTCGAATTACACTTTGTCGAATCAACCGTATGGTGTACTTGCCTCATAGTTATTTTATATTTAAACGTCCCTTAATTCTGGCTTATTGGAGGATTAATATTCTAGTATAACTTGAAACTCTCTCAAATCGTTTAACAGTATTTTTCAAGTTCCTTCTGAAATTTTAAATTATACTGAAAATATTATTTTTTCCCTTCTGTCTTTACGTCTCCTCAGGAACAAGTACTAAGAATCAATTCTACTAAATATCACACTTCTTTTTATTTGTTATTAATATGATATTTGTGCATTATTTTTATAATAAATATTTAAATATTGTTGTCGGAGTATATAAGTCATCAAATCTATAGATGATTCATCTCGTACAAATGATTGGAAATTATTAAATTCTTAATATTGTTCCATAATTGAATTAGTGTGTTCCATAATCGAATTAGTAAAATGTATTTTCTTGGAATACAGGAATTTATAGATGATAATTAGTAATGTGACTTAGAAGTTAGATGGTATCTAACCCGAACTATTTACGACCGTGAATAATCCTCCTAGCCGTGTGTTAACCAACTTCTGCACTCTGTGTAGAGGGGGCGGAATAGGGTCGATGGTCGCCTTGTCCTTTGGGACGTGTCTGATGTGGATCTGTGATCCTCTGATAAGGTGTATTCCTCTCAAGCGAAGACCCCAATATGGGTACTACGGAGTTATGGCAACAGAAGTAGCGCTTGGATGCCTGACTGTGCAGATCTCACCTGTGAAATTCTGCCTGAAGACAAGACTAGAATTGCTGACAAATTAGACTATGTGCAGTCAACGTGTACCTTCGGTAGAACTTCAGTGTAGATTCTCTGAGTTAGTACTTAGTTCATCTCTAGTTTTTATCAATCTGTCAACTAACGATTTCGGACTAATTTCCTCTAGAGATCCCCTCAAATCCTTGAATCTCTTCGGTTCTGATAGGTGGTCTCGAACCATCAGTTTTGATCATTTACCACCAATAATGTTTAATGATTTCTCAATTTTACATCCTATTCTTCCCATATTATTCAATTGTATATCTTCTGGAATTAGTTATAATTATCCTTGCTCTTGCTAAATATTGAACTTATGTGTGAGGTACTCTCAAATTATATTTTAACAACTCTCCTTTCGGTTCTAGCCAATTAGAATATTTTACAGAGTGTTATCTATTGAAGGTACTCAAGTATACCTTCCGATTTATAGGAGTAGTCTAATCATTTTGGGGATATTTTTCGCATCGATCTCAAACCTGTTCGCAGTATGTCTTGATGTTATCACTCCTTGGCTATTGTGGATGTTCGCCCAAATGGGGGAAAATTTGTTAGTTAAGGTATTGGGATGTTTGTGACTGCCAGTGACCACTCTGGAATAAATCTTAGATTGACATTCTCATCAAAGTCATTGACTGGTTAGTGACAATGTACTACTTGTTTAATAGTGTAATTAGACTTGAACAGTAACTACTCCATACTTTCCCGTAGCTTTTATTGCTATTCTCACTTACTACAGAAGGAAACTTTAGTATCCAAAAACTGGTTGAATCACCGTCAGTAAGAGGGAGATTATTCCTCCTGTTAATACGAATATTGCCTCATTCTTCTTTCTGAGGTAGTATACAAGTGCAACTAGTACAAATACGATTGCTCCCTTGATAGTTGTCATATTATCAAATGCAAAAATGAGTATATTCCCGTAAAGAATCGCAATTATTGCGATATTGAATCCTCTCATTAAATCTTTGTACAATATCGATCTTCTCATTCCTTGGAAGAATGGTTTTAGAGAGACAAAGAGGAAAATTACAGGTACCGATATAACAAGTAGTGCAATTATTCCTCCAGGGACTCCGAGGAGGACAAGAGCAAGAAGAAGTGACAAGATAAGTATCCCGTCATAAGTTAGAAATCCAAGTGCCAATATTGCTACAAAAGTTGATTGTTCAAGTATTCCAGACGTGCTGTACGTCTCAAACAGTAAACTAATTGAAAATAGCCCTCCGAGAAAGTTGAGACTCCATGAAGTATAGATTATGTTCACAATCTCCAAATACTCGGAACTCCAAATGTGAATACTGATTGCTAGTACAAGTAGTGCAATCGCCCAAATTATGAGGAGAAACTTCCCATTGCGTTCTAGGCTGTATTCTGGTGCAAAGAATTTTTCCATATTCTCTCCCTCAAACTTATGTTGAAATTCTACTGGTTTAGCTCGTTGGTAGTAGTAATTCGCTACATTGAGTCCTCCAGCACCTAATAGGATGAATAATACTGGGAATCCAGTGAAGTACAGGGCAAAGTACAGCATAATTGTAATATAATCTCCGGGAGTCTTCAGGTGTTTTATTCTACGTGCATTAACTGATACTGCTAATATCGCAAGAGTTGCTGCAAAGGCACCAGAGATGAAAATAATTCCAAAATTATCATGAAGGAAATACGGGTATACAGTATAGAAGAGAATTGAAATGACAAATAGAGGAAATGTGTATCCAATAAATGCTGCAAGTGTTCCGCTTTCATTCCGAGCATACCATCCAACTTCGAGTGTAATAATGAGGTATCTGGTTCCCGGAATAACATGGGACTGTTTCAAGATCTCTTCTATCCTTTCCTTGTCAATAATATTCTCACGTACAAGAATCTCAAACGCCTTGTCTCCTTGGAAGATGGTTAGAAGCATGACTTTTGATACAAGAATGGAGATTCTGCTCAATTTTGAGCTTGATGGTACCATCATTTTTAGTTACCGAAATATGTTCTTAAGTGCTTTTACTCCAATTCTTTCTTCCCAACTGGTTCCAAGCGAATAATCTTGACTTTGGTTCCTATCCAAGATGCAGGGAGATATATTCTTCCCGAATTTCCAGATTGTTTCACCACTTTCTCAACTAATTCATAACCTTCAAAGTGGAAAGATGCAAGACCAGTAGCTTCTCTGTGGTCAATACGATTATCATCTTCTTTATTGCTCATAGATTCTATTCTTCTTCTGGAGTTGATAAATATTTGTCACATTAGCGGAATTATAACTGAACTTAGCTACCAGTGAAGATCCACTTATCAGTTTCATCCTCATAAATTTCTTTCTTCCAGACAGGACTCTTAGTCTTGTATAGATGAACTGCTTCGTCCAAAGCTTCGAATGCTTCCTTCCTATGCTCTGAAGCTAAGACGACAAAGACGATAGGGTCTCCTAGCTTAAGTCTGCCGTACACATGGTAGATTCGTACACCAAGCAATCCATACTTCTCTCCTAACTCCTCTGCAATTTCGGTCATGGCACTCTCTCCCTTCTCTTCCCAGTGTTCAACCTCCATCCCTATAACTCCTTTCTTCTCAGAATCACTTGTTTCTCTCACAATTCCGACAAAAGAGGTTAAAGCTCCAATCTTACTCCCTAATTTTAGAAGATCACCACTCAGATTTTCAATTAATCCAGAATGGCTTTGATCTGCTGATATGAATCCACCTTTAAAGCTCATAATTTTACCTCCGAATTAGCTGGGTGATATGTCCAACCATGGGTAGAAGTATATCTAAGGCTAGCTCTGTAGCTTTTGGAGAGCCTGGTATCGCCACAATAATGGTGTTTTGTTTTAATCCTGCTGTTGCTCGACTCATAAGTCCAAATGCACCAATATCCTGATATGACTGCCTTCTGAATTCTTCTCCAAATCCAAGAATCTCCTTCTCATAGAGTGAAGTGACTGCTTCATAGGTTACATCTCTCTTTGACAGTCCTGTGCCTCCTATGAGTATCACTAGATCTGTTTTCAAGGTGATTTCACTCTCGATCTTAGCTTTAAGTGCTGATTGCTCATCAGGTAGGTAATCGATATTCGTTTTCATGATTCCAAAATCTATCAACTTCTCAAGAGCGATCGGACCACTACTGTCCTTCTGCTCTGATTCTTCATTCAATTCAATTTGTTGGAATAGTGAGTCACTTACTATTGTGATGGAACACTTCATATTTTCCAGAGGTTCCAACCCATGTTCTTGCCAACCCATAGACAACAGTGTTTCATGAATCTAAGCTATATAAAATTGCTACAATAGAGAATGGAACTTTGTGGTTAAGACAACTTTTCTTTTGTTTTCGAGACTACCCTAATATTTTGAAATGATGTTCTTGGGTAATTCCCATCTTCTGCCTTCTCAAATCTCTTTGACACATCGAGGATTGCAAGAAGAGCGTTCATCACACCGGCTAGTGCTTCGATTTCCACTCCTGTCTTATCTATAGTGGTCACCTTCACCTCTGTCTTGACCCGATCATCAAGAATCTTGAAGTCGACTTTAACTGATGTAATCTGAATTGGGTGGCACATAAATACCAATTCTGGAGTCTTTTTCACTGCGGTTATCGCAGCTAGTTTTGCATTTTCCAAGACATCGCCCTTGGGATTCGTTCTATTCTTTATGTGGGAAATGGAAGTGGTATTGAGGAGTATTTCTCCGCTTGCTACAGCAACTCGTTTCATTGGGATTTTCTCGGCAATATCAACCATCCCTTTCTCATAACTCATACTTATTCTGAAGTGAAATATTGAATATTAGAATTTATCTTAAATTTCTATTTTCCAAATAATGCTCTCATCAAGGAAGGAAATGTTCTGAAATAGAATGGATAAAGTTGTAGTGTCATTAGAAGGCGAATAGCTAACTTTCCTTGGTCATCAACGTCACCATGCTTCTCAATATCAGCAAGTAATCCCTTCTTCTCTAAAACATTGAAGAAAGAATTCATCTGTCTATCGCTCAAATTGTTCATGTACAGTCTTACCCTTCTCTGAAACCAAAGATTTCGAGCCATTTCTGATCTCCACCTTTTCTGATATCTCTTGAGGAATTTTTTGCTATAATCCTTTGATCTAATAGCCTCAGCAGCTACCTCTCCTGCGATCTTCCCTCCTATTCCACCAAGGATCACTCCCCCACCGGTTGTTGGTTTCGTTTGTCCAGCAACATCACCCACGAGCATTATATTATCTGCATATGTAGTCTTTACAGGGCCAGTTGGAGGAATCCTCCCAGCGATCCTCCTGTATATCTCGGAACCTTCGGTTCTCTGCTGAAGAACAGGGTGGTTTTTGATCATTCTTTCAAGCTCACGTGATGCCCCTTTTCTTATCGTACCAAGTCCTATTTTTGCCGAATTCTCAGACATAGGAATGACCCACCCAAAGAATCCAGGTGCAAATTCTTGGCTCTGGTACACCTCAACCAATTCTTTATCCACATTATTGAGATCTCTCATAAAGAATTGAGCTGCATTAACCAGAGAATCTCTCGGTGGACCAACCATATCCAATTTTCTCGCGATTTTACCACGTATTCCCTCTGCATCAATCACTATTTTGGCATTGACCTCAACTTTTTCACCCGATTTTGAGGATGCAAATACTTTGACGATCCCGTCCTTCCGTTTTAGATCATTTACACGGAAGGGTTGCATCAATTGAGCTCCTGAATTTTTTGCAAGATCAATTAAGAAGCGATCATAGGCTCCTCTATCTGCAACAAGTGCATGCTTTTGTCTTTTTTTCACAGTAAGCATCTTCCCATTAGGGGAGATTAGCCGTGAGCCGTAAATGTCATGATTAAAAACAATATCATCAGGTGGCATCGCGTCCAAATATTCTAATCCTGAATAACTGAAAAGACCGGAGCAGTGCTCTGGTAGACCTATGTTCTGGTGCTCCTCAAAGATAAGAACCGAGAGACCTTCCTTTGCAGCATATCTTGCCGCTTGTGCTCCGTTAGCAGATCCACCCACGACCACAACATCGTAGACGTCCATAATTGAGGTTAAGCAATCTCCCTTATATCTCTAAGGATCAAACATTTCCTATTCCTTATTAAGACGAGATCAATGGAAGAGCTAAATTGACAAAACAGGAAGAAATGAAGCAGGTTATCCTTATCCGGACTGACATAAAGATGGGGAAAGGAAAGATGGTAGCTCAAGGTTCTCACGCAAGTGTTGCTTCTACTCTTCTTGCCATTAAGAATAAGGTAAGTTGGTACGAGAAGTGGAATAGGACTGGGGGTAAGAAAGTTGTTTGCAAGGTTCAGAGTGAGAAGGATCTGGTCAAATACTTCAATGATGGACTAGATCTTGGACTACCAAGCTCAATTATTAATGACGCAGGGCATACTCAACTAGCACCAGGGACGACAACAGCTGTTGCTATAGGGCCAGCACCTGCACGGATTATAGATCAGATCACCTCTGAATTGAAATTACTTTAGGTGAAATTATGATCCCAGAATCTCTTTTCGGAATAAGTAAATTCAGTATTGACCATCAGGGAACTGGTGGAAAGATGAGAGTGAGACCAGAGGATTTTAGAGTAATCGAAATTGATGATAACGGGATCTTAGTCACCGAGAAGGGGCAATATGGTGGTGGAATCTATCATCATGGAATTATCGATCGAAAGGCTCTCAGTCATCAACAAACGATTAGGCTCCTTGGCAAATTCTTCTCGATACCGGACGAACAGATACATCTCGGAGGAATAAAAGACAAGAATGCAGTTATCTCACAGGAGTTTTCGGTATTTAACCCAAGGAAGAATGGGGATTTTACAGAGGTTCTTCTTGAAGATGGGTTCTCAATTCGATCTCTCGGACATGACTCGAAACGTGTAATAAAAGGACACATCTGGGGAAATTGGTTTGATATCAGAGTTACAGGAGCGAGGAATACTGGTATCAATTTCACTCAATTATTAGATGAACTGGGGACATACAATTATTACGGATACCAACGATTTGGTGGTACCAGACCTATAACTGCACAATTCGGGAGATATCTACTTCTCGGTGATCTGAAAAATGCTGTTGACATTTATCTTGGAGGAAAATCATATGGGGATGATGAGAATTACCGAAAACTATGGCGGGATACTCATGATGCAGAATTAGTTCTCAACGAATGGCTTCATACTCCACAATTTGAGAGGAAGATGCTGGAAGTTCTTGTAAAAACCCCTTCGGATTATAGGCGTGCCCTTGAAAGGCTCCCTCGTAATATTAAGAACTTCTCCCAGATGGCTTTCATCTCCCTTTTGTTCAACGAGTACATTTCAATGAGGGAAGACACAATTCTCAAAGGAGAGAGATCAGTAGTTGTAAATGGAAAGCAGAATGTTGAGATAGCTCTCCCGAGTAATAAATGGCCTACTCCCCTTAATGAGCTCTGGGCTAGCATCTTCGACAAGCATGAATTCGTGGTAAAATCGTTGAAGGAAATCCGTCATTCATCACGGATGGCTCGTCTGTTCCCACAGGGATTTGAACACACCTTTGAGGAGGATTCACTTCATATGAAATTTGCTCTCCCCACTGGATCTTATGCAACTACAATTATGCGAGAGATAATGAGGGTTGATCCAGCAGATTACTTATGATAAATCAAGAAAAATAATAATGAGCGCCATACCCATATAGTGGAGTCATAATCTCGCTCAATTCTTTTGCAGATATTTTGATCTTTTTCCTATCTGCTTCCTTGAGTTGAATCTTGATTTCTTTATCTCCGGAAGGTGGGATGAATACAGTGGTCATATTAATGATTTCAACTGGTGCAATGAGCGATTCGATAAATTTCCGAGTATTTTTTATCTTCTCAATAAACACAACTTCAGTACCTACAGTATCGGATAGCATATTCAGGAAGACATATCCTGCTTGAAGCATCTTCTCTTTGTCACCCGGTTTTACCAGGAGGTATACTGCGTTTGATGTTGTAATTATCTTCTCAAGTGAAATCGAGTTGAGAAAGCGGTACTGTTTGGCAGATTGAATAATAACCTTGCCTACCTCAATATCAACTTTCGTTACCTCTCCATTCTTTAATTTCTTACTGCATTTTAAGCAGAGATCGTTTGTACTTAGGCAGATTCTATCCAAGGTTAACTTCAAACAACCAATCCTCTCTTATTTATGAAAGGAAGCTCATGTGTTAAGAAAGTATAGGTAGATATGAAAAATATTGAAATTCAAAGTTCCTAAATAATGGTATTTATAGGCAAAACATAACTTAGCAATTTGTGCCTGATTGCAGTCATGACGGTGAAGAGTTGGTCGATTCTCATGGTCGAGTAATAAAAAATATTAGAATCAGCGTTACCGATAGGTGTAATCTTAGGTGTAAGTATTGCATGCCTGATGATGGAATCGAATGGATACCTAGGGATGAGGTACTCCGTTTTGATGAAATTGTCCACCTAGTCTCGATCTTTCACAGTTTCGGTGTGAACAAATTTAGACTCACGGGTGGGGAGCCTACAATTCGGAGTGACTTTCCACGGCTAGTTTCTATGATCCAAGGAATATGTCCTACGATCAAACTCTCAATGACAACTAACGGTCTTCTACTCTCTCAACAGGTAGAACAGTATTACAATACAGGTATCAGAAGAATCAACATCTCTTTGGATACTTTGGACAGTCATAAGTATAAGGATATTTCAAGAAGAGATGCATTTGAAAAAGTGATTTCAGGGATAAATGCGGCTATGAAATATCCATTTGATGAGGTAAAGATCAATGCTGTAGCACTGAGAGCTTTCAACATGGATGAATTAGAGGAGTTCATTGATTTTTCTGATCGCACAGGGATAGAGGTTCGCTTCATCGAATTCATGCCATTCAATGGAAATCGATGGGAGTTATCAAATTACATTTCGAAAAAAGAGATGCTGGAGATTATCTCAAAGAACCATACCTTTGAATTAGTGAAAAATAAAGACCCCGCTCGGACATCTACCACATACAAGATCATTGGTACAAATGCCAAAATAGGATTCATCGCCAGTGTCTCTGAATCTTTTTGCAACCTTTGCAACAGACTTCGTATCATATCCATTGGGAATGTCAGAACTTGTCTGCACTCTCCACATGAGATCAAATTGCATGAGTTAATCCGATCTGACGTAAATGACAGTTCGCTCAGACAGAAAATACGAGAAGGTGTCTTGGAGAAGTGGGAAGGTCATCCAGAGTTTAGGGTTGGGGAATACCGACCTCCTGTTGATGACAAGTCAATGATCTTGATTGGTGGGTAGTACAATCTTTACTGATTTTTATCGATTCTCAGGCCTTATGATAGAAAGTTTAAAGTTCAGAAGTTCTAAGGTGAATTAGAACATGAGTGAAGTTAATCCCGGATCATCTGGACGAACCTTTGTATTCAAAATAGTGCTCATTGGTGATGGGTCAGTCGGAAAAACCAGTTTACGTCGAGAATATATGGGTGAAG
>Ga0114931_10003057_pt1 | contig 21268 bp, 23 predicted proteins | sample 2SBtaG_FD_89579 | JGI IMG/M metagenome (GOLD analysis project Ga0114931, IMG submission 89579) | Deep subsurface microbial communities from Kolumbo volcano to uncover new lineages of life (NeLLi) - 2SBTROV14_V59a metaG | ecosystem: Environmental > Aquatic > Marine > Volcanic | place: Kolumbo...
CAACCGCTGATGAATGCGCTCTTCCATGTGCAGCAATTTTTCTTTTTCGCTTTCCAACATACGGCTAACCGGAACGCCCGTCCACTTGGGCACGACTTCTGCCACATCCTCCTCCTCGACCTCTTCTTTGAGCATCTGACGATCCTTTTGCAATTGCACGAGTTTTTCATTCGCCTCGTTCAATTTGTTTTGTAACTCGACGAGTTTTCCATATTTATATTCCGCAGCTTTGGCCAGTTCTCCGTCCCGCTCTGCTTTGGTAGCCTCGGTTTTCACCTGATCGAGTTGCTCCTTGAGGGAGCGGATTTGACTGATGATGCCTTTTTCCAATTCCCAATGGGAACGCAGTTCCCGCCGCTGTTCATCCAGATTCGCAATTTCTTTTTCAACTTCGTCGAGCCGGTCCTTCGAGGCTTTGTCCTTTTCTTTTTTCAAAGCCTGGCGTTCGATTTCGAGCTGTTTCAACTTTCTTTCGACCTCATCAAGCTCTTCCGGCATACTGTCAATCTCGATTCGTAATTTGGAAGCGGCTTCATCAATCAGATCAATGGCTTTGTCCGGCAAAAAGCGGTCGGTGATGTAGCGATCGGAAAGCGTTGCCGCAGCAATGATCGCCGCATCCTGAATGCGCACGCCGTGATGCACTTCATATTTTTCCTTCAGTCCGCGTAAAATAGAAATCGTATCTTCCACCGTGGGCTGATCCACATAAATTGTTTGAAAACGCCGTTCAAGAGCTGCATCCTTCTCGATGTACTTGCGGTATTCATCGAGCGTGGTTGCTCCGATGCAGCGCAATTCTCCCCGCGCCAAAGCCGGTTTGAGCATGTTGGAAGCATCCATCGCACCCTCTGCCGCTCCGGAGCCGACGAGTGTGTGCAACTCATAAATGAAAAGAATGATTCGGCCATCAGATTCGTTGATCTCTTGTAGTACGGCTTTGAGACGCTCCTCAAACTCGCCACGAAATTTTGCACCGGCAATCAAAGCACCAATATCCAGAGCAAGAATTTGCTTGGATTTCAAATTTTCCGGCACGTCGCCCTGAACGATACGATGCGCAATGCCTTCAGCAATAGCCGTTTTACCAACGCCTGGCTCTCCGATGAGTACAGGATTATTCTTCGTTCGTCGAGATAAAACCTGCAAAACCCGGCGAATTTCATCGTCCCGACCGATAACAGGATCCAGTTTTCCTTGTCGCGCAAGATCATTCAAATCGCGCGAATAGCGTTTCAATGCCTGATACTTTTCCTCCGGATTTTGATCTGTCACGCGCTGCGTACCGCGAACTTGCTGCAAAACTTTCAAGACAATTTCGCGCGTAACGCCATTGTCGCGCAGCAATTGCCCGGCATCGGATTTATCATCACATAATGCAATCAGCAAATGCTCCACACTGACAAATTCATCCCGAAGCTGATTCGCTGCTTTGAATGCTTTTTCGAACAAATCATTTGCTGCAGGCGACAAATAGATTTGCCCCACGCCTCCCGATACTTTGGGAAACTTGGCAACCAATTCATCCGCTCTGCTTTTTAACAAATCGGGATCAACGCCAATCTTTTTCAATATCGAACGTGAAATGCCATCCTGAGGCTCCAACAAGCTATCAAGCAAATGCGCAGGCTCAATTTGCTGGTGGCCATGTTCCGAGGCAAATTGCTGCGCACGACTCAAAGCTTCCTGCGATTTAATTGTCAACTTGTCAAATGATATCATAATGCATCACTCCTTTACATCAAAAAGGGCGAGAAAAAACTCGCCCTTTTATTATTTTATATTCCATTATTGTTTATTTATTATCATCATCCACAACTTCAAAATCCGCTTCCTCTGCATCAGCGGGCTTTCCCTCTTCGCTTGCGGTCTCCTCCTGGCCCTGCTGAGCTGATGCCCCGGCAGCCTCCTGAGCTGTCGCCGCCTCGTACATTTTGGAGGCAGCACCATGCCACAGTTCATTGAGAGCATCCATTGCGGATTTTATCTCATCCACATTATCCGTTTTCACGGCTTCTTTAAGACGGCCGACACCGGCTTCCAGCTTATTCTTCGTCTCCGCGTCCAGCTTTTCGGCATTTTCCTTGATATTTTTCTCAGTCTGATAAATAAGCTGATCAGCCTGATTCCGTGTATCAATGGCCTCTCGTTTCTTTTTGTCTTCGGCCGCGTGCGATTTTGCATCGTTAACCATTTTTTCCACTTCTTCTTTTGAAAGGCCCGTTGACGCTTCAATATGAATGGATTGCTCTTTACCGGTCGCTTTATCTTTTGCAGAGACATTTAGAATGCCGTTAGCATCAATGTCAAAAGTAACCTCAATTTGCGGGACACCGCGCGGAGCCGGCGGAATGCCATCCAAATGGAAGCGGCCCAGCGTTCTGTTATCAACGGCCATCTCACGTTCACCCTGGAGTACGTGAATTTCCACCGAAGTTTGATTATCCGCAGCTGTTGAAAAGACTTCTGTCTTTTTCGTCGGGATAGTGGTATTTTTTTCAATCAGTCGCGTAGTTACGCCGCCCAACGTTTCGATGCCCAGAGAAAGGGGCGTTACATCAAGCAGAAGCACATCAGTAACATCGCCGCCAAGCACGCCGCCCTGAATGGCAGCCCCAATGGCAACAACTTCATCGGGATTGACGCCTTTGTGCGGGTCTTTGCCAAAAAGTTCTTTCACCATTTCCTGAACTTTTGGCATTCGCGTCGAACCGCCAACCAGAACCACTTCATCAATATCATTAGAAGTCAGACCCGCGTCCCGAAGGGCTATTTTACATGGCTCAATTGTCCGCTGAAATAGATCCTCGCAAAGCTGTTCAAACTTGGCGCGCGTTAATGTCATATTCAAATGTTTTGGACCCGTATCGGTTGCCGTAATAAAAGGCAAATTAATTTCGGTTTGCGCGGTTGTTGAAAGCTCACACTTGGCCTTTTCGGCAGCTTCTTTCAATCGCTGCAAAGCCATAGGATCCTTGGACAAATCCACGCCTTCGTTTTTAATAAACTCGTCAACCAACCAGTCAATCACTTTTTGATCAAAATCATCACCGCCGAGATGAGTATCGCCGTTGGTGGATTTGACTTCAAAAACACCGTCACCGATTTCTAGAATAGAGATATCGAATGTTCCGCCGCCAAGATCAAAAACAGCTATTTTTTCATTGGCCTTTTTATCCAGTCCATAAGCCAATGAAGCAGCCGTTGGCTCATTAATAATTCTTTTGACCTGCAAACCGGCAATATCGCCGGCCTCTTTTGTCGCCTGCCGTTGACTGTCATTGAAATAAGCAGGTACGGTAATAACGGCCTCTGTCACTTTTTCGCCAAGATAATCTTCCGCAGTCTGCTTCATTTTCTGAAGAATCATCGCGGAAATTTCCTGGGGCGTATATTCTTTATCATCAATCTTGACACGGGCGACATCATTGTTGCCACTAATAACCTTATAGGGCACTTCATCAATCTCGGTGGAAACTTCTTTATATCTTCTTCCTATAAAACGCTTTATTGAGTAAATTGTCTTTTCGGGATTTGTGATCGCCTGTCTTTTCGCCACCTGACCGACAAGTCGTTCGCCATTCTTTGAAAACGCAACGACTGACGGCGTCGTTCTCGCACCTTCAGAATTGGGGATAACGGTTGGTTCTCCACCCTCCATCACAGCAACACAAGAGTTCGTCGTCCCTAAATCGATTCCAATTATTTTTCCCATTTCTGCTTTCTCCTTTTTAAAATATATTTTAATTTTCTGTTTATGTCAAAATAAAAGCGCCCTTGCTCAAGCAATTTATATGCCACAACAGACGCTTTCATGGGACACAGCACATTCACAAAAAAAACAGGCACATAGTATAAATGCTATGTGCCGGCTTTATTTTGTTCTGACTTTGCTTTTATTTTACCGAGGCCAATGTGTCAGGATTTCTGTCATCATGCCTTTTTGACCTCACTAAGCAGCTTTATTTTCTTTTTTCTTCGGTTCTTCCTTTTTGGCTTCTTTTGCCTTTTTTGCCTTTTTATGCTTATAATCCGTTTCGTAAAATCCGGCTCCTTTAAAAATCAGTCCGGTACCCCCGCTAATCAATCTCTTGATACGCCCGCCGCATTGGGGACAAGTCGTCAAAGGCGAATCGCTCATGTTCTGAAAAGCTTCAAAACGATATCCACAGCTTTCACAAACATATTCATAAGTCGGCATGTTCTTTTCTACTCCTTTTTTAATTACAGGCTGCGATGCTCATGCTGCCTGTTTCCATCGCACTACAACTTCTTCTCTTCCCTTGGTACCTCTTCCTCTCCGGCCAGAAGCATCGCGGGATATTTCAAGTTTCCCCTTGAATGTTTTTTTAAACTGCTTTCCTAACTGCAGGGCCATCCATTGGTTGATTGTAGTAATTGTCATTTGATTTTTATTTTGGTCGATTGATAGTATTCTCGATAAATGATTATGTCTGCTTTCAATATCCTCTTCCTTTTTAATCATTTTCAATATTTCATCCCGGCGATCCTGCAACACTGGGCCTTCGAGATAAACAATACCATAGACAACTTTATCTCTTTTTCTTTTGCATGCCTCACACAAAACATATTCAACATTATTATTTGTCACTTTATCCAATTCCGCATCCGGAACCCATTTTTTACCATCGTGGATTGCATGACATTTACGACAAACCTTCATCTTGACCTCCTATGGATATTTTTAATACCGGAAGGCATGATGCGCTATGCCTTCCGGACATTATAATATAGGTGATTGTTGCTTTAAAAAGAGATCCTTTATTTTTTATCCTTAGGAATACGAATTGCCCTGAAAAAGCTCGTGTCTTTGTATTTCAATTTAAAAAGAACAATGTCATTGGGTTTCAAACCTCTGATAATTTTGTTAAATTCACGAACGTTATGAACCGGCTTCCTGTTAACGGCTGTGATGAGTTGTCCTTCCCGAAGCCCTTCGCGGGCGGCAATGGAAGTACCTTTCACCGAGGTAATAACAACACCTTCTTCACCTTCATAGCCGAGTCTGCGCGCCAATTCGTTCGTCAGATTTTTCACTTCAATACCGAGTTTATTCTCATTCTTTGTACTTTGTTCCGAGCTGGCAATACCACCGGACGGTCTTTCAGCCAGTTTAACGGTTAGTACTTTTTCTTTTCCATCCCGCCACACGGTTAATTTAACTTTTGAATTCGGTGGAAAAGATGCAACTTTATTCGTGAGTTGATCCCTGTTTTCGATTTTCTCATCATTTAACTTGATGATAATATCTTCTTCTTTCACACCGGCTTTTCCGGCAGGACTGTCTTCGACCACTTGGTTGACGAAGGCGCCCTTGGCTTCATCCAATTTATAAAATTGCGCCATTTCATCACTTACATTGGAAATCATGACACCAAGGTAGCCACGAATAACATGCCCCTCGGAAATAAGCTGCTGCATAACACTGTGTGCAAGATTTACCGGTATGGCAAAACCGATTCCCACATTGGCCTGACCAAGAATCGCAGTGTTGATTCCGACAAGCTCACCCCGCAGGTTCACCAAGGCACCGCCGCTGTTTCCCGGATTAATAGCCGCATCAGTTTGAATGAAATCCTGATATTGAATCTTGCCTCCTCCTAATTGCGGCAGGGTTCTTCCTTTTGCACTGACGATGCCGGCTGTTACCGTACTCCTGAAAATCTTATCAAAAGGATTACCGATTGCCAGCACCCATTCACCCACTTCCAAATCATCAGAATTTCCTAATTTGATAGCCGGTAAACCCGTCTTGTCAATCTTGATGACGGCAAGATCGCTTTCAGGATCAGTGCCCACAACCTTTGCATCATAGTCTTTTTTGGCGATGGTAACTGTGAGCTCGTCCGCGTCCTTTACTACATGGTTGTTGGTCAGAATATACCCATCCGGATTGATGATAACGCCCGAACCCAGGCCACGCAGTATCTGCTCCTGCTCATCGGGAACGTTAAAAAATTGACGGAAAAAATCATCCTGGAAAAAAGGATTCGTGCGCCTTTTGACAACCGACTGGCTGCTTATTGTAACTACAGACGGACTGACCTTTTCCGCAACTTTGGCGAATGCTTTGCTGAATTTCTCCAATCCGAGCAATTCTTCGGAAATCGGTTCGTTTGAACCCAAAACAACAGGTTCCACAGTTTCCTTCTCGTTATCTGCAGCAACACCTTTTAAAGGTAAATTAAAATTCGAAGCAATGATCAATCCCGTTACAACACCCACAAAAATTGCAAAGACAAGAACGAACGAAAATTTTTGAGATTTCATATCTCTCCCTTTCAAAATATATGATCTTTTAATAGCTTTTAATGATACCAAACATTTCAACAGTTAGCAGCGGGATAAAATTTCTTTCACCCACAATTACGTATAGGACTTGGGCAAAGTGAAAACGTTGCAATTAAATTAGTGTTCGAGTTTCATTTCATTGGCAAATTGTTTTAATAACTCTTTGGCCTTTGCACTGAGGTGACTCGGGATAACAACTTTTACTTTAACATAATGATCGCCCTTTTTGCCACCGACGTCGGCACCGAGACCTTTGAGTTTAAACAGCTTGTCATTTTGTGTACCGGCCGGTATTTTCAGTTCAACAGTTCCTTTGTTGAACGTTTGAACGCGTACTTTGGAACCCAGTGCCGCTTGTACCATATTGATAGAAATGGTGCTGTGTATGTCAAGGCCTTTCCGTTCAAAAAGCGGATGTTTCCCGGTCTTTATCGTCAGCAAAATATCGCCGGCAGGACCGCCATAAATACCCGGCTCTCCCTGCCCTTTGAGTTTAATTTTTTTGCCGTCATCAATGCCTGCTGGAATTTTTACGGAAAGTTTCTTCAGCTTTCCTCCCTGTGACAAGGTAACGATTTGCTTGCCGCCGTTCAACGCCATTTCAAAGGGAACGGTGATCTCGGCGCTAATATCCCGTCCTTTTGCCGGAGCATTTGAAAATCCGCGACCGGCAGTTCCACCTCCTCCGCTAATAATTTGGCTGAAAATATCTCCAAAGCCAAAGTTGTCGAAAGAAAAACCACCTTTGGAGTGACCTCTGGCTCTGGCGTTGCCAAACATGGAACTCAAGTCTTCAAAATTAATGTTGCTGTAATCCCTGCCGCCGTTGAAAACCCCCATTTTGCGCATTTGATCATATTGCTTTCTTTTCTTGCTGTCACCAAGAACACCATGTGCTTCGGAAATTTCTTTGAATCGCTCCTCAGCTTTTTTATCATTCGGATGCGCATCAGGATGATATTTTTTGGCCAGTTCGCGATAGGCCTTTTTAATTTCCGCCGAGGAAGCATTCTCGGAAACACCCAGTATTTTATAATAATCTTTATTCGTCATTTATCTTTTGTTCCTCTTTTCTTTTTGCAACAACGACTTTTGCGGGGCGTAGCAATTTCCCTTTATAAAGATATCCTTTTTGCCAGACTTGCAATATTTTATCCTGGGGATCATCTTTTGTTTCCCGGGCATGGATTGCTTCATGCATGGAAGGGTCAAACATGGAGTCTTTTGTGTCGATAGTTTCTACACCCAGCTTTTCTAAAATTGATCTTAATTTATCATAGATTAATTTTACGCCTTCTTTGGAAAAATCCGAATCCTGTCCCTCATGATGATTGAACAAATGATCAAAATCATCAAGTACAGGGAGTAATTGTGAGACAACCTCTTTTTGTGCATAATCATGCCATTCTGCGCGTTGCTGCTCGGTTCGTTTTCGATAGTTTGAAAACTCGGCCTGCAATCGCTGCAATTGCGCCAAATAGTCCGGTTGCCCGTTTTTCGCGTCCTTCTCTTTTTCAGGAGAAATATCCGCTCTTGTCTCCTCTACATGATCTTCTTTTTTCCTGTCTTCAGTGATATTAATGTTTCGTTCCAAAGTGATCTATCCTTTTTTATTATATGAAAAGTTTTTATTATCAAAATTATTTTTAGCACGTGCACACAAGCAAGTGTCGTGCCAGCAGCAAGCAATGGATTCATTGCTTTATTTTTATGGAAGTTAGAGTGACGGGAAGTTTTTGTGCTTCGATCGATTGACCAAGTCACTTGTCAGATTGACAGACAAAAGTTTGTCAGGATTGTTGACCCGAATGATTTTCCCGAGATAAAACAAAAATCAGTTTTTTTTATTCTATCTGAAAAACAGCGTAATCCAAAACTTTGCCGCTAGCGGAAACAAGATCGACTCGCCAGTTGCCACGCTGATCACGGGGCATATTGCATTTCGACCACACGGCATCCGCACCTTTTTTCAGCCAGACTTGTTTTTCAGCAACAACGTCGTTCCCGTGCACCCACCGATGTGTCAAAACCTGGGGTTCGTCGATTCCGGAAAGTTCCGAATAGCACACTAAAAAGTCAACACCATGATGAAACTTTTCCTTGGCCAGCAGAGGACGACCGTCATCACTTATATCGAGGCATACCACTACTTTATTAACCCGCAGATGTGAATTTAAAGCCCGCTGCGAAGGCTCGTTTTTTGGCGCTGCAACATGTTTTGGATTATTTGCATTTTCCCCGCTCGTTTTGGTGGAAGAATATTCAGGCTGAGGATTGTCATTTGATTGATATAACCCAAGTATGAGAATGAAACTAAAAGCGACAAACAATATTGATAATATCCAGCGAAATTTAAATTGGAAAATGGTCTTCATCTCATTTCTGCCTTTGTTATTTGATGATGACCCATATCTCTGAATTTTTCTTTATACCTTTGGATGCGTTTTTTCCTGGTGCTCATTTCATGTTCAAACGTTGCCAGTGTTGCCTGTAATTCCTGCACGAACGTTTTCCGAACAATATGTTTTTTTTCGCCGATTGTTTTACTGTAAATAAGGAGTAAGGAAAGTAAAAAGCCGGCGACAGCCAATGCCGTCACCTTTAACCCGGCATTTGAATCTGATGGTGCTAAATAAAAAACAAGTCCCGGGATACCTGTAAAAGCAACAGCCAAAAAGATCAGCAAAATTCTATGCCATTTTTCTGATTTAGCAATGCGCCGTATCCGCAACCGATTTTGCTTTTTCCGGTCTTGCAATTGAATAATTTGTTCTTCTTCCGCAATAATGCGGTTCATGATTTCCCGGGCATCTACATCGCGGCGCATGGCAATTAGATCACGTACTACAAGTACCCCTTCGTCATCGGGATTTTTATGGAGAGCAGTGATATTAAATTTCTCTGCACCCCTCAGGTCACCTTGTTTTAATTTTTGCAAAGAAAGTCGATGATAATAGCCGGCAGGCATCCACTTTTTTCTCTCTGCGATTTTAACACCGATTTTTGAAACGGCAAGCAGAGAGTATATTGAGATTGACCCAATGGGCATTTAAGTTCCCGTCATCAATGAAGTGCCAATGCTCTTTCAAGATATTCCACAGCTTTGGGATATTTATTTCTTACCTGCTCCCATTCTTCATTGGTCAGGTCTTTTGGCTCTTTGCCTGTCAATTGCACAGCACTATCATAAGCCAATTTAATCAAGTCCTTATTCGCATTCACAACGCCCAGCGTCGCTCCGGCGACTTCTAATACGCCGTTTATGAAATCCACACCTGTAGCGCTTTCAAGCCCTCTTTCAAGGATAAATCCGGCCAGCCCACCAATGGCTCCCTGGGTTGCAGTTTTTTTGATTCTATCTATCTGTTCCCTCATTTTTCGCCTCTTTTTCTTGCATCGTTTTCAAAGATTTTTTTATCAATTCGTCCTTTTTCTGGACAATGGCTTTGAGCCGTTTTACTTCACGACTTAATTGTCGGAGTTTTTTATTTCCAAATATTTTACCGTAAAGATTTTCAGCAATAATCACAATGGCCAGAGAAAGAACGACACCAAAGAAAAAGCTCAACAGATCAATTTTCATATACTATTTTTACTCATTTGTGGTTCAACAGACTTTTCTGATTTGGACACCTTGTTTAAATACTTTGTCATAACCAGTTTATTCCCGGCAAATTGATCCATATCGTAGCGAACCGAATCCATCGAACGTTGAATGATGTGCAATCCCATCCCGCCGCGGCTTCTCTCCATGGCCGCTTTGATGACATCAAATTCCCTGGACGTATCCACCTGAAAGCCCGGGCCGTAATCAATAACAGAAATTTCCAACTTGTCTGTAGTATTTTCCACAACAACTTTGACGGTCTGTTGCGGATCCGAATGATAAGCATGCTCGATGGCATTGAGGCAACCTTCGTACGCAGCTATTTTTATACGACTTCGTTCACCTTCGGAAAACCCCATGGATTTGGCAATTTCCAGAACAAAATCGCTGACACGATAAAGATCTCCTACTTTGCTGGGGATTTCAATATAGTTTTTCTGAGGCCTGCCGAGCGGAGTGGACACATGATTGACCTGAGCCGGCGGAGGAGGTGTCGGAGGAAGTGGAACATCGACTGTACTATACTGATCAAATTTAATTCGCTCCTCAAATTCGACGAGCGAATGTTCTTCATTTTCACTGGTGCTCAAATAGCTGAGCGGATTAAAAGTCACCAAATCCTCATAGGCACGTTTTCCGAGACGCACGATTTGCACATCTCCTCCGCGACGACGCGCCTTTGCCGACATTTCGAACAACATTACGATCAGGCTGGGCGGAAGCTCGTTAACGTTCTGTAAATCAATGATGTAATAATTGATATTTTCACGGAAAAGTCTGTCAAAAGCAGTGAGAATTCCCGGCACCAGTGAAATATCACGTTCCGTCCCCTGTGCCGTTAGTTTCACAATTTCCCCGGTGATTCCAATTTTTTCAATTTTGACAACAGTATCCATAGCAATGTTTTTTTTCAAAATCATTTTCTATTAATTATTACTCCCTCACGTCACTTTTGCGTAATCATCCTCTACCATTTCACGCTTTAAAACTTTTCCCAAAAAGTTTTTCGGCAAATGATCCCTAAATTCAACCACTGAAGGTATTTTATATTGGGCCAGATTTTTCTCACAAAAGGCAAAAATCTCTTCCTGCGAAAAATCAGTTTCCGGGGCCGGTACAATAACGGCTTTTACCGTTTCCCCGTAAAAGTCATCCTGAACACCAACCACAGCGACATCCAAAACCTTGGGATGCTCCTGAATAATTTTCTCAACTTCCCGGGGATATATGTTAAATCCTCCCCGAAATATAACATCTTTTTTGCGATCTACAACAAAAAAATATCCTAACTCGTCAAAATATACGAGATCGCCGGTTGATAACCAGCCATCATCAGCCAGAACATGGTGTGTCTCATCCGGTTTCTGCCAATAGCCAACCATAACCTGGGGACCGCGAACCTGCAATTCACCGACCTGATCTGGCGGTAACGGCTTGCCTGTTTTCAAATCAACAACACGCGCGTCGGTGCCCGGAAAGGGCAAACCAATGCTGTTTTTTTTCACCTCGCCTTTCAGGGGATTGCAATGGGTAATTGGCGATGCTTCCGTCAAGCCATAGCCTTCAACAAGATGGCCGCCGGTAATGCTTTCAAAAACAATTTTGTCCGAAACGGACAAAGGAGCGCCACCACTGACACAAGCCTTGAGTGAAGACAAGCTGGCGTTCCGCTTTTTCAGCTCTTTTAAAATGGCAGCATACATGGTCGGCACACCCGGGAAAACAGTCACTGCATATTTTTCAATATTGTTTATTATTCTTTTAACATTAAATCTCGGTTCCAAAATAAGCAACGATCGCGTAATCACGGCAAAATGAAGGCAGGCCGACAGCCCATAGCTGTGAATCAATGGCAGCGCGGCGAGGACTTTTTCTTTGCCTTCAACAAGATCAGGCATCCAGCTTTTTGTTTGCACCGCGTTTGCCACCAGATTTTTATGGCTGAGTACGGCAGCTTTCGGAGTGCCAGTGACACCTCCGGTAAAAAGTAAAACCGCCGCCTCATCCGCCCGGACGATTGTTTTATTTTCCAGGGGAATTTCACGCAACAAGTTTCTGAACAAAATTGTCCAAGATGTTTTCTTTACTCTTTCCTGAGTTTTCTGCAACTGTTTTTTAAAGCGAAAAGCCAATCTTAAAAAGGGAGGTAAATAAGTTTCAATGCAGGCGATGACAATGTGTTTGACCTGGCTTTTCTGCCGACATTTGGAAATTCGGGGATAAATTCTGTCCAAAGCAATCACAACTTTGGCACCGCTTATTCGGATTTGTTCCAACAATTCCCTTTCGGACAGCAGCGGATTGATGAGCGCAACAATTGCACCGGACGTTAATGCCGCCCAGTACGCAATTAAAAATTGAGGGATGTTTGGCAAAATGAGTGCAATTCGATCACCTTTTCCTATGTCCAGGGATTCAAGTCCTGCTGCAAATCGCAACATCAAATCGTAGAAACGTTGATAGGTCATTCTACGGCCAAAATATTGAATAAAAGCTGCGTCTCCATTTTCCTGCACAGCTTTCAACAAAAAGTGTTGCAATGGGACGTTGGGAATATCAATTTCAGAAGGGACGCCGTCATCGTAATGTTGCACCCAGGGACGTTGCTTGTAGAAACCTCTGCCAGGCCGGGTCGTTTTCTTTCCCAAAACTGAAAAAAAACCGCCTTGCAAGACGGTTTTCAGATTTATAAAACTATGTTTAAAACCAAACATTTTTCTCCAGACCAAAAGTGCATGGCTAAACCTCAATTCTTTCCGCCCTGGCATTCGTTACAAAAATTCCGGCCTTGCCAATCACCGGGCATTTCGTAACACAAATACCGCATCCAATGCAAAGTTCTTCATCGACATAGGGGAATTTAACCGTGCGCATGGTACCTTCCGGCGTTCTCGCCTCACGAATATCGAATTTTATTGCTTTATCCGGCGTCGGACAATGTTCTTCGCAAACAAGACAATCCTGCTGACTGTACCATGGGATACACCTGCTTTTATCAAAATAGGCAATCCCCATTTTCAATTTTTGCTTCTTTTCCATCACCAGGTTTTGTATTGCCCCGGTGGGACAAACCTGTCCGCATAAATTACAATTATATTCGCAATATCCCAGGCGCGGGACGGCAACCGGAGTCCAGATTCCTTCCCAGCCGCTTTGCAGGAAGGACGGCTGCAAACATCCACCTGTTGTTGCGCAAATCCGAACACACTCCTGGCAACGGATACAGCGATCTAAAAAATCATCTTCTTTAACTGCACCCGGGGGACGAATGGCCAGCCCTGTTTCTTCGCGGCTAACGGCAGAAGTTTTGGCTATTGCTACGCCAGCAAGCCCCACAGCCGCAGCCTGAATAAAACGCCGTTTGCTTAAATCGATTTCGTTCTTACCGATATTTTTGCCAAACTTGTAAGAGACAGAGTGCGGCTTGCAATTGGAAACGCATTCCATACACTCGATACATTCAACTGTGTTGTTCACGGCATAATCATCTTCGATTGCGTTCATTTTGCATTCCCGTTGGCAGATCGAACAGGAATTGCAAGTTTCATTAACATATCTTTTGGTCAGGCGAAACTTTGAAAAAAGCCCCAAAAGCGCGCCGAGCGGACACAAATTTCTGCACCAAAATCTTCGCGTAACCATTCCCAGGGACAGAATGCCGATAAAAACGAGCGAAATTAAAACGGCTTCAAAGAACATGGGTTGAGCTATAGGCAAGATCGTATTTTGCGCCATGTCGTACGCGGAATATACTTGATCCTCAAAAAGCCCGGTACTGAAGCTGAAATTGAATAGACCTAGCAATAAAAATGAAAATACGGGGTAAAGCACAGTCGTCATTGTGCGTGTTAAAAGGGCTATGGGATCAAAGAACCAGATAAATTGCACGGAAAAAAGAGATGCCACAAGCACGGCTGCTAGAATTGCAAACTTCCACGATCGAAATCGAGTACTCTCTCTCTGACGCGGTTTGCGTTTTTTGCGCTTCATCAGATTGTCGCTGCCATCTATGATCGTACCCAGAGGGCAAATCCAGCCACAAAAAAATCTTCCGAGCGGGACGGTCAACAATAGAATGATGAAAGCAATGAGGACGGAAGCAATCACTTTCCGTGTCGCAAGGATCGTGGCAATAGCCACCAGCGGACTGGCGCGAAGAAACAAGTCAGAAGGAAGCCAGGTTTCATACGGGTACCGTGCCTGAAAGAACAAAAATAAAAACAACAATAGAAAGAATATTTGGCTGATTCGACGGGCTGTTCTCATTCCATTATCCGATTTATACAATTTTCGTTAAAAGGACATCAATCTAAGCAGAAAGATCAACGACTTTCATTTTCACCTTGGACAAGTCCATTTGTCCAAGACCACGCCTCGTTGCGTTTTTCAAATATTCGACCTGCCCTGGATCTATATCAAAAAGCCCCATTGCATAGGAATCGACAGCAACAGGATCCGTACCAGCGATAACAATCTTTTTCTCGGCAACGTCAGCAAGATTACCACCGGAGGGACCGTTTCGCAAAAGGACACGATAGGCATCAATTATCGTCAGAGTGGGTTTTATGGCCAAATTCAAATCTACAATTTTTGTCATAAAATTTTTATGAATTTGTCCCCTGTCTCCGCCGATGATTCCCATAATATTTTTAAATCCAAGTGTTACACGGGAGATGGAGTGATCCTTGGCAATAGGCATATTGATAAAAACATCAGCCTCCAGAGCATCCCGGTAAAATGGCCACGATTTAACTAATTCACCATTCGGAATGCTGACTGATTTAAAGCGACTTTTAACAATGTGGCGCACTTCTGCTCCCGCTTTTTTGGAGGCAGCTTCAATGCCGCTTCTCTTGTAACATCGTCTCGCCTGGTTACAGGTACGATCCAAAACACGCACTCTTTTTGCACCGGCTTCTTTGCACATTTTAACAACTTGTGCTACTTCATCGGGATTTGTATTTGCTGCCTGTTCCGGCAAACGATCCCAGCCAATATTCGGCTTTATCAACACGGTTTGTCCCTTTTTCACAAAACGGGACATCCCTCCAAGAGTCTCAATGGCGGCGCACAAGTTGAGCGGGAGAGCCATTTTTTACAACAACAAGCGCCCACGCGTCATCTGCAACAAGTTTTTGCGACAGCATGAGTGAAGATGCAGCAATTCCGGCACCCGCACTTTTTGCCATAAACTCCCGTCGGCTCAAAGTTGACATAAGACAACCTCATATATTTATAAATGAATTTTCTATTATTCTTTGCGTAAAAAAGATGCGAAATTTTGAGGTAGGATGCAATAAAAAAATCGAGAAATATCGCTATTTACAGAAAAGCCCGCCACAAAAGGGCGGGCTGGTATTTTAGCGTGGATTAGAAACCCTTTTTAATACTATCAATTTCATATTCAGCCGATTTACGCCAGCGCCGGTCTCTTGCCGCGGCCTGAAAGTATTTGATGGCTGCCTGTTTTTGACCCAGAGCTTTGCTCGCAACTCCGGCTTCAAAATTTGCGTGGGGTTTAAAGCGTCGGGTAATTTTCAGGCACTCCTTTGCTGCGTTCAGGGCTTCTTTATACTTTCCTGCCTTGTTAAAAGCCGCCGCCAATCGATACTGAGCTTCATCATATTTTGGTTTCACGGCAAGAGCATTCTGGAAAGCCATAATGGCCTGCTGAATCTTTCCATCCCCCATTAATGCCACGCCCATGCTGTTAAAAGCTTTTGCATAATCAGGCTTTACTTGCGTAGCCATTCTGAAATAAGTTACAGCATTTTTATAATCCTTGATTTTAGTATACACCAGTCCAAGATTATACATCGCTGTGTATTTTTTCGGGTTTATCTCGATGGCCTTTTTAAATGCTGCAATAGCTTGAGGATATTTTTTGCTCGCGTTATAGGCAGAACCAAGCCCGGCAAAAGCAGAATCATAGCTTGGATCCACCTGGCTGGCTTTCTCGTAAGCCTGTATCGCTTCACTATAACGCCGAAGTCTCATTAAAGCAACACCTTTTGCATAGAAAACCTTGGCATCATTGGCATCCAGCCCAATTGATTTGTCATATTGCGCAATAGCGTTCTCGTACTGACCTTTCTTGAGAAAAGTATTTCCTTCATTATAGGCCAGTTTGGCGTCATTAATCTTTTTCGTATAAGCCACATCGGCCTTGAGTTTTTTCTCAAGGGTGTCAATTTCACTTTTTAGCTGATCATACTGCGATTTGAGCTTGGCATAATCATCTTTAGAGATGCCTGCCGCTCCCATCTTTGCGCGCACCTCATTAAGTTGGCGAACTTTTGCGTTATATTGTTCCTGAATCCCTTGAGCAAAAACTACTCCTCCCAGAAACATGAAGAGAATCGAAAAAATCAGAAAAGAGGAGGCTTTTATTCGCATGAAAAATCTCCTAAATTTAGTTAACTAGCCCATTAGATAGCTGTGCCGAAGGCGGGATTTGAACCCGCACGCCCATCGGGCACTACCCCCTCAAGATAGCGTGTCTACCAAGTTCCACCACTTCGGCAATGATTTTATTTTGACGGTGACTGTGGCGGTGGAGCCGTATTCCCGCCCTGAACTGCACCTTCCGGCACTTGTGGTAACGTGCGTGCAGGTGAGTTGAGTCGTTGTTCACGCTCTTTTTGAACGAGACTTGACTGGGATACGTTTCCGCGCGTAATCATTCCCATTATCAGCGCGATAACGAGGAATAGAGTTGCCAGGATAGCGGTCATTTTTTGCAAAAACGGGGCAGAGCCTTTGCCTCCAAAAACAGAGCCAAAAGTATCAGCACCACCACCAAATGTACCCGCCAGCCCGCCACCTTTGCTGGATTGAATTAAAATAACAAAAGTTAGTAAAACACAAATGATAGCAAAAATTGCGATTAAAAAGGAATACATACTATCTCCATTTAAACTAAGCTTGAATAATTCCCCAAAAAGAATCTGCATTGAGGCTGGCGCCACCGATTAAGCCGCCATCAATATCCGGTTGCGAAAGTAATTCTGCTGCATTGCCAGGCTTCATGCTTCCGCCATATTGAATCCGTACGCTTTGGGCCAGGTTCTCATCATACAATTCTCCGAGCGTGGTACGAATAAATTTATGAACATCCTGCGCCTGGTCAGGTGTTGCCACGGCGCCGGTTCCAATCGCCCAAACAGGTTCATAAGCAATAATCAATTGTCTGACCTGCTCCTCTGAGAGGCCCGCAAGACTACCTTTAACCTGTATACCAACTACGTCTTGTGTCTTCCCGGCTTCCCGTTGAGAGAGCATCTCACCAACACAAACAATCGGAATTAATCCGGCCTCCAACGCGCGTTTGATTTTTTTGTTCACCGTTTCATCCGTTTCATGGAAATACTGGCGACGCTCCGAATGTCCGATGATCACATATTCGCATCCCACAGATTTTAGCATTTCAGCGGATATTTCACCGGTGTATGCACCTTTTTCTTCCCAAAAAACATTTTGTGCGCCAAGACCTATAGGGGAATCTGCAATAATCTCGTGAACACTCGCCAAATTGGTAAAAGGCGGACAAAGCACCACATCAGCATCGAATTGATCGACGACTTTACCCTTTAATGATTTGGCCAACGCAACGGCTTCATCAAGGGTTTTATTCATTTTCCAGTTGCCAGCTATTATTCTTTTTCGCATCTCTTCCAATTCCGATAAAAGCGTTGAGAGCTTTGCTCCCAACGCTCAAAATAGTTTATCATTTATTAGTAACAAAAAGTTCCTATAAACTTGCGACCTTTTCCAAAAGATCGACAACGCGATTTGAGTAGCCCCACTCGTTGTCGTACCAGGAAACGACTTTGACGAAATTCCCTTTACCGCCCATAACCATTGTGGAAAGAGAATCAAAAATTGAAGAATGATTATTTCCAACAATATCCACGGAAACAACCGGGTCCTCGGTATACTCCAGGATGCCTTTCATCGGACCTTCAGCCGCTTTTTTCATTGCCGAATTTATATCCTCAACTGTGACATCTTGCTCAAGTTCGGCAATAAGGTCGACAATGGAGCCATCCGGTACAGGAACGCGCATCGCGAATCCGTCCAGTTTCCCGTTGAGCTCCGGGATGACTTTGCCGATAGCTTTTGCGGCGCCAGTCGTAGTTGGAATGATGGAAACTGCAGCCGCACGTGCTCTGCGCAAATCTTTATGTGGTAAATCCAGGATTCTTTGATCGTTTGTAAATGCATGTGTGGTGGTCATGAAAGCACGTTTGATACCAAACGAATCATTCAGCACTTTGGAAATCGGTGCAAGACAATTTGTTGTGCAGGAAGCATTCGAGACAATCTCATGTTCTGCTTTGAGCATCTCATCATTCACACCCAGAACAATGGTTGCATCAATTTCATCTTTGGCAGGAACAGTCAGGACGACCTTTTTTGCACCGGCTTTCAGATGCTTGGCAACTGTCTCACGGGTACGAAAGACACCCGTGGACTCAACGACAACATCAATTCCAAGCTCTTTCCATGGAAGTGCTTCAGGGTCTCTTTCCGCACTCACTTTAATTTTCTTACCATCTACGATGATTGCGTCACCTTCCGCTTTCACATCTTTCTTATAAATGCCATGCACAGAATCATATTTCAAAAGGTGAGCCAGTGTTTTTGCATCCGTTATATCATTAACCTGCAGGACCTCTATGCCTTCCCGTTCATTGATTATCCTGAAAACGAGTCTGCCTATTCTTCCAAAACCATTAATTGCGACTTTTACCGACATCCGTTCCTCCAAACTTTACGTTTAATTATTATCATTTTAAATTATTAAGAACAATTACTATGCTTTGCCAACACAATTCAAAACATGCAATTTATGTTTAACCATTTCTTTGATCGCCGTTCGTGCGGGACCCAAATATTTTCTCGGATCAAAATTCTCGGGATTTTCAACAAAGGCCTTACGAATTTCAGCAGTCATCGCCAGTCTCAAATCCGTATCGATATTCACTTTGCACACACCGGTTTTTACAGCCTCCGAAATCATGGCTTCCGGAACGCCCATCGCGCCGGGAAGTTTGCCGCCGTACTGATTGCACATATCAACGAATTCCTTTAAAACGCTGGAAGCGCCATGAAGGACAAGGGGAAAACCCGGAAGTTTTTCTTCGATCTCATGCAAACGTTCGAAATCCAGTTTTGGTTCTGTCTTGAATTTATAAGCACCATGGCTGGTCCCGATTGCAACAGCCAGAGAGTCACATCCACTGCGCTCGACAAATTCCTGCGCTTCATCCGGATTGGTGAATATGGCATCGCGTTCGGAAACATTCACATGTTCTTCGATCCCTGACAATCGACCAAGTTCCGCTTCGACAGGTACACCGCGGGGATGAGCATAGTCAACAACTTTTTTCACCAGCGCGATATTTTCATCAAACGGAAGATGTGAGCCATCAATCATCACCGAACTGAAACCGCCATCGATAACGGCTTTGCACAACTCAAAGCTGTCACCGTGATCCAAATGAACGGCAATGGGCAACCCCGACAACTCTAATGCAGCTTCAATTAATTTCATTAAATATTCATGTTTGGCGTAACTGCGCGCCCCTTTGGAAATCTGCAAAATCAACGGCGCATTTTCTTCTTCCGCAGCCTCAACGATCCCCTGGATAATTTCCATATTATTTACATTAAAAGCACCAATGGCATAACCGCCGCCATAAGCCTTCTCGAACAATTCTTTTGTACTTACCTTCGGCATCATCAACCTCTCTATTCACAATAAAAACCAAACGTTACTAGTTAAAAACCCACAATATTTTTACTGAAATTAAACTGGCAAAATTAGCGATATTTTGTTCAAATGTCAAGCAGAATCTAATGGAAGGATGCTTCGGTTTGAATATTTTCAGACAAGCATTGTTCGATTAATACCCCAAAATATAGGCAGAAACTCGACTAGCGAATTTTTTATATCTTCAACAAGTCTCTGGTAATCATATCCGCCACAGTTTTCTGCACAACGACTGATTCGTACATTCCCGCTGAAATCTGCTGCCTGATCTCATCCATTCTATCATCAGTCAACCCTGCTCCTTCGAGCAGCGATTTTTCGACATGATGATTATCCTGAACTTTTGTTTTCTCATCGTTGGCCGAGACAGGGTATCTTTTATACTGATCATCTAGTCTATGCGACGATTGGCTCGTAGTATCACCTGGATGAGAAATCTCCAGGCGATCGTGAAATTTATCTTTATCCGATGATATTTTCCCCTCTTTACCAGGCGAGGCCTTTCGTTTCACAGGATCGAACGACGGTTTGAAATGATGATTTCCAGGTATAATTCTCATCGTCATTTGCCTTCTTTACCTTTATTCGTTAAAGTTAAATGGTTTTCAGCACGAGCAAACGAATTTGAAACATAAGACTGAAGTGCTTTGGAACTCAACCGAGTAGATCGTAAGAGCTGCAACAAAGATTTTTGTCCATCCTCAACAATCCCGATGAGCATGAGATATGACTCTGATACGCGCAAAGCTTTGTCTCTAATTTCCCCGGCAATATCCTGTACAGCCTTGTTGATTTCATTCGTGCGCCGATCGCCTGGATAGGGTAAAAGTTTTAACAAGATTTCGTTAAACTTTATGAGCTGGTTTTCGAATAGATTGCGCTGTTCAACAACTGCGGGAAGACTGGCAAAGTCTCCCGCTTGCAACTTTTTGATCACCAGTCTATTTGACTCTTCCAGTATGTCAAGTTGATTGCATCCTTGCTTCAACGCAGCATAATTAGCATCATCTTGATTAAATTGTTTGTGGATAGGCATTTCCCTGTCAAGCCTTCTGATCAAATAAAAGGCCAATAATGTCGCGCATTTTAGACATCATTCTCAAGGTTTCTTCCGGAGGAATTTGACGTATAACTTTTCCCGTATCACCATTAACAATTTTCACCACTGTTTTGCCGGTTGATTTGTCGACTGAAAAATTCAAATGCGAATTCATCACCTGAGCAATCTTGCCCATTGCCTCTGTCGCCTTTTGCAATTTTTCATCGGTGACTTTGATACTTTGCCCTGTCGATTTGACATCTCGTTCATCCTGGGCGGAACGTTGTGAAGAAAAACTCATTTTGCTCATACCATCAACGTTCATATTAACACCCAAACGACTGTCCGTTTCAATTGCATCAATATTCATTTTTAAAACTCCTAACATAACATAATTTTATTACCCTAGTATTTGGCTGACACTCCCAAGGATACTATTCATTAAACTCTGTTCCTGATTAAGTTGAATAAATAAATCCTGCATTTGTGAAAGCTGAGATCGATATTGATCTTCTTTTAGATTGAGTCTTTCTTC
>Ga0114931_10003058_pt1 | contig 21261 bp, 19 predicted proteins | sample 2SBtaG_FD_89579 | JGI IMG/M metagenome (GOLD analysis project Ga0114931, IMG submission 89579) | Deep subsurface microbial communities from Kolumbo volcano to uncover new lineages of life (NeLLi) - 2SBTROV14_V59a metaG | ecosystem: Environmental > Aquatic > Marine > Volcanic | place: Kolumbo...
TACAAAACAAGCAGTCCGCCGCGCACCTGCGCCGGCCGTAGGCTCACTGATGGGACCTCCATCGCCTCCGTCTGCACCGCCCGCACTCTACGTACCGCGTACTCCGCCGGGTATGTAGAGTCAGCACGTTCTTTATGGCAAAATAAGCCGCTTACCTAACAAGTAAGCGGCTTATTCTTATGACTAGATACGTGCGGCCGCGCGGTCAACAAGATGCGCAAGAAAACCGGACAGGTTGCCGCCAACTGACTCGACCGCCTTCGGCACAAGCGACGCAGGTGTCAATCCAGGTAGTGTGTTTACCTCAAGGAAAAAGAGTCCTTCAGGTCGTACGATAAAGTCACTACGTGAGTAGTCTCGCAGACCGAGTGTCTGATGTATGTCACGCGCAGCCTCCTCAAGCGCGAACGTGGTCTCACGGGGGAATGGTGCGGGACAGATCTCACGTGCAAAACCAGCGTACTTCTCCGCATAGTCAAAGAAACTGTTCTTGGTCGGCACGATCTCAATGGGGGGCAGCGCATAATATGGTTCGCCACGAAATCCTTCCACCACCGCAACCGTCGCCTCACGCCCCTTGAGGTACTGTTCGATAAGCACCTTCTCACTCTCCTTAAACGCCTCCAACAGTGTGAACAAGAGCTCGTCGAATGTACGCACAACGGCTGTTGCTACAGAAGAACCACCATCTAGCGGCTTTACAACCGATGGCTGTGGAAAGGTCGTCCAGAGCTCGCGTAGAAACGCTTCACATAGGTCATCTTGCACAAGCACACGGTGGTGCGCGAGAAGCACCGAATGGTTCTTGAGGAGCCCTTTCGCAAGTGCCTTGTGCATGCCAATGGCAGAGCCAAGTGCATCAGACCCTGTGTACGGCACACCATGCGTGTCAAGCAGCCGCTGTACTGTACCGTCCTCTCCATAACGACCATGAAGCGCGTTGAAGATAACATCAATCTGGTCGAATGCGCGGTGTGGTTCGACCGGCCTACCACGGAAATGCCAGGTCCCGCTACGGTCAATATATATGTCTGCAAGGTCATACTGTTCAGCTGGAAGCGCGTCAAGCACCGCCTGACCGGACTTCAGTGACACGTCATATTCTGCAGATGGGCCGCCACGCAAGACACCAACTCGCATTTTCATCATGTTGTCAGTATAGCATCCAGTAGCACAGTAAGAACGCTGCAATCAACAGACCTATGCTGCCCGGATCCTCTTTCGTCGCTTCCTCGTATGTACCGCAAGCGAAAAACGATGCGCTTCAGCGTTCACAAGCAAAATATATGCTTCATAGGCACGACGCACCTTGCTAGGCCCCTGAATGCGCTTTGGCCGGTGCCGTTCATCTTTGGTCACCGCCACGACAGGTATTTCCACCCCTGCTTCCGCCAAGACCTTTTTTGCAGCGTTGAGCTGTGCCGTCCCCCCATCGGCAACAATGAGCCTCGGATATAGCCACTCCGGGTGTGCCAAACGACGCGACAGGACCTCAGTAAGCGCTGCGGTGTCATTGCTTTTCGACACACTGCGTATGGTGAATGTACGATACGACCGCTTGTCAGGCGCACCATCGACAACGACTGTCATTACCCCCACCATGTCACGTCCCTGCAGATGGGCCACGTCATACCCTTCAAGGCGATACCCTTGTTCCTGTTGCGCACGCATCCGTGGTTCACGACGGATAAGTGATACATCTTCAATGTGCCGCAGCGCGAACAATTGGCGTTTGCAACGGGCCGCATCCTCAAACTCTTTCTTTCGTGCGTGTGCATGCATTTCGCGCTCGATACTACGCACAACCTGCGACTTATTGCCCTCAAAGAAAAGTTGGATATGGCGGATGGTGCGCGCGTACTCCTTCGCACTGATACGTGTGTCAGGATACACACCGATGCTCTGGTTGAATCGGAGTTTGCGATCATCTCGCTCCATGAGCTCGCATACGGGCCGTGTGCAATCGTAGTAGGGGAATATTTTTCGGATTATCTTGAGCGCTTCTTTAAACTGACCCGCATACGGGAACGGTCCATACACTGGCGTAGTGCGAGTAGCACCAAGCTCCTTGAGCTTTGTCTGCAACTCTTTACCGCGCACGGTCAATACACGAGGATAGGCCTCATGCTTTGTGATAACAAGATGATTGAAACTCTTGTCATCTTTGTCACGCGTATTATATAGCGGTTTGAATGTCTTAATGAGCTTCGCCTCAAGTACGAGCGCCTCAAGCACTGAATCAGTCTCACGAAACTCTACATGATGAGCCCGCTCGACCATCTGGGACATGTGCGGACCACGGGTGTGTGCCAGGTCGGCTGAAAAGTAACTCCGTACACGGTCCTTAAGCGATGTCGCCTTGCCAACATACAACACCTGGCGCCGTTGGCCGACAAAAAAGTACACCCCCGGTTCATCAGGTAGTTTTTTCAAACTTGGCTGTTCGCGGGTCATGGCAAGAGAACCTTCTTGAGGTACACACCAGTGTGTGAGCCTTTGGTGCGCGCGACCTTTTCAGGTGTACCCTTCGCAACAACACGGCCTCCCGCCACGCCACCATCCGGACCTATATCGATAACCCAGTCTGCTGACTTTATAACGTCCATATTGTGCTCGATGACCAATACAGTGTTCCCTCTGTCTACAAGTGCGTTCAAGATGTCCAACAGTTTCTGCACATCATCATAGTGAAGACCGATGGTTGGTTCGTCCAAAAGGTAGATGGTCTTTTGCGTATGAGGACGATATAGTTCGCTCGATATTTTCACGCGCTGTGCCTCACCGCCCGAAAGCGTGTTCGCGCTCTGTCCTAGCTCAAGGTACCCAAGACCAACATCGTGAAGCGTCCGCAAACGGTCATATATCTGCGGAATATCCTTGAAGAATTCCATCGCCTCTTCAACACTCATCTGCAGCACATTGTAGATACTCTTTTTCTTGTACCGTACCTCAAGAGTCTCCTTCATGAACCGCTTACCGTTGCAGACATCGCAGGTAACATAGACTGTCAGCAGGAAATGCATTTCCACCGCAATGGTACCGTTACCCTGGCATGCTTCGCAGCGCCCACCACCCCTGCTCTGCGACACATTTGATGAGAAACGACCGGGCTTCCACCCATGTGCACGTGCCTCTTCGGTCGCTGCAAACAGATCCCGAATGAAGGTCCAGGCGCCCGTGTATGTTGCCGGATTACTCCGTGGTGTTCGCCCGATGGGAGACTGGTCAATAAGAACGACACGTGAGAGGTACTCAGTGCCCGTAAAGCTCGATACGTTGTAAAGGTGGTTGGTACGGTATTGTTTCTCCAGCCGTGCACGAAGATTCTTATGCAGCAACTCGTACATAAGCGTAGACTTACCTGAACCAGATACGCCGGTAATGACCGAAAGGCGCCCGAGCGGAATATCCACATCCATCGCCTTGATGTTGTAGGCATTGCCATTGCGCACGCGTAACCATCCATGCTCATCATTCCGGCGCCTGTCTGGCACTTCAATCTCCAGCTCACCGCGCAAGTACGCAAGTGTACGCGAACCACTCGTGTTCTTGGTCGCTGTAAGAAGCTTTTCAAGCCAGCCGGACACAACAACCTTGCCGCCGTGCACACCCGCACCCGGACCTATATCAATAATATAGTCTGATGCAAAGATAGTATCCTCGTCATGCTCAACCACAACAATCGTGTTACCGAGATCACGAAGTGCGGTGAGTGTTTTTATGAGACGATCATTGTCACGTTGATGAAGACCAATGGTCGGCTCATCAAGCACATAGAGTGCGCCTACAAGACCTGAGCCAAGTTGACTGGCAAGACGTATGCGCTGTGCCTCCCCACCCGAAAGCGTGTTCGCGCGTCTATCTAAGGTGAGGTAGTCAATGCCAACATTTATCATGAACTGGAGGCGTGCCTCGATCTCGCGAAGTACGACCGCTGCAATAGCACGTTCCTTTTTTGTGAGTGACAATGTCTTCATGAATGCTTGCGCATCGGTTATAGAGAGTGAGACGAGGTCAACGATGTTGTGCCCATGTTTTGGGTTACCTCCAAGGTATACGTTGAGTGCTTCAGGACGAAGCCGCTTTCCGCCACACACTTCGCATATGTCCTCATGGAAGAAGCCAACTGTACCAAGACCGTTGCACGCATGGCAGGCACCGTATGGAGAGTTAAATGAAAAGAGGCGCGGTTCAACCTCAGGAAACGACGTACCGTCCCGTGGACAAATGAACTTGGAGCTGAGTGTCTTGCTTGTGCTGTCGGGTGACTCAATGCGTATGAGTCCGTTGGACTCATGTAGTGCAAGCTCGATCGCCTCAGCGAGTCGTTCACGCGCGTCCTTGCGCGCACCAGCAAACTCGGACACGAAGAACTCATCAACAAGCACATCAATATCGTGACGTTTTTGTTTTCCAAGTACTATCTTCTCGCGCAATGAATACTCCTTACCATCAACGAGTACACGTTCATACCCTTTGCCCAAAAGGTCATAGAGTAACTGGTAGTACTCACCCTTACGACCAACCACTACCGGTGCCCAGAGCCGAACCTTGCGGTCATCATACGCAACGCCAAGCACTTTTTTATCTTTCGAATGACCGGTGTCCACCACCATCTCGAGCACAAATTCCTGCATTTCCTCATTTGACAACTTTCGTATCGGTTCACCGCACTCACTACAGTACGCAGTTCCCACACGTGCATACAGTATGCGCAGGTAGTCATATATCTCCGTTATCGTCGCGACCGTTGAGCGAGGATTGTTCGATCGCGACTTCTGGTCTATCGATATTGCAGGTGAAAGACCACGTATCTCGTCGACGTCAGGTTTCTGCATTTGGTTCAAAAACTGCCGCGCGTATGCGGAAAGCGATTCGACATATCGCCGTTGTCCTTCGGCAAAAATGGTATCAAATGCGAGTGATGACTTCCCTGAACCCGAGATACCGGTGAACACGACCATCGCATTCCGTGGCATATCGACCGTCACATTCTGCAAGTTGTGTGTCCTTGCGCCTTTAATATGTATCTTGTCTTCCATACTAGCCCTATACCTGCGCAAGGTGGCGCAGGTCGGTAGAGTGTACCATTTGTTATACTCAGATGAAACGTACTGCGTATACACTGTCACGATGCCGTTATCCACACCAGTATGACCACAATAACTCAAGAGTACGTTACCATAAATACTACATTAGTTAGCATATCTATTTTATGTCTACAATATTTACACACGTCAGACCAACAATGGTGTCCATAGCATCATCAGCTGTCTTTGCGCTCTTCGGCCTGCTCATAGGCGCAGGAGCAGCAAGTGGTAAGACTGTCATGGTTGGCACGGTCACATTTCTACCGGCAGGCGCATGGTTCTTGACCATATTTTTGTTCATTATGGCGTACTTTACGCTTGTACACATGCGTAAATAGCAGTGCGTGTTCGCTGTCTTGAAATGGCCGCATCAGCGGTCATTTCTTTTTCCTCGTTCGCGATACCGGTGTCAGCTTCTCAAGTTCACGTATCTCATCTCTAACTATTGCCGCCGTCTCGAAATCGAGCCGATGAACTGCCTCGTTCATCTGACGAGTCTTGTTCTTGATGAGTCCCTTTGGGTTCTTTTTATACAAGTCGCCTTCCACAGTAAGTAGTGTGTCAACTGCCTTCTGGTGCTCCGAACGTAACCCCTCAGCGATATCCTTAATGGCCTTAGTGGCCTTAGTGATACTTTTCGGGGTTATGTGATGTTTCTTGTTGTGGGCTGCTTGTATCTTACGTCGACGGTTCGTTTCATCGATAGCGGCACGCAGTGAGTCGGTCATGCCATCAGCGTAGAGTAACACTCTGCCATGTACGTTGCGAGCTGCACGTCCGATGGTCTGAATAAGGGCTGTCTCTGAACGAAGGAACCCTTCCTTGTCCGCATCAAGAATACCGATGAGCGATACCTCCGGAAGGTCAAGTCCCTCGCGCAGCAGGTTCACACCCACAAGCACATCAAACTCACCTTTCCGAAAACGAGACAGTATCTCGATCCGCTCGATGGTCTTCACGCCACTATGAAGGTACTCCGCTTTCACAGACTGCTCCTTCAGGTACTCTGTAAGGTCCTCTGCCATTTTTTTCGTCAGCGTGGTAACCAGTGCACGCTCACCCGCTGCGACGGTGCGTTGAGTCTCCGCAATGAAATCTTTGACCTGACCTGCATATGCATTACTTGCAACGACCGGTCGCACGATAAGTTCCGGGTCAAGAAGACCTGTTGGTCTGATTATCTGCTCAATAATCGTTCCTTCGTGGTGTATGGTGCCCGTATGCGTTGCGCTACAGTGTTCACGCTCATACTTTCCTGGTGTTGCAGACGTGTAGATACGTTGTCCCACCCGTTGCGCAAACTCATCAAAGGTAAGCGGACGATTATCGAGTGCTGAGGGAAGACGAAATCCGTGCGCAACGAGCGTTTCCTTGCGCGACCGGTCACCCGCGTACATGCCCGCAAGCTGTGGCACAGTGACATGCGACTCATCAATGACCGTCAGGAAGTCGGGAGTGCCGTCAGCGAGGTGTGGGAAGTAGGAGAGCAACGTATACGGCGGCTCACCGGCTTTACGGCCATCGAAGTGCCGCGAGTAGTTTTCGATACCATTGCAGTAGCCAACTTCTTTAATGAGTGCGAGGTCGTGGCTTGTGCGACGCTTCAAGCGTTCATGCTCAAGCACCTTGCCTTCACGTTCAAGTACTCCAAGACGCTCCGCGAGTTCCGTACGTATATCTTTGAGCGCACGTTTTCGCTCATGCGTAGGCGTAACAAAATGCTTCGCGGGAAAGAGGAATAGTGTGTCATGCTTCTTTCGTATCTCACGTGATATAGGGTCAAGCTCCGTCAGCGCCGCTATGCTATCATTCGCGAGCGTTAACCGGTAGATGGTCCGCTCACTCGTCGGCATGATCTCTACCATGTTACCGCGTGCACGAAAGAGACCTGGCTCTAGGTCAGCGGTCGTCCGGTTGAAGTAGACGTGCACAAGCTCCCGAATAAGTTCGGTGCGTGTATGAGACGAACCACATACGAGCTTCAGGTGCACCTTTTCGTATTCTTCAGGGCTTCCAAGCCCATAGATGCATGAGACCGACGCGACCACGATGACGTCACGGCGTGTCAGGAGGGCCTGCGTGCTCGCGTGCCGCAATCGTTCTATCTCTTTGTTTATCATCGCTTCTTTCTCGATGTACGTATCGGTGACCGGCATATATGCCTCGGGTTGGTAGAAGTCGTAGTACGAAACAAAATAGTGTACCGCGTTCTCCGGGAAGAACTCATGGTATTCCTGTGCAAGCTGTGCCGCCAATGTCTTGTTGTGCGCGATCACGAGTGTCGGCTTCTGTATTTGGGCAATGACATTCGCTACGCTGAACGTTTTACCCGTGCCCGTTGCGCCAAGAAGTGTTTGGTGAGTTGCTCCACGTTCAACTCCCGCAACAAGCGCATCGATGGCCTTCGGCTGATCACCGCTTGCCGCGAAGGGCGCTTTGAGTGTGAACGATCGTTCCTTGGGTGATATTGACATAAATGACTAAGTATTATATCGTTTTTTACCGATTAAGCAATGCACCTCAACTCATCAGGAGGATACCGGCTGGATGTACAAAATGTGTAACGCGGCGCTGAGTACACACCTGTGAGCGCGGTGGTTATGGTACCGGATGAAATTGGACTAATGCTGCGCCGTGTGATGGAACAAATGGTATGGGGCGACAGATTCACCATGCAGATAATTCCCGAGATTGCCGATTGTCCGTTGACTCATTGCAGCAGCTGCCGCACCGAGGTTACCTGTAGCACGTCTATACGATCCCCTCGCACCACTCGTGTTACCGCGGATACACCCTGAAACGGTAGCAGCTACTTGTACGTAGGCCTCAGAAGTTCGGGGTATACTGTCAGACGCTTTGGTACCGCCAGATAACATGATGTGTATTACAGAAGAGTACGTACTGTCGTCGTTTTGCCCTAGCCGCCTTCGGGCGACTTTTTGTTACATTATACTTTCAAGAGTCGCTCTCGTTCCGTTTGTACAAGGTTCGTGAGGTACCAAAGGTTATGGATACTTGCGAGCATTGCACCGAGCATTTCGTGTGCACGAAATAAATGCGCGAGGTACGCCCGTGTGTAGTGCGTGCATGTGCTACACCCACAGTACTCGTCTATTGGTGACAGGTCATGTGTATATGCCTCGTTTTGAAGGGCAAGCTTCATCCCTCCGGGTCCATACACCACACCGGTTCTCGCCAGACGCGTCGGCTGTACACAATCGAAAAGATCTATGCCCTGTGCTATGCCACGCAGAAGATCTTCGGGCTCGCCGATGCCAAGCAGGTGCCTTGGCTTCTCGTGTGGCAGCTCATCTGTTACCCACCCAACTGCCGTATCAAGATCAAGTTTCTGATAGCTGCCACCAATGCCATACCCATCAAAGTCCATGTCAGCAAGCACTCGAGCACTTTCTCTTCGTAAATCCTCGAAACGACCCCCTTGCACAATACCAAAAATACCCTGCCGAGTGCCCGCCTCTATGTTCTGGCGATGCGCAGCAAGACTTCGTGCTGCCCATCGATGCGTACGCTCCATTGCCTCATGTTGGTAGTGGTGACTTGCCTCTGCACCCGTACATTCATCGAACGCAAAGAATATGTCAGCACCAAGCTCATGTTGCATCTCAACTGAGCGTTCTGGTGTGAACCGATGCAGTGATCCGTCAATATGACTCGTAAAACTCACCCCCTCCTCATCAATGACTGCAAGTTTGCCGTGTTTGCTTGCGATGTCCGGATCATAGACGCTTGCTGCAGCCGTCGCTGCATCTAGCTCTTCCTTGCTCACCTTTGAAACCGTGCGACCGTACGCAGCGCCAAGCGAAAACACTTGGAAGCCTCCGGAGTCTGTCAACAGAGGGCCGTCCCACCCCATGAACGCATGTAGACCACCGGCATCGCGTACAAGCGAAGAGCCGGGTTGTAAATGAAGGTGGTAGGTGTTCGCAATGAGTGTCTGCACGCCCACTTCTTTTAGCATCTGTACCGTGACGCCCTTGACGGTCGCCTTGGTACCGACTGCAACAAATGCCGGGGTCTTGATCTCGCCGTGCGGTGTATGCAGCACCCCCGCACGCGCTTTGGAGGTTTTTGAACGGCTTTGTATGTCAAAGCTAATGGCAGACATGTGTATACGCCACTATACACTAGTCCCGTTTACGAACGAGCCACGTGAGAAATGCAATGGCCGTAAACATGGTCGTAGCGAAGAGTGGCATCGTGATATAGCCGAATTCAAACACGTAGCGTGCCGCGCAGTCGGTGTCACCGCTAAGCGCATGGCACAACCCACCCTCAACAACACCCATCTGCATCAAATGTTGATACCCGGAGATGGCAAGACCGATAAGCGAAATGGGAATAACATACAACCATATATTCCTGTCCTTTCGCCATGCAGCAATAGGTAGTATGACTGCAAGTGGATACATCATCGTGCGCGTGAACCAACAGAGTACACACACCGGTAGACCGACTATCTCAGAGTACCAAAGCGACGAAAAGACTGCTGCTACAGGGAATACAGCCGCAATGACAAGGCCCCAGCGCTCAACAAACCCTGAGACTGCGCTCGGCAGCCATGTTCCCTCAATGAGGCGATGCAGCACACTAAGAACGAGTATGACATGCAACACCACCATCCCGAGTGCAAAAAAGTAGGAGATGATCTGTGCGTAGTCAGGCATGATCAGGATCCTGAGGCCGGAAATGCACAACTGGTCTTATCTGCTAAGGTCTGGAGTGCTACCTCACCTGACAGCCGCTCACCATTGGCAAATTCCCACGTCGGGTAGCTGGTAACATCGGCATCGGTGCATACTTGTGTTTGACCACGACCGTCTGGTGTCGAACACTCTATGTATGGCAATGATTTGCTGCGCTGCCGAACGCCTGCTTTTGATTTTGACAGTGGGGGCACCAGAAGGCTCCGTAGAACTTGGCACCACTGTCTGCGATACACTGTGCGAGTGTGTCGTACGTACCAGCCGATGCACCATCGGTCACACCGGAAGTCTTACCATAGATAACTGCACCTGTTGCTACCAAGACGACTGTTCCCACAAGGGTCCAAATGAGTGGTTTATTCATAGGGTACTAGTATGACACAGAATAGTTCGTGATTTCAAGCCTTGCGTGTACGCGTTGACGGTCGTGTTCTTTTCTTTATGTTTGGGCGGGTCTGCGCGTTGTAGGTGCGCATGGCCTCGTCACAACCTGACTGGACAACTGCAGCTGTTGCTTCACGTGCACGTGCAACGACCACAACAACCGCTTCACGCTCGCGCTTTGCTAGCTGTTTGAGTATAAAGTCGTATACCCTCTGCCCTCCTTGTGGCTTCTTTGGTTTTCCTGAGGGGGTCACAGGGAGAACGCCAACCCTGATTCGAATAAATGCTTTTGTGTTAAGTGCTCGCACTATCGATTCGACACCGCGGTGACCACCTGCCCCACGATCAAATACGATGCGGATAGTGCCAAGTGGCAGGTCTATGTCGTCATGTACGACAACAAGGCGTGCGGCAGCCTTTTTACTTTTTATAAGCGGTACGAGCGACCCACCAGAACGATTCATGTAATTGTCGGGGAGTACCAGCCTGACCTTTTCGCCGCTCGGAAGTGCCCCTTGCGCAACTTGTGCGCGAAGCTTCTTATCGTCCCGCCATTCGCTCGCACCAATCTCTTCTGCAAACGCAACGACGACCATGCGGCCAACATTATGCCTCGTGTTCTCATATTCGCTGCCCGGGTTTCCAAGTCCGGCAATGATGTACTCCATATGCCAAGTATAGATGAAGTACGGCTGCTGTAAAAGTGCCGCACTAGAAATAGTGTGCGTAGCACAACCGCACACTTCACACCGCAACAAGCATTGACAAATGTCACACCGGGACGCTCTACAACAAAATGGTGTTTGCGAACAAAAAATCTGGTATACTACCTACAACTTCAAAGTACCTTATGGACCCCCTGACCCTAGAACCACGAGACACGAACGACCAGGATGATGGCGCGCGTGAGCATAACGTCGTACCACCAACTGCTGCACCAAGCGGTGACAGTTTCATAGTTGAGATATTCAAGTTCTCCGTACTTGCACTCATCATTGTCATACCATTTCGCTTTTTTGTCGCCCAACCGTTCATCGTAAGTGGTGCCTCAATGGCTCCCACCTTCGAAACAGGACAATACCTTATAGTTGACCAGATCACCTATCGGTTTGACACCCCACAGCGAGGCGATATTGTCGTATTCCGGTTCCCCAACGACCCCAGTAAGTTCTTTATTAAGCGCATCATAGGCCTCCCGGGAGAAGTGGTACAGCTTGCAAATGGTACTACAACCATCATCAATCCCTCCACCGGTGAAAAGACCGTTCTTAATGAGCCATATGTGAAGACAGACCTCACCGACGACCACCTAGCCATCACGCTTTCTCCAGATGAGTACTTTGTCATGGGTGACAACAGAAGTGCGAGTTCTGATTCACGTGTATGGGGACCGGTTCCCCGAGCAAATATCGTTGGCCGTGTATTTCTTCGCTTATTGCCGCCAGCAACGTTTTCTGTGTTCCCCGGCCTTTATGAATACAATCCAAGCAACGTTGCTATGTAGGGGAAATCCCTGTACGCCGTAAGCATGAAGATTATTCCAGTAAATACGCAGCTATTCTTTAAGCGGGCAATTGGTGTTGCTGAACACTATGGCTTCCAAAATGTAGACGACGTACGCGTAACTCCGGTGAAGAAAACCGGGAGAAAGCTTTATGTACATCAGTACCGAACACCTAACAAACATTACGATCAACATGTTTTACCAAAAGTGTTGGAAGACTACGCAAGTGCAGTTGAACTTCGAAAAAAGCAACCACTCAATTTCTATACACCCTCGGTAGTCGCACATCCACGCAACCCTGCTGTACGTGTAAGCACACTCGCACTGAACACCGTAGGAGTCCACGACGCACTTGGTGAGGTCGTGGTCCTCAAGAGTGCCACAAGCATCCTCGAAGAACTTGGTATTAAGAACTATGTACTACGCATCAACAGCATTGGTGATGCTGACTCTTCTGTACGTTTCATTCGCGAGGTTACGCCCATAATACGTTCACACATTAAGGACCTTCCTGAAAATTTCGCAGCACAGATGAAGGACAATGCTAGTAGTGCCATAGCAATGCTATACGAGAAACAGCACCCTATTGTTGCCGATCTTCCAAGTCCGCTCGATTTTCTTACGACACCCAGTAGGAAATACTTTAAGGATCTTCTTGAGCTTCTTGAGTTAACGGAGATACCATTCGTTCTTGACGACAAGCTCTACGGAGATCACAGCATGTATTCACACACCGTATTTGAAATAGCTGAGGAGTCTAGTGAGAACAGCGATGGTGCGGTGGTTGCGCGTGGTGGACGCTATGACACACTTACGAAAGCGTACGCTCGAACCGTAGTGCCTGCAGCAGGTATAGTGGTCGCGGTCCATACCAAGGACCAGGCCGGTCCGGTTGGTCGCCCCATACGAAAACGCCCAAGTGCGTGCCTCATACACATTGGTCGTGAAGCACGCGTCCGTAGTATTTCTCTCATAGAAACATTTCGTAGAGAAAAGATACCCATAGAACAGTGCCTACATTTTGAACGCTTTTCGGAGCAGATAGCGTATGCACAGGCACACAACGCAAAGTACGTTATTATCATGGGTCAGCGTGAAGCACATGAGAACGTAGTCATCGTTAGGAATGCACTCGACCGCTCACAACAGACCATCCCTATCGAGGGATTGACCGCGTACCTGCGTGCTGTCGCCTAGTACACGTTGGTATAGTCTCTATGCATCAATAGTATCTGTACGTAAGTATCCGTACGCAACTGCGCACACTTCCCCAAACCTCACTGTCTGTGGCGCTTTGTGCGGCGGAGCCTATCTACGTATATGGAAGACTAAGACCGAGCACGCGCCCTTGGAGCGGTCTTCCGTATAGGTATACGACGGAGCATGTGCACAGTAGCGGAAATACACGGTGAGCAGTTACATCCGTACCGCTTGCGTGTCGTATGGGGTCGTGGTAACATTCGGCGACATGATAAACGCTGAAGTACAGCGCCACGGTAACGAGAACATCGCAGGACTGATGCGGCGTTTTTCGCGTAAGATGCAAAGCGCAGGCGTCGTACGCCGTGTACGGTCGCTACGCTATCAGTCGAAAAAGGCATCTAACGCCAAACGAAAGAAGGATGCGCTCACACGTATACAGCGTACCAAACAGTACCGTGAACTCTTCAAACTTGGTCGTGAAATCCCCTCGAAAAAAAGGCGTAGATAGTGGACTAAGGCCTTACGGCTGCACGGTTACGCGCACCGCACACCGGCCCTGGAATACGGCCGATTTTTGTGGTATCGCACGTCATGTGCTAGGTAGCTCCTATCTGCTTTCCATCGTGCTTATTGGAGATAAGAGAGCACGAGTGCTCAACAGCACATACCGAAACAAGACCAAACCGACAAACGTCCTCTCTTTTCCACTCTCTAAACATTCCGGTGAACTATTTCTAAACCTCGCACGAATACAGCGTGAAGCACACCGTTTCGGACTATCACCACAGGGACACGCAAAGTTCTTGCTTATCCACGGATGTCTCCATTTGAAAGGCCACACCCACGGTAGTACAATGGAAAAGGCGGAAAAACAGCTTATCAAAAAGTTCAATCTTCGCTGAAGCAGCCCCTAGTTTATAGTGAGTAATGGTAGTGGCCAGTATCTAGTAACTGCCACAACAACTGTTGGTGTACACACATTTCTCGTGTAACTAAACACCGCACACTACCTAGTTCACACATCGCCCCCATGGCCCGTAAAATAGCAGTCGGCATAGATGTTGGCACCTATCAAATAAGGGTGGTTGTTGCAGCACAAGAAAACGGTGACCAGCGTCCACGTATCATAGGTACAGGCTATGCCCACTCACGAGGCATTAGGCATGGATACGTTATCAATAGACAAGATCTTACGAAGACACTCCAGCAGGCGGTGTCCCAGGCAGAGCAATCAAGCGGGACCGCAATACGTCGTGCATACGTGTCGATAGGAGGAGTTGGTCTCGAAGAGTACCGTTCGCGTGCAGAACTTATCGTGTCGCGTGCTGACAATGAGGTAACTGAGCTTGATGTAAAGAACGTTATCGAGGAAAGTGAACGCAAGATCAGCAAACGCCTTATGAACCGAAAGGTGATACACGCCATTCCACTTGCCTACCGTCTAGATGGCGAGCGCCTCATGGGAAGGCCAATAGGTATGAAAGGAACAAAGCTCGAAGTGGATTCCCTTTTCATATCCGCACTTGAGCAACACCTCAATGATCTTATCGCGTCAGTTGAAGAGGTCGGTATATCTGTTGTTGATGTGATGGCGAGTCCCATTGCAGGAAGTTTTGTCACACTTACGAAAGCACAGAAAATTGCTGGCGTGGTGTTGGCAAACATTGGCGCGGAAACCGTCTCTATCGCTGTATTTGAGAATGATGTGCCCATATCGGTACGTGTCTTTCCTGTTGGCTCGACGGATATCACTCACGACATCGCGCTCGGGTTAAAAATTTCGCTAGATGATGCAGAGCAAGCAAAAAGAGGTGCGCTTGTGGATACTGCATCTTCAAAGAAACGCCTGGATGACATCATCGCAGGACGTGTCTCTGACATGTTCCAGCTAGTAGAGGCACATTTGAAACGCCTTGGAAAGAACGGGCTTCTGCCCGCAGGTGTTGTTCTCACCGGTGGTGGATCTGGAACAGCAACCGTTGAGGATATAGCGCGAGTCATTCTTAACCTACCGTCACGTCGTGCAACACTGCTAGTCCCCGATAAATCTAAAGTAAAGGAAAGTACATGGGCGGTGGCGTATGGACTCTGTTTGTGGGGCCTTACAAACGATGTAACGTCAAGTAATTTTTCTACACTTAAAGAAAATGCCAGTGGTGTTATTGCGTGGTTCAAACAGTTCCTCCCATAGAGCTTTATCTTAAGCCACTTATTTTAGCTCGCTGCCTAAATACGAAGCAAACCATTTGTCAATGGTTTTGTTTTTTATTTCATCTGCTATGATGAGCTAACGTAACCACACGCTAGTCTATGCCACAAGTACAATCAGATATAGAATCGTTTGCTCGAATTCGCGTCGTTGGATTAGGGGGGTCCGGCGGTAATGCGATAAACCACATGATTAACTCCAACGTAAAGGGTATGGAGTTTGTTGCCATTAACACCGACTCACAAGACCTCCAGAATTCAAAGGCGAAGAAGAAGGTGCACATTGGTAAGAACCTGACACGCGGACTGGGTGCAGGCGGTAGTCCGGATGCTGGAAAACGTGCTGCAGAAGAAACACAGGAGGAGATACTCGAAACGCTGCGTGATTCCGATATGGTGTTCATAGCAGGCGGCATGGGTGGCGGCACCGGCACAGGGGCAGCACCAACTGTTGCAAAGCTTGCAAAAGAGACAGGTGCACTTACAGTCGGCATTGTAACGAAGCCATTCACGTTTGAGGGACAGCAGCGTATGCGCGCCGCGGAAGAAGGTATCGAGGCACTAAAAGAGGAGGTTGATGCAATCATCATTATCCCGAACGACCGTTTACTTGCTATAGTCGACAGCGACACCACGGTCTTGAACGCATTTGCACTTTGTGATGACGTACTCCGTCAGGCTGTTGAAGGTATTTCTGACCTTATTACCAGCCCCGGTATCGTGAACGTTGACTTTGCTGATATCAAGGCGGTCATGCAGAGCGCTGGGTCTGCACTCATGGGTGTCGGCCTAGCATCCGGCGAAAAACGCGCGGAAGAGGCCGCACAGCGAGCCATCAACTCTCCCCTTCTTGAGGTATCGATCAGCGGCGCGCGTGGGGTGCTCTTTGCTATTGCAGGCGGGGAGGACTTGGGAATGCTAGAGATCCAGGATGCTGCGCGTATCATTACCGAATCCATCGATCCAAACGCACGTGTTATATTTGGCGCCTTCCGTGATGACAAACTTAAGAAGGATGAGGTTAGGGTAACGGTTATTGCCACTGGCTTTTCTGAGGATATTGTCCATGGTTCGAGTGATTCACTCTTCTCTATCGGCACGCAGCTCAAGAAAGAGGAGGAGCCGGAACTAACACCAGGACAAATACATAATACTATTGACGAGGTTCGTGCAGCGAACGCCGCAAGACCATCGGTACCGATGCCGCAGACACGTCCGAAGAAACAGGATGTTGGTGTACAACCGGTGCGACGTGAGCGTGCAGACCCTCGCAAGAAGGAAGAACGCAAGGAGTCGATGTCTGAAGACGAGGAGGACGATTCATGGGGTATTCCACCGTTCCTACGACGCTCCAAGATAAAGTAGATCTTGACCACCATACAAGCGAAGGATACGAGCTGCCCAATGGCAGCTCGTACTAGTATCATGGTATGTTAGACTATACACGTTATTTGCCCGTAACCTTACAAACACGTATGTATGATCTCATTATTATCGGTGGTGGACCCGCAGCAGTTGCGGCAGGTGTGTACGCTGCGCGTAAGCAACTCAACACACTACTGTTAGCCAAAGACTTTGCCGGCCAAAGCACTGTATCACCGGATATCAAGAACTGGATAGGCGCCACATCGATTAGTGGCGAAGAATTGTCAAAAGCATTGAAGGAACACGTTGAGAGCTACCGGGGTGAAAACTTTACCATAGCTGAAGTAGAAGCAACTAAGGTAACGGGAGAAACAGGCTCATTTTCTGTTCGCACAGCAGATGGCGCAACCCATGAGGCTAAGACAATACTTATAGCAAGTGGTGCGAGTCGGCGAAAACTTCCGGTGCCTGGGGCTGATACATTCGACCAACACGGCCTTACCTACTGTGCTAGCTGTGATGGGCCCCTCTTCTCCGGTATGGATGTCGCGGTCATTGGTGGGGGCAATGCGGGATTCGAAACAGCTGCGCAGCTGCTTGCATACGTGAAGTCCGTTACCTTACTTGAGCATACAACGGAATTCAAAGCTGATGCTATTACAGTGGGCAAAGTACTCGCCCATGAGAACATGAAAGCACTCACCAATGTGGACATACTTGAAGTGACGGGAAACAAGATGGTGAGCGGTCTGAAGTACAAGGACAACACTACGGGAGAAGAGCACTTACTTCCCATACAAGGTGTATTCGTTGAGATAGGCGTTATACCGAACACTGACCTTGTGGCTAATGTTGTCGAGCTTGATGCAGCAAAACGTATCAAGGTAGATCCGCGTACCCAACGCACTTCTGTTACGGGTATCTGGGCTGCCGGTGACTGTACCGACGCCCTTTACCAGCAGAACAACATTGCAGTAGGTGACGGTGTTAAAGCACTTGAGGATATATATCTCTATCTCCACGCAAAGTAGGACTACACACAAATAGGGCCGCCCTTGGGCGGCCCTCATTCTGCTACCTGGAGAACATGGCTACATAATGCTCATGTAAAACTTTAAGTGCGACACGTTCCGCATCTGCCTCACTCGTCGTATACCTATCCATACGTACTGTAGGCACGAACGGCTTATAGTTCCAGAGCTGTTTGTTCTTTCGAAAAAGATATCCCGCGGTGACCCGCACATACCCTACACCGGGTATATGCTCGATCTCCTGCCACACACCTTTACCGAAGGTCGGCCTCCCTACCGTTGCGACAAGTCGTCCATTGTCTTGAAGCGCCCACAAAAGTATTTCTGCAGCAGAAGCAGTGTTCTCGTTCACGACTGCCACAATAGCTACGTCTTGCCCGATTTGTGTTGTCTCGCCTGACTGCTGCATCACCGGTGTGCCATCGCTTAGGGTAAATCCTCCTAAGGTTGCATGGTCCACGAATTCGTCAGCTATGCGGTATCCGGCATTGCGTATCCCGCCAGTATCACCCCAAAGCACCAGCACAATCCCACGTACGTGTACGTGGAGGGCTTGGTAGATCTCGAACGTCGTATGAATTACTTCCGCCTGCTCAAAACAAATGTCGTAGAGCTTGATCTTCAGCGTCACACTACCATCACTCCATGTAACGGGTGAAATGACAACACGGCAATCATCTACACTGTTTTCGTATTGCGTAATTCGCGCCCACGGATCACCTAGTTCCCGAATCATCCTGTGTAAAATGATCTGTATTTCGTCATGTGATGCGGATGTAGCTGCGCGAGTTAACACTTGCTCTGCAATGCGACGTGCCGCACCTTTGTTGCCTATCGCATCATGTTCGATTAGCCGAAGCAAAGCATTCACTTTTGCTTGGTCAACGGCATTATGCAACGATCGTTCACCTACGGCCACAGAAAATGTAGCCACCAACACAGCGAGTAGGGTTAGCCATTTCACTACACACCTCCTTTATGGGGTTCCTGGTACCTCTTATGGTTGTAGCGGCTCCCTTGCCTTTTGTCAACCTGAATATGACACACTAACACCGCTTTACCTCCACACGTCCATTTGAAGGATTTACATACTCGAGCTCGACTGAGCGTTTTTCCAGGTCAACGCGGGCTTCACAGTACAGGTCATCAAGCTGCCAGCGCAAGTGCACAAGGTGTATGTCGGTTGGCAAAAGTGTGAATGTACCGTCGAACGCGGGATGTGAACTGCGCAGCTTCATGAGTTGTAGTAAACGCTGTACCACTGTGCGTTCCATGGCCTCATCCACTTCTTCAAGTGTAAAGTTGTGTCTATTCACATCACGACCGTTGTTGGTCTGTTCTAGTAGTGCAAGATCATTGCTGCCTGCCAGTAAACCAACGTAATAGACCTGCGGGATGCCAGGGATAAAAAACTGTATAGCACGCGCTGCGATGTATGCATCATCATCTTCACCAAGCGCTGAGAAGTAAGTAGTATTTATTTGATAGATGTCGAGATTTTGGGAATACTCCCCTGAAGCCCGATAAAGGTGGTTGCCGCCGTACAGTGTTATTTGATCGACAGTTGCATCAATATCCTCCTTAGTAAGCAACCCTTGCACATCAACAACGCCAATACCGTCGTGCGTGTCGAGTGTGTTTATCTGACGTGCGGGACGGATGGATATCCAATGCTTCAGGTTATTGCTGTTCTTGCTGTACAACGCATGAAGTACAAGAAGTGGCAGAGAAAAGTCATATATCCAATCAATGACACCAGACGATAGGAGCGAGCGTTGTCTCTTGTAGTCGTGGTGAAGCTCTGCAAGCACCGCAACATGTTCCGGCGTTATGTCACGTACCCATCGCATGAACTCATAGGTCTCTGGGATAAGAAAGCTTGTGGTCCATGGCTTCTTTATTGCATAGCCCACCGCGTCAAGCCGCAATAGCTTGACGCCATGTTCAGTCAAGCGTTCAATAAAGCGCAGTATAAGGTTACGGGTTACTGGCTGTGTAAGATCGAGGTCAACCTGGTCATGCGTGAATGTCGTCCAGAGAGTACGTGTCTGCCCATCCTTAAAACGAAACTCTGTGTACGGCATAGTTGGTCTTGGACGGTAGGTCTCACGAAGGGCATCTAATGTAACACCGTGTCGCTCAAGAAATACATCCACATCAAGGAACATGTGTGCATACTTTGATTGTGCGCCTCGCTCCAAGTAGTCTTGGAAGTATGACGATGCACAGCTGAGGTGGTTCACTATAAGATCAGCTACAAAGTCGTATTTGTCTGCTATGGTACGTATGTCTTGCCAAGTGCCAAACTTTGGATCGACCGATAGATGTGTAAGTGGTGCAAAGCCACGATCAGCTGATGACGGGTAGAACGGCAACACGTGCACACCACCAATCGCGTCACCAATATAGGTTGAAAGCACATGAGATAGCTCTCGAAGATTCTTGCCAAGACTGTCAGGATAGGTAACAAGTTGTGGCTGATTTCGTATACGCCCGTTTCTTACCATATATGTCTATTGTAAGCAGACAGGCACTATATTGAAACCGCGCTGTACACTTTCCCTGTACGTATGTTGTCCAAAAAGACAAGTCTGCTATGCTTGTAGATACGATAGTACTATTATCAGTATCGAATAAAATGATATATCTATGGAGGAAACAAACCAACCAACAGAGCACGCACAACCTCAGCAGACGAAACACAAGAACACAGGTATGGCAGTCGTCGCATATATCTTGTTCTTTATCCCATTGTTAACAGATGCGAAGAACGACCCGTTCGTCAAGTTCCATGTAAAGCAGGGATTTGTCCTTTTTATAGGGTGGATCATTGCTGCCATACTTTGGTCGGTACCATTCGTAATGCTTATAGCACCGCTGTTGCAGCTAGGTTTGTTTGTGCTGTTCATACTCGGTATCATTAACGCAGTGAATGGCAAGGAGGAAAAGTTGCCACTCATCGGACAATACGCAGACAAGTTGCACGTCTGAGCAACCACATTGGGAGCACGTGACACCTACCACAATGACCGTTCATTGCGGCTATGGCATAGTTTTCTAGTGCTCATAGCTACCCCTCCAGAGGTGGCGCAGCACGCATACCAACGACTCCAACTCCATTTGTTGCGTCGCATCGAGCGGCTGTATGCGGCTACGCAGTAGTGCTTGACCATATCCCCCAAGCACCACTCATGCATTGTGGTCACCAACTTCAACAGTATACCAACTTCCTTCGCGCGCGGCCGAACCCAGGAGCTTTGCCCATGGCACTATTCGACAGTGGCACGTATATGCTTTGTGTTGATTTGTGACTATATTTTGCTAGAATCGTTGTGGAAATACACTTCAGACTAGGAGGACACACTCATGTTGTGGCGTATACTGTTACTTCTCTTTCTACCCCTTGTGCTCTCTGCTGCATCGTACGCTCCACAGAATGCACAGTGGCTAACACTAGGTATGCACCTCGTTGGAACGTGTAATGTACCGGGTGCCATACGAAACAACGAACTGGACCTCGAGCAATACTTCACATTCCTTGAGCGGCTGACTGGCGTACAGGTTCCTAGCTCGGTTCGCTATGGTGTGTACTTTGCCCCATTCGGAGACACTAACGAATGCACGCCGGCACAGTATCTGCAACAGCACTGGATCTGGCAAACCCTGCCAGCATGGCCGCACCACACTCCAGCTCAGGCAAGGCAAAACGCAAGCACATACCTAGATGGGTACCATTACCAAGGAACACCGTA